>ERZ1740065.2605-NODE-2605-length-11237-cov-11.772402_pt1 | contig 11237 bp, 11 predicted proteins | sample MGYA00581738_ERZ1740065 | MGnify/ENA primary metagenome ERZ1740065 (study PRJEB43018, sample SAMN04849749) | marine metagenome | isolation source: floating plastic debris | place: Pacific Ocean | collected 2008-09-01 | study: EMG produced TPA metagenomics...
GAGAGAGAGAGAGAGAGAGAGAGGGAGGAAGGGAGCGGGAGGGAGCAAACCCACCAGATGTTGAGCTAGTTTACCAGCTCTAGACTGGCCCAGTGGCCAGTCCCATCACTATTGATATGTTGTTTCCCACGTGTTTTGCACGAATTCCTTGATAAATTCAAGTTCAACAACGCATTCCGCATCCTGTATGACTTTATATTATACCCAGGCTTGTCAACTCTCCCATCAGAAAAACTGAATCTCCAGTATTTTTAAACTGACAAGTTGGCTGTATGGTCATACCCAGGTGCTGAGATATGTAGCTGTATTGTAGAGGCATTCAGAGCACGAGACCGGCAGATGAATGGAGGCAGAGAGACTGGCGCCTGTACATTTGGCTACGATGATGTGAGTCACACCATCTCTGTGGTTGAAGGAGTTGCATCCACATGATTGCTATATTGAGGTCGAGATAGGCTGAATAATCAGTGATAATGCACAGCGAGGAGCTATCGAGCATGCTAAGAATCCCAACAAGTGTCTGGTATAGATGCTACGCCTCCCATTTTTCAAGCAGTCTCCAGTATTTTACAGTATTACAGTAGTTGAAATTTAGGTTTGAAGTTGGATTCCTAATGTTTACCTGTGATTTATTTATTATGTAGTGTTTTCTGAAGCCGATATAGCACAATATTTGTTGTATGGCTCATCACCATACCAGGGTAGACTCCTGTAAAATATGTCCCTATAGTTTGTCTCAATATGATCAGTAACTCAGTTGGCACACCTCCACACACGTTTGCACGACTGGTCTCTCGAGGTTAAGAAAGACTAAGCTCTCAGCATTTTCGTTGGATCATATCTGCTGCCGGTATCTGGGTGTGTGAGAAGAGGCACGGCCACATGAGCTCATTGGGAACTTAATCAAGAGAGCACAACTCTGAAAAGTGATACATGCCCGTTGCGTAACGGAATTGCTGCTTGTTTACTTATGACCATGCTTGATGGAAATATTTGGAATCATTAGTAGTACAATTTTTGCAACTCTACATTCAACATGGATGAAAATATAAGACACTGTTTTCAGTCTCATTTACACGTCGAAGTACGATAACTGCTACACTTTGAAATGTCATAACTATCAGATGAAACATGCCATAACTGAATAACCATCAACCAAACCCTGGAAACTAGGTCACTCAGACGTACGTTTGACTCAGCATCAGCAACTGGCAACTGGCAAATAACAAATAGTATCTAGCTGTATTGTATTGTATCGTATTGTATTTTTGTAGTTTCTGCAGTGTGTGATGTGCCTGTAAGAAGGAGCACCAGTGGTAACATTCAACAGTGAGCAGCCATAGCCCCACACTCATCTCTCCGAGCATTCATTTGTCCAAGTTTGTTTGTCTCAGCATGTCTATTTGCTGCTCAGTATAATTTTCCGTGCCATATTACATTTTATGATTTATTTCATAACATTTTTCTTCACTTTATATCAATTCTTGTGTTCTTTACCACACGTTTGTTTGAACAAAAATGGTGTATCTCCGTTTGTTTTTCAGCTATATTTGCTTACAAATTACTATGAATGCCGTCCCTCTAGCTCCCACCCTCTAGCTACCACAATCAGAAGGAAATAATACTTTTTTTGACATATTTATGATCCAATTCTCCACAATAAGAAGTTTTCTATAGAGATTAATAGCATTTAAAGTTATTTTACATTATGTGCAGCACTACATGTTCTCAGCTTATGTATAATGATCATTGATTCACATTGTACACCGCATTTGTGCATATATACACATCATCTAGCATACAGCATGCGTGCTCAAATGGTGATCTGAGGTCATTGTAAGGATAAGGAGGGAGTGAGAACTTGCCATCACTCTCACATAGCATTATGCAGGGGCCATTGATGTGCTTATGAACAAAATATTTAGTATTCAGCCTTCGTTTACCAAACTTTGGCTCATAACAAGTGGGCATACTGATCGTATTCCATAGATACATGCATTGCATCTATCTATCCAGGTCTAGGTCATGTATACGTACATACATGTGCAGGTAATCAGATGGAATAGTATACAACTGCGTGGAGAGTCGTTTTTGGAGTTGTTGACTCCTGCAGCGACAACTTTACCACATCGAAGCTAGCTGATGCTTGGTCAAATTTTTGAGGTCATGGGTTACGCATGCGTACTAATAAATCGTATTAATCAAGCAGCTGCATAATTCGCGTCTGGAAGTTGTACATTATTTTTACTATTTATGTTGTACTGGATCGACGTATAGTGCTAGAGACAGTTACTCCATGGAGGCTTCAGAGCCTGGTATATCTAATCGGTTGTTTGAATGTATTAGTACTTTGAAAAGTATTACGGGGCAAGATGTTCCACAACAACAAATCTGCTTGAAGATGAGCGAGCAATACGGTATTAATCCAGAGGAGACGAAAGCCGAACTCACCAAGCTGATATCTTCTGGTCGACTGGTGTTCATGGAAACTAGCTCCGGTAATATAACTTACAATACTATCTCATTGAAGCAGAGAAAGTCGAGACCAGAAGCTGCACCTCCTCTCAACGACGCGATGAAAGAAATAAGCCATCTGATATCCAAATGTGTCAAGCACATAAATCAGGTAAGAGCTCGGCAATAATCGATCGACATAAATTAGAGGATCGTAAAGAATAGTTACTAGAATTTAATTGCGACTTCATATACGCGCTACTTAGTTGCATTCAATACAACTTCTCTGGGTCTTGATAAATATAGTATGTGTATCAACAGCTTAGCTTACTTATCGATCCATTCGAGTTAGTCCATTAAGCCGGTTTCAATGATGAAGATTAATGATCAGGGAATAAAATAGATTGCTATTAAGCTTTGTCTTCATCTGAAAGTTGATGAAGATATTATTGTTTTTTCCCCATCCAAGTTTTTCCATTTCCAGATAAATGGTAATCTAGGCGCATCATACGATGAGATCCAGCAATGGATGGCCGCAAACGGCGGGCCAGAGGACTTGACTACATCATCCTTACAGAACTATTTAGACCAGGAGGTATGGCTATAATGTTTTCTCAGTACCAACATTTTAATACAACGCACGCAAATAATGCACTTATGTGGAAATATCTGTGTCACTATAATTCATGTAGCAATATTGTAAGGAATTATGTGTTCATTCACTGCGACGCAGCCTGCCGTCCTAGTTACACCACTACCCTTCAGTGTAAAGAAATGCCTCTGAAAAGAATCATTTCCTTGTGTATTACTGTCGTCTGGCAATAATGCTCATGAAACAGCTTTCGTTGATTGTTCATCAGGAATAAAGCCATATTTGGGCATGAGTACTCCTGGGTCTTAACGCGGATATTTACAGCTGAAGGCGGTGTATTGGGTTGGTATTTGTAGGTATTGTATGTGAAGCTGAAGCTAAACGAAGCCGGTCTTTACGTGCTTGCCAAGAAACGTGGGCGACCGTTCGGAACCGGCTGCCTCAGTAAAAAAAACTCCAAGCTTAACTTGATGAACGGTGCTAAAGGAAATGGTGAAGATACTGATAAAAAAGGTTCTCACATGGGCAGGAGGAAGGTGAGTGTAGTGTAGAGAATAATGTTTTATCTTTTTCGTTATGTTGCATTGCCATGCCTGAACATGAAACTCGAGGAAATCCTCTAAGAATTATGAGTGGGAATGTGGTGTTATATATATTAGTGGTCAGGTAGTGGACAACATGGCGTCACTCCCGCATTGGAACTTGCCAGAATATTTGGGTTTACCACTTCTTCAGTGCCTTCGTTCACTAAACTGACACTAGAGGGAGCCAGCAATCATGAACTATATCATGTCTACTAACAGCTGTACAACATGTAGACAAGCTGATCTGTACTCTCACTGGTTGAATTGCTGATTACATCATCTAATAGCCCCTATTGTCTTACCTGATAATGCGCTTCCACTCAAGTCCTCCAAACTGTCGCCTGGCATGATTGGCACGCTTTGACAGCCATTGTCCAGCTGAACTCTCACCTAATCTCCTGACCCTGTAGAGAATTAGAAGGAGTCAGGGAGAATTTGAGTTCTTTGACCCTCCTACTGAGAATGGCGGCGGCGGCACCACGGCTGCTGTCCCCGCCATCAGCTCGGAGCCACTGTGCGACTTCTGTCTCAAGACTGCAGCCAACAATAAGTCTGGTGTGTTCGAGGAGCTGCTATTCTGCCGCGACTGTACAGCCAAAGGTGTGCCCACTTGCTCTCAGTCTACCGCCTGCCCACAGTCTATAGAATACTATATGATTTCTAATCGAGAGTTGTCCGTCCTCTGTAGCCCATGCCAGCTGTATGGGATACTCAAAGGTACTGACGACACGAGCCCGTCTCAGCCCATGGCAGTGCATCGACTGTAAGACATGCTGCCTGTGCCTCGATGCCGGTAACCCTGACAACCTGCTGTTCTGTGACGCGTGTGACAAAGGCTACCATATGAGCTGCCACGACCCACCTCTACAAACCAAACCTCAGAGTAGGTGACACGCCGTCTTGTCTCCCGTCTCTATGTCTGTTAGCGGGTGCCAATTTGAGTTGTGTCATAGACGTAGAGTCTGTTCAACGCATGAGATGTGCAGGTAAACTGTGTCAGTCGCTTTCGCATTCGCTGTTACCTGCTGTCGCCAGCTGATTCCTGTATTCGTACGTTCGTTGCTAAACTGCCTAACTGTGAACCATACATGTAGTACGCGTGTCCATATGTATTTATTACAGTAAGTATTGAGTATTGGTCACAATTCAATACAGTTTCTACACACGCAATCTCTCACTCTGTCTGGCGCTATATGGTTGGGGGCACTGAGCGGGCACCTGTTAATCTATTTCAGATAAGTGGGCATGTAGCCCATGCCTCGCAGACGGTGTGAACCCCGAAGATCTTGTCACCATGAATGCAGATGCCGCCTCACCCGGTGTGTCTGTGGACAACTCCTACAGCGAGCCATCCAGCTCCAGACACCTGCAGTCACTTGTCTCAGGTGAGAGACGCTCACCTGGCCTCAGGATTGGGATGTGGGCTCTTCAGTTTGCTCAAATCCTTATTAGCACTGACTAAAATCATGGCGGCTGTATGCTGGGGCTTGGTCTGATCGCAATGGTGTCAATGGTGTAAGCGTAGGCTGAGTGTAGCTAAAACCTAGCCCACGACATGGCAACAATCTCAGTGATTTGAGAAAGCCATCTGCTATTACTAGGCTTCACCAGTCATTACGGCCATGTATAAATACCTGGCCTGATCTCTCCATTACCATTTTTCACATTGAGTGCAAGTTCGGTGCTGGGTTTAACTGCAGCTCAGTTTCATTGACATTCAGTTGGTTAGATTTGGACCAATAAGGAAGCTATCACTCATTTATCATGCTACTTGTACTTTAGCCGCTTAACAAGTTGTATTGTAGGATTCCGTGTCTCACTAGCCATTGACGAATACGATGCTAGCCACCAGGCTAGACTCATGCCTGTATTGTGCAGCAGTCGTACAGACGGAATAGACTTCATACTTCATTAACCTAATCTGGCTGAGCATCATTTGACCCAGATGCTCAGCCACCGTCTAGTCTGAATAGTTGGTTCCAGTGCTGGTAGGATATAGGGCTGTAGTAATAGTAGGCTGAGATAATACATAGAATGTCAGTCTGCTGACACGGACCCCTCAATCCGCTAGAAGGACCTTGACCTCCCCATGTATTCCGAGATCATTCAGCTTACAGCAGGTTAAATAATAGGTTGTAGTAGTTGTCTTTCATTATAGTTTTCTATGATAAGATTAAACAATTACAATTATCCTTCTCCTGAACTAGTCAATCAGTCTCAGGTGTCTGTGTCGCTGAAGGGTGGCCAATGTGTGGGTGGCCGATGCGATGTGTGGCTAATGGGGTGCTGGTAGCATGTCACGATGTTTATTGAATCGTCTCCTTGCCAGTAGGGCCGATGGACCTGTCTGGCAGCGTCTCCACTCCGAGTCCGTCAGCGTCTCACACGAGAGTCTCGTCACCGGGGTCCAGCGTCAGATCACTGCTGCCGTCTGCTGTCACTCAGTGGTCGGTGTCGCAGGTCGCTCAGTACATCGAGGAGAACGGCTTCTCGGAGGAGGCCAAGAGGTTCAATGAACAGGTGAGTCTGCCTAAGAGGATGTAGCCTTAGTTTCTACGCCTGCCTTTGACTGAGAGGATGTAGCCTCAGTTTCTATGCCTGCCTTTCACCGTGAGGACGTAACCTTGGTTTCTAGGTCAACCACTGCATGCAGCATGTCCTTGTATGTGGTAGATAAATCAGAGGCAGTATTCTGTAAGCCTGGCAACTAGTTAACTGTTTGACCAGTAATCCATCATATCACGCAATGGAATAGGTAATCCTTCATTTGGTGGGTAGGCGTGCAGACGATGTAAAATTAGTAGAGTGGTTGTAGAACTGGATTTGCTATCATTGCATTGCGCTACAGAAAACTATGCCCATAATAACTTAGATAGGAGTTGTCTTCTCCTTTGTAGGATTGCTATCATTTTAATTTCTTGGTGAGTTTGAAGGAAACGCTAACATTTTTGTTGCTCTCATATCCGGTTCTACAGTACTATCTGTGCCCTGTAGTAATGGGAGTCGTCCTCTCCTTTAGGAAATCGACGGGCGATCGCTGCTTCTGCTGCTGAGGGAGGACGTGCTGAAGAACTTGTCACTAAAGCTGGGACCAGCCCTCAAGATTTACGAGAAAATTCGAGTGCTCCAGAAGACACCGGCCACAGCTAAGCTGCAAGGCCGTATCTGAGCCTCCCAGACCAAATATGGCTGCTGTTACATATACTGGCACTGATATATGCAGCTCTACATGCATTGATATTTTGTTACATCATTCCTACAATTCATAGATACCCTCGACCAAACTTTATTTCCTAAAATGAAATGCCTGGTTACATAGATCGCTGTGGTTCAGTATTTCAGCTGACGGAGCGAGTTATTAGGGTGTAGACAAAGCGGTGACATACTGCTTGACAAAATAAAGCTCAATAGAGAAATACCAATAAGTGCTGATAATTACCAAAACTTTTTCACAATTTAATTATGAGACAGGAATTGGCATTCACAGTTGATGATGATGCCGATTACGCAAGGTCTGCGACTCACCATCTTCGTGTGGATCTGGAGCCGTGAGGCTAGACAAAGTTTCAGTTCTATCGTCCACCAGTTCCATATCGTCACTGTATACAATGGATTCAGACGGCGTGGTGGCGCTAGAGGTGTCTGGACTATACTCAAACTCACTCGTCTCTAATGTCTCTGTGTCAACGAGGTTGAGACTTTCCGACTGACTGGCGCTTGTCGATGAATCGTTGTTCACCACGTCTGCTTCCTACAACGAAAATCTCTTGCCTCCATATATGGTAACAAAACCACCTCTTCATATATCACATATAAGAACTCACGCCTACACCCTCTGACTGCTGAGGATGCGGAGTTTCTGTGGTGTTTTGCTGGTGGGTGGGCCGCGCGGCAGGTGCCCGTTGGTGCTCGTGTATGTTTATAGTCGCTGTGATATGATGTACAGTGCCTTGTTGTATGACAGCGGGGATCTCATAGTGATGGAAGAAGTACACCATGGAGTGCTGTAACGATAAAATTGATGCTCTTATTGTCATAATTGACAACGAAGGTGGGATTAGAGGTCAAGGTCAACCATACAAAGAGGTCAAGGTCAACTGCATGCCAAAAAGTAGAGTGATGGTACAAGTAGTGTTTTGAAATGGAGCCACTCGATTCATGAATGGTGTAGAGTGAACCACTCAAATGTTTGGTGTCCTAACTACAGAGGGAGCCACTGTATTTCATATATATTAAAAGTGGAGATTTTACAGCGGGAAAAAACTTCATGCTTTATAGTTAGTACTAGGAGATCAATGATGTTGGAGCATACAGATTTCTTGCAGGTAGGAGATGAGTGCCAACCCAGCGATCCATAATTTTCGTTAGCAATAATTGAAATAATCGAAAGCATCAAATTTTGTTGTTTAAAGCTTGCCACTTATACAGTAAGTCGTATAGCATATATAGTATAGTGTAGTACACACAGTAAGTCGTATAGTATAGTATATATAGTATAGTATAGTATACACAGTAAGTCATATGTTATTTTTCCCAATGACAGAGGTCAGTAATAGACACCTTGAAATCGCCTCCTGGCCCTGTTGCACTGGACAGCAATGAATGGCGTGAGTCGACTAACCTGGATGAAGAGCCAGGAAGTAATGAGGGCGAGAGTGCTGTACTGGCCATTGAACCGGTAGTGGTAGGCATAAAATGCAAAATGGTACAGGAAGAAAAACCTGAAATAAAATTACATGAATGGAGTAAACAAAGCAACAAACAAATCAATGCTGAATTGGAGTGTCAGGTACAAAATCAGACAGGAGTATATCTGATCTTACAATCATAATATGCAGACAGGTGCGCTCCCATGTGCTACCTGGCAATAACAGGTACCTGCAGCTGTATTCGTCTCATGATAAGCAAACATAGTCATCTCTGCTGTATTCACACACGCATATCAAAACACAAATTTAAATTTAATTAAAAAACATGGAAGCATGAATACACCTCAAACAATATGATTTCATGATTCATCAGTGTTTAATAAACTAATAGTTTTATACATCACATTATTACACGCCATATTATTCACCACGAATATCAATACAAATTAATTAGTTTGACACAGGAAGCCTCCTATCACAATCACCGATAAAATAACTTTTGATTAAAAACTATGCGACGTCTATTACTAATCATTACATAACACAGACGCAAATAATTAGGATACATTTAACCTGACTCGCTACTACTGTGTGTATTGACCGGTATTACTAAGCATCGACGTGTATTAATATGCATTCATATGTAGTGAAATGTATTCATATTTATTGATAAGTATTGACATGTATTAACAGGTATCGATGAATTTTAGGATGGTGTTGACATGCATCAAAAAGTTCTTACTTGCCTTTGACACAAAATCTACATGTATTCCTATTAGTTTGCATATATAGTTATCTATATACAGTATAATACATACCCTGGCAGTAATAAGAACTAACAAGAAGACTTTTCATAAAATTTTTGCGTCATGTGCGACATGTGACACGTGTGACACAAATTCCATCGGTTATTATCTATAAGTCATCAATATTTCAATGTCGGAAACTGCAGTATACCAACGCATCATGTAAAGCTCTAGGTTGTTACCATGACAACGACATAGCGATAATGACGAGAAGAGAAGCATACCGGAGCCAATATCGTTTGCTGATGCGTGTGTGGCAGCAGACGGCATCGTACTGATCGGCGAGCCAGACGAGGACTATGACGTAGAACGCTGTCACTGTATCGTTGAAGAACTCTGACATAATCGTCTCCATTCCGATCAAGGCCAGGATGACAGTGAGAAGGGGTGCGGCGGGGAAGGCGATAGCCGCGTTGGTTTCTATCATACTGAGCAAATCAACTACAACATTCCAGACCAGCTGACGAATCCAAACACAAGGCACCATTGTAGAAGTGAAGCCTGTAGATGTTACTCACTGATAAATATCAATATCTGGTGGTGCGAATATCGCAGTAACATGGAGATAGACAGCGTCTAAAAAATACAGGCAACGTGTTCAGCAATCCACAGGTAATACCGGGCAGCAATCCACAGGTATATCCACAGGTAATATCCACAGGTAATATCGGGCGCTGGATAGGAGATTAATACTTACAAATATGAGCATGACAAACGCGGCGGCGATGTACGAACTGCGGGCCATCCAGATGCTCACAAAGCGATAGTGCTCATTGGTCACAACGTTGCGAAAGTAACCTGTAAATATCAGAGTTAAACAGGTTCACAAACAAGTAATCAGCAGTATAAATCTGTCCACTGGTAAATCGTTGCTTGTTGCACAGTTTATCTCTTCCCCATAATTTTCTCTCCCGCGTCCCATATAGACTGATATAGGATACACTTCCCCCTCCTGACATAGAGGGCTCAACCCAGGTTACAAGTATTCAGGTAATAAAGAAATAGTTCTAAAGAGGTAAATAAAATGTCTCGGTTAGCCCCTCTATCTCTCTCCATCTTCTCTTCTTCATCACCATCCCCTACCTACCTCCCCTCCATCTGCATCTATGCTTCCCACTCCCTCGTTCCTTCCTGTCTCTATTCACTCCTCTTCATCCTCCCTCCCCTCCATCTCTTTTCCATTCCAGCATCTCTCTAAACTGATTCTCAACTTCCCATCCCACCTCCCATAAACCACTCATTAATTCACATGAGAGAACTGGCTGATAGGAACTCACCTTTATTATTCTCACTCTCCGCAAGCGCCTTGACACTAGATATAAGGATATCATCATAGCCCAAGAACTCGTCCATAACAAACTTACTGAGAGCGTCCCCGAAGCATTCATCAACATCTGGATCTAAGGGTAATTTTAATAGAACATTATTTCCCACGGGGTGACAAGAGAGCAGTGAGCAGAAGAGTAATAAACATATACTGTATAAGTAAAAATAAATGCGAGACAAACAAATGCAAAAAAGCCTGTTTAGAAATAAATGCGATGAGTAAAAATTGCGATTTTGCAACTTCTGCAATGAGCTGCGTTCATTCTGAAAAATCAATGGGAAAAATGAGTTTTTCAAAAATCGCATTTAACGCTCAACCGCAATTATTTTTACATATACAGTATATGAATTCTTGTGATTTCGCAACGGAGGATAAGATGATGCATCGGCATCTGTTCAATATCACTACTTCTGGCGCTGAAATAATGGCTAACAGCTAATATCTGGAACTGCACAGGTCGTTAAACTCATCGTTTTTGATACTGACAGTGATGGCTCTCTTCAGTTAATTTCCCACATCCTGCCAGCCATGCACCCTACTGAAATATTGCCCACTGGTGTCATAGCAACGACAGCTGCTATACTATATGGTTATATACAGTGCTTTACTGATTTAATAGCGTTTTTCTTGCTGAAATGCTGAAAAACCTGAAAGCTCAAATCTGATTTGGGCTGCTCTTGGCTTTTCTTTCTTGTTGCCTTTTTGTTAACACACCAGCTTATGACTATAACTACTGCTCTTATGACTATAGCTAGTACTCTTATAACTGTAGCTAGTACTCTTATAACTACAGCTAGTACTCTTATAACTACAACTAGTACTCTT
>ERZ1740065.2606-NODE-2606-length-11236-cov-12.350595_pt1 | contig 11236 bp, 8 predicted proteins | sample MGYA00581738_ERZ1740065 | MGnify/ENA primary metagenome ERZ1740065 (study PRJEB43018, sample SAMN04849749) | marine metagenome | isolation source: floating plastic debris | place: Pacific Ocean | collected 2008-09-01 | study: EMG produced TPA metagenomics...
GCCCCCCCCATCTTATTCAGAGACAAGGTTTACTGGTGCAATGGCTGGTCAACATCACCACTGCCTTCCCTGTAGCTACTTGTACCAGAAATACTATTCATTTCTGTACAGTGACGGTATGAAGGGATACGTAAGCTGCCCACTACGGGTCCCCAGTATCTAATGCAATGTGAAGATGAGCACATCTTAGTTATGTCTTTTCACTGACTAAATTTGACAGCAGCAAAAAGCCATGGTCACTAAGTTGCTCGGTAAAACCATTACAGTTGAATTTGACAAATATTTATTCAAACAGTTGAGTTGATAAAAACAAAACATAAATAAGAACAACTGAAAGCCGGTTGACAAGTATAGAAGGGTGTGGACTGTGGTGGCTAACCGCCAACGCTACCACAATGGTGTGAATTCCTATAGACAACCGTCGCAGTGAGAAAAGAGTAGAGAACAGCACCATCTGTGAGTAGAGCTGCAGAGGAGATGATTGATAGCAATGACACCTTTGGCATACCGACACTGTGATGCAACAAATTCTTTAGTTGAGACATAGGCAATAGAACTCGATGAAAAAAAAACAGAAAAACTGTTTATAAACCACCGTTCAGGTGTGAAGTTGACATCGGGCAGTCGGCATCCGTGTGGCCAGCTGTCTCAAGGCACGGGCAAAAACGAGATGAAAAATAATTGTCATACTCACCGCTAAAATATGCTACCAATCTTAGCATCTGGTAAAGAAAATAATAGCATTATTGTACGCTTATTTGAAAAATAAATAACTAATCTATATGTTGTAATACTCATAATATTACTATCGAATTCGGTGGGTGCCACTGTGAGCGATCACAGGTACACGCAGCAGGTCATGGCCATACCATTGGCTAGGATCTCAGGCTACGACAGGAGTTTTCGCCTTTAATGATTCCATGTGATTTGAGTACGCCTGCTCTGGAAATATAGTCTCTTGTCCGTGATGAACTGAGTCTACGTGCTTGATGAGTGCCTCCCGTGTGGGAAACAGTTTGTCACAGTACCGGCATGCGCAGGTCTTCGCGTCGCCAGTGTCATCGCTGTCTAACGAGCCGCCAATATGTCGACTCATGATGTTGTGGATCTTGAGATTCATTGAGTGTAGGTCTCGGCTCTGCCTGCTCGGGAATTTCGCCGAGCACCCTTCTATGGTGCAGGAATACTGAGTCACTGTTGTCTCCCCCTTGTTCCTGCTCTCTTCCTCCGCTCTCCGTTGAGCCTCTTTTTGAGCAGCAGCAGTTTGCTGAATGAAGTTTGACCAGAAGTCACTGGTCGGGTGTTCGCCGTTCGTCGGGAGCAAAGAAGAGAACAGTGAATGCATTGCTGATGCCTGTTTGTCCGGACTCGGCAAGGTGGGTGGGAAAGAGCTGATATATTTCTTTTCCTCACATTTGTTTCGGATGACTTCTCCTGGCTCAACGGGCGACCTTGACCTGACCTCGCCGGGCTCACTATCGTCTCTCATGTACACGCCCTCCTGGCTATCGTCCACATCCAGTGCGTCATTTATCGACCTCGCCTCCGACGCCGTGCTCTTACCAGCATCTGATCTAGCGTCATCGTCCATAGCACCTAACTCCACCGCAGACGCCACCCGAGTCGGCATCAGACGCTTGCGTTTGCTGCTGCCATAGAGTGGACTCTCTTGCTTCAGCTGCAATTGAAGTTGAATCATGGTCAGCATGAGAGGAAGAAATGCCGTTAAACTCCCACACGAGCACACATATAAATGCACCATGCACTAAATCTAGATCAGTAATTAAATGAGGGGGTCACATCACCTCTATGATCTGATCCTCTCCATACCTTTACCTGTGTGGGCAGTTCATCGTCCATTTCATCATCGCCAAACTCATCTTGTCTTCCATCCTCTGAACCGTTCACAGATTTCTCCATCATGTCTTTGGACATAGAGTTCATCATCTTATCATCGACGCCATCATTCTCATCCAAAGAGCTGTTACCGTCGTCTGCGGACGACGATTTTGTTCCCTGAGGCACACCCATCATTGCCAGAATCTGGTCCTGCGCTGTGGAAGGAAGCAGATACATATCAATTACCACAGATACCCTCGGTCAAATGTTTGAGGATCTCATGTTTATATCGGGCCTACATACCAGGATCGTACCTCTCCCTCGGACGCCGAGTCTGCGGCGTGTGAAGCTTTGGGTTAGGGTTGGCACTGTGTCTGTTTCTGCTTCGTCTTGAGCTGAACATCATGTTACATCCAGGAATTGTGCACTGGTGCATTTCCTACAATGTCGGTAAATACGTCAACTTCAACCGATCGATCAAAGGTAACGCTCATTTCATCGATCATGAAGGGTCCTTCACCTTAAGGTGTACAGCACTGTAATGTATCTTCAGCGCGCCTTTGTCGCAGAACGTCTTGTTACAGGCAGTACAGAGGACTCGTTTTTTGCCGCTTGAAGTAACGAATACGGTCTGGCCAAAGGACGGGTTGTTGAACGGCCAGCCTTTACCAGCTGCTGGGCTCGTGGGCCTTCTCATCAGGTTTGGCATGGGTGAGTTCGCCTTCCGCAGGCCTATGGTTCCAGCTAAAAATTAAACAACAGCTACATCACTCTCATCACCTTCAAAAAGATTTCATCAGCCTCTACCTGTTACATCATCAGCCTTCTGCTATTGTTCATGAATATATTTCCTGTTGACTTCTTTCAATCATAATTGTTTTTTTCTTCTGGTAACACAATTATCAATAGCCTCTGTTGAATGGCGGAAAAATCTTATTCTTGTTGCCCCATAGCCACAAAATTTTTTAAACTATGCAAAGTTTTGGTTACTTTTTACAGCTAATCTTAACAAGACTCCTGGCAACAGGATGCAGGTGGTTGTTAGTGTATAAGGATTTGAGCGTTATAATTGATTGTGGCATACCATTGGGGGTGATGTCAGGGGCGACTCTAGACTCGGCTGTAGGGGTGGTGGCAGCTGGTGGGTTAGCGTTTAGAGACAAGGCAGAGGTTGACAGAGTAGGACTGTATGATTTCTGAGATTCTGGACTCCTTTTGTTCGTCAGATCGTAAGGCTCAGACAACCTCCTGTATTGACAGCAATTCTTATCATCACATGAAATTAAATTCTGCGGCTGTGGTTCCTGCAGGCATTTACTAACCGGACTGCGGGTTCGGTAAGGGGCTCCGTCTTAGTGGAGGCAGTCTGCGCGAAACCCGCCGCTGCTGTCGGTATCCCCATCATTCCGCTGTTTGGAGGAAATTGTCTCCCAAACTGAGATGCTGCCGCGGCAGCAGCGGCCATGTTGAGATGCGCTGCCGGGAATGCTGCTCCCATGGCAGAGAATAGAGATTGTGGGTTGTCAAAGGCTCTTCTCAACGCCAGATTGTAACTCTGAATGAGCGCCATGTTGTTCCTTTCAATGAACTTGCGGATATCCGAGTCAGACTTCGCAGTGCCTATCTGTGACTGATTAGGAGCGTCCTAAGAAAGAGAGCAGCAGACTGTTAACAAACACCTGCATTCCGCATAAATGTTCCTCCCCCAGGCAGGCAGACGGCCATCATCGGAGCAAGATGTCAATAATCGTGTGTAAGCCTTCGAATGATAAGTTCCGTTGATCGTTACCCACACTTTAGGGGTACATTCAAGATGGCCAGATGCCGAGACTGCATCCGAGTAGTTTCTAGTAATTGATCACCTTTCTCTCACCCATCCTGCTATTTACCTTTCCACATAAATAGTATGATAGAGATATCACAGCCAAGTTGGAAAATTTATGGTTTAGTCTCAAGGTTGTCGCGGGGTCATCTGACATGGAACCTAGTTTTCTGATAGGACACCATAGTCAAGAACTGATGGAGCAGATGAGAAAATGGATTGCTCTTACTTGTAGAGATTTCATTTCATGTGCCAGCAGTTCTTGAGAAATACTTCTGGTCTCAGAAAACCTGAGAAACTGTTGGATAACCACACTTTCCTCTTCTTTCAGCACAATGCTGTGTTTCTCGATGACACGACCTGACGGATCCTGGACAATTGAAAGTGCAATAAATAACTGACAATGAACAAATCCATAATGGACGCTGCAGCATACCAAACAAACTATGATCGATGGCTTCATTAAGCATATTCAAATCTTGAGAACATATAAGATATATGTTCAGGGTTTAATTAATAGTGAATCAACTCAAGACGCGTACACTAATAAACGCTGTATAGAGCTGTCATTAACTGGGAAAACATTTCTCATAACAGGAATTTAATTAGCATAAAGTTTTACTTTTTTAATTACTACTCAAGTGAGTTGAGTTTGATTAATTGCCGGCCAATGCATTCCGCTTCAATCAGCAACGCGTGAGACTTCCCAGAAACCCCTACTGCAGCAGATTCATACCTGGACGATGTAACCCCTGGCATAGTCCTCATACGACCAGCCGAACCCGTGCAGTATCTGCAACACCTCTTCGTGTTGTAGGCTGGAGAAGAGCCGGTCGAGGAGAATTTTTATTCGTATTGGGATTGCCTGACAGTCGTAGAGGACCAGACTTGCCAAGTCAAACACTATGCTGGGACTAACAGCCTCCGTCTGCGCGCTCGGGTAGAGATTCGAAGAGATTAGCTTCTCCAAAGCTGGAAATATAGGAATTGTGTTCTCATGAATTAATGGGACAGCAAGCGGCAATACATGGCAATGAAGAAATCACACAGTCTCAGCTGGTAACTCATTCGAGAGATAAGATAAGGCAGTGCACATGGTGTCAGCGCCAGTAAGACGAGTCACCACGCTGCCATGCTGACGGCTAGTCATCAGTTATCTACGCAGTGCAATGTGATATGACCACATCTGGCCTGCTGGGCTACCTCTAGTCCTAGGCCTGCTGCCGTATCTTTGGCAGTGAGACTACACAGGGACCTGCCCCTCACACAGCGTTTTACAGATGACTCTCTGGCCTATGTTCTTGACTGTGAAATGGCGGTGTGCTGGACCAGCTAAGTAATTAATTAATACACTCACACACAATAAATGTGCACCGCTAGCCTTTGCTGATGCAGTAAGAATAGTGGTGTTATGGCACAAATGGCAGCTCGTGTGATTGTATGTTCATTAGATCAACTATGAATGTCATTGCATCTCCCCAGCAGTAATAGGCATCTTTGATATGAGCACAAATGTTCTGTTCCTTAATTGCGGCAGGAGGCAGGCATTCAGTCAGCTAGTCGCTGCCACTGACCCTCCACCTGGTGCGAGGCTGTCAGCGACCACTGATGCAATGTCATGACCGTATCGCCCTCCATTCGAGTGTCGCAGACAAAAGTCCTCAAGTCTCCGAGCACGCCGTCGTCAATGTCAAGAAAACATGATGGCAAGCGTCACGCAGCGAATGTAACTGTCACACTCACTCTCGGGGACAGTATAATTACAAGAGAATTTCATCTTAATCACTTTATGCGACACTCGGTGAGGCGCACCAATAATAAAACGTCAATATCAATGTACGAGCGCGACGTATGTGACAAGCTGTCGCAGCTACCAATTGCACTGTCAAGTGCTCACAAGTGCCCTTGCCTAACATACTTCCATTAAACAATTCCATCGGCAAATAGCAGATGACAGTAATACGATGAAGGGATGTGACAAGCGAGGAACTAGTGACAACCGCTACCCAAGTGCTCGGCGACAGGGTGAAACATGACTCAAAGGAAGGTACGGAGTCACACGTATATGAAAAGGGACAGACAGTGAGCGAGAGAAGATTGCTATAGGATAAAACATCAGCGCGGCCTTGTGTGAAGATATGACGGTGATATCAGATGTGAAGACGATGTGCCGATGTTTGTTAATGAGTCAGCAGATGACTGAGAGCAGTTTAAGAAGCCCGAACAGGCTTGGATCATACGTCTGCGGCATCATTCATTGACTGTTGATCATACGTCTGCTGCAAGTGCATGTGCTGTGTGTGTCAGGCGTATTGCAGTACTCTCCCTCACGTATAGCACATCATTACCAAGGCGATCTGTCAAGCTAGGCAGCTACGTAACATATGCGCACGCAGACGTGTGCCTTCCTTGTAATGACTACCATATGAGCACGGGATGATAATTTCACCAGCAGAGATAAATCAATGTCTTCATATGTTCCAGCTATTCCAAATGGAAAATTAAAGGGATGGCCTAATTCCTGTCACGACAGAAATCTGTGTGAGCAGAATGGAACACACGCAGCAGACGCAGCAGACGTTAGGACAAGACCAGCCGCTGGTCCATCCAGTACAGTCCTCTGACCTTTCCTGGAAGCGCAAGAAGCTAATTATATAAAGACCGTTCATTAGCAGCAGTCATTTCCTTAAAACAAAGGTAGAGGCAGTTTTATTTCACGTCTTGGCCTATTTACGTTGGGAACACAACCTTTACTGCTGCCATCATTATGATGTGCCCTGCGTGTGCGCACTGTGTTACGTGCCGTACAATGGCTAACCGACTGCCATCATACCACATCGCTGACTTCGCTTCAGTTCTGAAAGCCTAGCGTCCATGTGTCATCAAATGTCGACGTCTGCCAGAAATTTGGAGGCAGGAGCGCAAACTTACAGCGCTGTCAGCGCAGGAATGTCACCTGCGCTGCGCGAAAAACAGCAGCTTGACAATTGAACGTATATCTACAAGCGCTGTCATTGCTTGTTTGGTATGACAAAGAGACTTAGCGAGACAGATTGTAATGAGATATCTATTCAAATAACACGATCCTTGATTAAAATCTAGATGACAAACTGATTTAGTCCTTTGACTACAGCTATCATCTGTCGCATACCAGTCCGTTCACATACCCTCACACGCTGCGCGGTCCCACCACTGACACCGACGCCGCGGCGGCCAACTCATGCTCCCTCTCCCAACCCTCACCGTTGTTAACCCAGTTTCACGATCTACCCTCTGCTATCATTCTCTCAGCCTTCCAACACTTCCTGTTTGGTAGAGATTACCCATGCAGTATTTTTAAGTTGTTTTCGCTGGTTCTCATGTCTTACTGCAACGTCATCTACTGGCCAAACGGTTTTGTTTTCCAGATGAGATCTAAGGCGCTGACAGATGGAGTAGAAGCAAATTACTGGCGAACAATGGCTGACTCAGCAGCAGCACTCTAGACCATCCGCTCAGGCGTTCCACTGCAAATGTCCATTATTGCTTTACAAACAAGCACTAAGGATAAATAGATGGGTCGGCCATTTACCCTACACTTACAGGCAGCAGATCACTCGGCTTCAAATTGGCCGGCATTGCTCGCTTGTACAACAGACAAACTCTTCCAACCGACGCCCACTAAATCGGGTCATATATTGCCATCATAAAGAATTGCCTCAGTTCCACACCCTCACACTTTTGAACTACAGCTGTCCATCATCCCCACCCCTTCTGACCTCCCAGTGACAGGAAAGAAGCAAACACCTGAGAGTAGGTATGGATAGTTAATAGCAGCTATTGTACCCTGTGGGCCAATGCAGAGTCCAATATTCAATGGTCATCTCGTCATTTCTACCAGTTTACAAGGTGAAGGTGACTGGTGATAACTATTATGGTAATAACCTGCTACAATGTGTCACACGCTCGTGCAGCTCTTCTGTATAGCCCGAGGTTCTCCTGTGGCCAATACACTAAGCGATCACCTGTAAATCATTGTCACGTATGGGGGAGCTTGGCTTCTCTTTTAACCAAAAAATGACTGCAGGCGATTTTACATGACAATTATCGAAATTCAGAGTCACATTTATGAGTTGTGTTCAATATGATCTATTAGAGCGATAAATCATGTTCAACACTCTGGCTTTTGGATGCCGAATTGATTTCTCGCCGCGGTTTCTATAGTAACGCCAGCCTGTGTGATTTACAATTAAACAAAATTACAAGTTGTCCGAGAGTTCTGTGATGGATGCTGTCAACTTGTACACGCAATGTCGGACGCCATCCATTCTTATCGGCGTGAAGGGTGTACCCTCCATACTGTGACCTGAATTGTCAACCAGGGCGATCTCGTCGCCGCCAGTGCTACTAGAAAGCACCTGATAACGCTGTCATTACACCTTACATCACTCGCTGACTGATGGCGGCGTGTCACACGGATGCCCAATCAAATACCTGCGTTATGTTTTGACGGGGTGGAGCGTACCCTACATACCCGCAGCAGAATCGCCTAGAATTTGTTGATACTTTCCCGACCGGTGTCATATGTCAGAGTGGTAGCACAGTAGTGACTGACCGTGGCTGTTGCTGACGCAATTTCCAAGTGCCAGAATGTGGGCAGCAAAATAAAGAGTCTGAGATGTGTCTGTGACACAAGCAGACAGGTGCTCTTGCCATACAGGGTGTCTAGATCCTGCCTTTAGGAGGAGGGGGTCGCAGCAGTATACCAGCTGTTTAGACTTGTTGTGCAATGAAATCAACGTTCGTTTCATTAGGCAATAGATCAGCCGAAAGCACCACATAATGTTGGGTATGTCCAAAGATTGGTAAAACTTTATCAGGTACATTCACGTTTGATGGCAATCAGTGGAGACATCAATTTCCAATGTATGAGAACAATGACTGGTCGGCTTGTCAAGCCCTTGAATGGCCTGGGGGAAGGTTGAGGTAGCTGAACAGAAGTCAATGGGCCTGAGGAGGGGTAGAGAATAGCGGTAGAGTTAACTCACCGTGGGCGATCCATCCGTGTTTACAGTTCTGGCATGTGCGGATCTGGTTCTTGGCGGACGAGAAACATTCACACGTACATTTTGGATATGTACAGCGTATCGACTGCAACAACAACAAGTGCGCGTGTGGAATAACAACATACAATCTCAATCTCAGTAAGCAAACGAATCACTGAGTGTCCGAATAGCATCACGTCAACGCAAACAGAATCTTTACCACGAAGCGTTGTTGCTGAGGCGGTCTCCAGAGGCTACGTATATATCCGCTCATGTCTCACTCTCTTCTCTCATCGAACAAAATTTTGATGGAAAAAAACTAAGTTTTGCTCGACTGCTGTGACAGAGAACTGTACTGTCTCACGATTCGAGCAATGATAGCATAATGTGCACAACGGCGTCGAGTGATGCTGTGTTCTTTCACTTACTCTGTGTGTTGCGGAAACCTTTGCCTGTGTATTCATAATTAGATTAATTATCATCTGGCCGCGCAGGATCATAGCTACTTATGATGATTGTAAAGTGAACGGTCATATTAGGTATATAGACACATAATTCATACCAAAACATTGGACAATACTTAGGTAAGATTGGTATCAGGCATACCTCGAGCCAGCAGTGAATGTCAGGTGCTTTGATGAGCTTAAGTACTAATTGATGCCGCGAGAGGCTGCCTTTTATTAATGAGAGAGAGAGAGACCTAGTGAGCTGGATATTAAGTTAAGAAAACATCAGACAACCGGCCTGCCAGGTCTACAGCGATATCACGCGTCTGTCTTTTAGTCAGACCTGCCTTTCACTCATACATCCTGTGGTCCCATATGACCGTTTGCTGTCCCCATTAGGGGATAAAAAAGACGAGAAAAGTAATTTCATTACGTATCACTTACAGATAAAGATGGAGTGATTCACGTGATTAAATACATGGAATCATATCAAATTTAGAGGATTCGCTGGACAGCTTTCTCATCGTCCATTCGAATCGATATTGAGCTGCAAGCATGGGGATAGTGAAAATTCGGTTAAAGACAGCTACTCTCAAAGGTGATCTCGAACGACCGCAACTTAGTTATGACACTAGTTTAGCCAACCAATCAATGATCACAGCTATTAATGATGGTCGCTGTCTTTAATGTAATTTTTTTGCGTCGAGTATTGATAGGAATTAGCAGCGATGTGATTATGAGGAAGACACACATATAGTAAACATTGGTGTCCAATCGGCGGCTATCCGCAGCCCGCGGCAGCGACAGCTCCAGTTAATCGTGTCGTCCACACCAATAAATATTATAGATTTCCACATCGTATTTGTCTTAAAAAAAACCCTAATTGTCAGCCTGGTCGGCATCTGCCTGCGGTGACGTGACGCTAGTCTGCGTGTGACAAATATGCGGTGTGTTGTCATTACTTACTTGTGACAGTGCTCCTAGTGACATTGCCGTCATCTGTGTGACACGCTCCCTCGAAAATGTACCAGACCCAGAGTCGGACACAAGCGGCCTAGAAATCCCTCTGCAAGACGTAGACAGAGAGACAGGCGTCTCATCCGATTGACACGGCCACTCTTGACTCCGTAGGATTGACTCGAGATGTGAAGGTAGTGAGGCCAGTCAGTGCTGCCGTCTCGCTCGTCCAATCACAACTCCCGTGTGATGACTGCTGCTGCCGAATTGGCGATCTGAGGCAGCACAAAGAGATCACCTAAACAAGGCAGCCCCTAATTGCCTTCCGGACGCTCCAGCACGCGCAATCCTTTGTATTAGTCCCTACCTCTAGCTGCTGTTAATTAAAACAGAGATAAATGGGATTAGGATGACGCTGTCACAGCGATGAAGTCTCTTGCAGTCCTGAGCTCTCCGCACCGGGTCAATCTGCTGCCGACGGAGCGCCGCTCGTAAACATGTATGTGAGAAATCCGTTATCGCAGTCCTCCCATTGAAGGTATTGTGTAGCGAGAACAATGACAGCTTGTCTTATCTGCAGCAGTGTCACTGAGTGAGTGTGACAGTTGTGTCAGCGTTACATAGATGCCAAAGCTAACCGATTCACTCTCTATTATATCCTGCGATCTGTGCAGCTCACACGAAGGTACAAGTTACTCCGGATATCGTCCCAGCTCCTATCACTAGCGCATGAAGGCACTTCATAACAAATGACAACGGTGGCCAATTACATTCAAGAAGCTATGAGGCACGCGAGAGAGGGTAGCTGGCTGTGTACCAAACAGGAGGAGCTCTACTACGCCAGCCCTCCTCTCAAGTCCCACGCATCAACCGCAGAAGATATCAGTCTCATGTACGAGATTACTCCCTATTCAGATATCCAGAGAGGTGGTGTACCAAACTGCGAGACAGGGTGGTATCGATATCAGATATGGGGTGGTCTGTGTCTCACACAGATTGTATAAGAACAATACCACTCTTATGCTATCGATCATCAAACAAACAAACAAAAAATGTGACAATTCGCGACTCGGAGATGTTACGTGTGGACAGAGCCTGGAGCAGCCATGAGAGAGAAAGAGAAAGAGAAAGAGAGAGAGGGGGAGGGG
>ERZ1740065.2607-NODE-2607-length-11233-cov-11.446949_pt1 | contig 11233 bp, 7 predicted proteins | sample MGYA00581738_ERZ1740065 | MGnify/ENA primary metagenome ERZ1740065 (study PRJEB43018, sample SAMN04849749) | marine metagenome | isolation source: floating plastic debris | place: Pacific Ocean | collected 2008-09-01 | study: EMG produced TPA metagenomics...
AGAGGAAGGGAGAGTAGAAAGGAGAGAGAGAGCGAGGGAGGGAGGGAGGGAGGGAGAGAGGCTGAGACCTTGAGAACAGTGAGTACAATCTACCTTTAACAGATTGGGGCTGTCCTGCACTCCTCTCCGACCAGCAGATGTTCAAGCCAAAGTTTGATCTCTATGACGGTGACACATTTGTCAGAGCCGTGGATGCTGACTTTGTGGTTTGGGAGATCCATGGCAGGGATGATTTCACGTACTCGTCAACAATGGAAGAGGCTGGCTGTGTGAAGGAAGCGCAAACATGGCACCAAATGAGGTTATTTACCATCATTGCCTCCTCATCTTACTATGCAAACTGTATCTTTGAAAAATGTTGATGCATGTTTATTGGCAGGCAGCAGGCTTCAAAGAACATTTCTGTTGAGGACTTGTGGGGTCCAAACAACTACCAGGACTGTTTCCAAGTGCCTCAATCCAATCTCTATCCGGAACATATCCATTATATGAAGTATGAACTGATGAATGAAAGTGGAGACAACTCCTTGTTGTTCAGCCTTGCCAGTGAAGCTATTTATGTGTATCAGGCAAAGATTGTCAATCCAAACTTCAGGTTGGCTTACATTTGGTAGTTGTCTATTTCCGGAATTCTTGAAGAGTTATTGAAGACTTCTTCAAGAACTTTCAGGGCGGTGAAATAGACTATTACCCTAAATTTTACGAACTCTCTCTCACCAGGCTGAACAGATGGCTCCATCTCACTTTTCACTTACAGTTTCTGTGAGCTGACCACTACACTCTCTGTGCATATCAGGCCTGCTGAGCCATCAGGAGGATTCTGGCTAATCACAGTGGCCAATTATGTGATATTTTCATGTACGTCACTGGTAGTTTTGATGGCATATGCCGTGTTTCTCTACGGATCAACCACCCCTAAGGACTCCACAGATACATCACAAACTTAGCACACAATACCTTACACGTAACCTTATATTTGTTCTTTTCACCCAACAACATTATTTCACTCGAATTAGGCACATGATGGTTTACTTTGGTCAGATGGGCAACGTACCACTAATAGTCGTAACGTTTTGGGGTAGCGTACGATTCACACAGAATGTGTGATGTCCCACTCATCACGTGTATAAACCTCATGAAAGATCAACTGGACGTCACGGGACGTCAAGTATTAGTAGCTTATAATCAATACGCGAAACTAGTGTTTGACATGTGTTTCGGTATGAAATAAAATTAGTACAGTATTTTGTATCAATTCTTTCAACAATAAAGTATTTTTATGTTAAAATTATGAAATGAATTTCATTGATTAGATTCTGAAATGCTGAGAAATAGATAATCCAACTTATGATGAGAGATTAGCTAGACTTGTCTCCCGTGCTGAAATTCCAGCATGTGAGTAGATAGATATGAGTGAGTGGTTATGTTGTGGAACCAATAGAGATGTAGACGAGAAATATTTGCATTGTGCTTACTATTATTTTTATACGGAAAGCTTTATAAGATACCGCGATGAAAAATGATAAGTTTATGATGAAAAGAATTACTGCTGGTATTGCGGTGCTAGTACTCAGGCTGATGACCTTCGTCCTTTTAAACTTCAGCGCATTTGACGTCAGCTCCTGTGACTCGAGGCAAAAGATCAGTAACTTCACTATGCCATAGGAAAAGTTGTCTAAAATGAGCTGCCAACTTCAAATACTAAGTTCCATTAGCAAGATCAGCTCCCTCAAGCACTTTATCCATCCTGATCAGCATTCAGAAGTGATATCTTCGACTAGTAACGAAGGTTGGTGCAAGTTACATGTAAAGCTGACTAATTTTGCTGATACCTTGCCACCTTAGTTCACTGACATTTTTCCATTTTCCATGTGCAATCTTAGGCTGGGATGACTCTGCTTGGGGATGGGGTGATGACGACGGAGATCAGGATGTGCAGAAGTTAGACTCTGGCTCAGACGATTGGCTAGCAGAATGTGAAGTGTCCATAACGCCATTGAGTGACTTGCTGGTGATAGCCAAAAACGACAGGCTGGTTGTATTAAGAGGTGAGTAGTTGCCATTTCGCGTCTCTTGACTATAATTTTACGGTGTACTAAAAAGCAGCGTGCATCTTTCCCACAGTAAGTTATGATGATGAGGACGATGGGCAGTTTAGTGTACTCTGGAAAGGTGTGATTAGTGAGTACCCGAGGTAAGTTATTTCCTACATAAAATGTATAATTGGGTTCGTCAGTCAGCTGATACTGATGTGATGACAGAGAGGAGATCACTTGCACGTACTGCCTGCCGCTGGTGTCATACAAGCAATCGTCACAGGGCTCTCCCGAATGGTTGTGTGTCGTAGTTGGCTTTAATAGAGGCCATGTCCGGATGTACAATGAAGTGAGTGACCTAGTCTGACCCTACTAAGCCATATGCTGTGAACGGGTGGCCGCCGTTACCAACACCCTCACCCTTCCAGACAGGTACTAAGGTCCTCGATCAGATGATACACAATGAATCTGTGATGAGTATCAAGTGTAAAACGTACAGTGCCCCCAGGTACCCCGGCACGAGTGACTTCGTAAGTCTAGTCTTCATCGACGTCGTCCTAACTCGTACTGATTGTATTGGTGTCAAGGTTAATGATCCTGCTGTAGAATGAAGAACTCACCATACTGTATGAGACTGTGCTGGTAACTTTGGATGGTTTTGGACTCTTCCAGACCCTGAGGGCCTGTAAGAATCAAGCTGCTATGGGTGATTACTTTATGTCTGTCTCTACTGGTTCACTTGCAAGCGCGGATATGAATGAATGATACTTCTTCCAAGTCCACAACAGGGAGGGGTGGGGAGGTAAGGGAATGAGGAAGAGAAGAGAGGTGGGAGAGGAAATGATATGCAGGAGAGGAGAGAGGTGGTGGAGGAAGGAGAGGTGGGAGAGGAAAGGAGGCAAGGGAGAGAAGAGAGGTGCGGAGGAAAGGAGAGAGGTGGGGAGAGAGTGCAAGCGCAAAGGGGAGACGAACAGACTGTGTTCATGTATGACTGATGTTTTCGATGTTCATCAGCAGCGGCCAGTGGATCGCGTGTGACTGATTTGCCTCCCCTTGGCTACAAGAAATGGGGCCTTAGAGAGATGGGCCAGGCTTTGGACCATTGTGTAGGGGGTTTCTATACTCCCAACCCCTTTGATCAGATGCAGTCAGCATCGTTGGTAAGGACCTTAGGCTATACGGATAGATAATGGCCCAGGGGTAGACAGAGGCTGTATTTCCTATATTCTGTGTTAACTAGGTTGGATTTAATGAGCGCATCTCATCAGTCCCACCGAGCTCACATATATATGCTACATGTGGAGACAACCCCTCTGTCGGACTCTACTTTGTGAAAGAAGTAAGATTTCTCACCCATTTACTGCCTTGACGCATTTTTACAGTTCGATATAGTCATTTACATGAATGGTGGAACAATGCTACCGGTTGATGATTACTGTTAACTGGACTTCATTTGTGAGGGAATTGTTTTGTGAAGTTTTGCGAATGTTCGAAATCGCAAAAAATTTCAATGGTTGTATGGCAATTACAGTCGTAATGAATTTTCACAAAAATTTTTCAATTGCAAAAATTTTTCCGTTGAAGTTTCCTGGCATTTTCGCAAATATTTTTCAGCACAAAATAATTCCAGTCTACAGTAGCATCTAAATACTAGCACTACTGCGGTTCTGAGTTTTGTGTGTAGACTACTAGCACTGGAACTGGTGCAATAAGTCTAGCTATTAATAATGTAGCTGGTCTTTTTCATGACAGGGTGAGAGCTCACACCTCTTCTCAGACGTGACAGGGATGGCGAGCAAGCTGCTCTCCGTCGGAGCATCTACTCTGCTGTCCTGGGGCAGCAGCTTCCTGAGCAAGAAACCTGCTGCTCTGCCATCGGACAAACCGCAACACAAGATTGAGGCAGCTACGTATGTTACACCCAGGTGCGTTGGACTGCCAACTGGCAACCAGTAACTGGCAACTGGCAACTGGCAACTAGCAACCGGCAACTAGCAACTGAATGAGTAGACAAATTGCAACTAGTAACGAAATGGTAGAAAAACTGCATGTACTGGGAAATGTACTGGGAAATGGTTGATCTTTAAATTTTTCCATTCACAAAATTGCAGTTTCGCAAGAGATTTATCGAGTTTATTTTCCATTCTCTGCCGGTGAAGTTAGTCGATGTTTCTATGCCATAACAAGTTAAAGCCCTTTATGCTTGATACACATTACATCCCGGAATAATCTCTCAGTACTGCACAGTATTGCTGTGTAAACTATAATGACTTTAAGTGATGGGAAAGATAGCGGCCGAAACAATTGAAGAACAAGATTAGATGAACAGCAAAAGAGAGAATGACTCCAAATGGCTGTAGCAAAATTTTTATAGCATTGCTGAGCAATCAGATTCATACGCTATAAATGTAACCTTGTTATAAATGCAACGTATTCAGTATATGATATTCTATGAAAAATCATCAGCCTCAAAATTTGCGTCGTCCTGATTGTTTCCCGTCGATCCACATCAGGTACCGGTTGTACGACAAGATGCGTATCGGCCAGTCAGCGGTTGTCTCTCCATTTGGTACTGTGGCTGCTGTGACCGACTCTCTCGGCCGCGTTCTTCTCGTCGATATGCATAGAGGTATCATTAAGAGGATATGGAAGGGCTACAGAAACGCTCAGGTGAGTGCAGCTGTGCGCTTCATTGGCGTGTCTGCATCAACTTGTGGCAGGTACCCTTCCACTTGTTGACACTTGCCATCTGTTTGAACATCAGGTGGGCTGGATGACCGTCAGGGAGCCTGGCTCCAGTAGGCATAGCCAGCAGAGGAATGCTGCCTTCCTTCTGATCTATGCTCCCAAGCGTGGCCTCTTAGAGGTAAAAAATCTTGCCGTGGCCCCTTTTCATGGACTGTATTACATGAGTGTTATTATGGTTACTACTATGTTACTACGGACGCATGTAGATCTGGCTAGCAGAGAACGGTCCGCGTGTCGGTGCTTTCAATGTCGGCAAGGGTTGTCGTCTCTTGTATCCGGGCTGCAGCCTGTTGGGACTGAACAGCTCGACATACAGATATGTGAAAGGCAAAATAACGCAGTGCTACCTACTAAAGAGTGGAGGCGAACTGATGACCGTGACGATACCGTTTCACCTTGCTCTCAGGTACACATTCCACAGCTGGAGTTGTCTTCTCTACAATCTTGTTGAAGCACTACACTGCAGTAAGGTGTTCTTGGTGCGTTTGTAGTGACTCTAGCAGTACCAGGGCTCATGATCAGGAGCTGATGAAGCTGTGCCGCGCCAGTCTCAGATCGTACTCTGAGGACTGCGATGAGCTGCGTAACTCATTATGGGAGTCAATGAAAAAATTTAAACTCACCTCATCGTTTCAAACAGTGAGTTTGCTATGACTGGCATTAGTGCTTGGCTCATACTAATAGTACATGTGATACCAAACAGCAGAAATGTCAATGTCAATACAACACGGTACCTGTCATGTCAGCAAGGTAATTTATATGACAATGCAAGGGGAGATTTTTGTGACTGGAAAATATCCAAATAATCGCATTTTCAGAACTTTTACAACATATCGCTCAGCTGACGTCAAAACCACAAACCCATATGTTAAAATATTGGATATGTAAAGCTTTTAGGATCACTGACTCCTTCAATACTTACAGTCATGGCCAAGCACTAAGGGCTGTGATTAGATTGCAGTTGTGTGCTCTTGCGAGTTAATCCTCTGACTCCATTATGTTTTTCCAGATGCTAGACAAAGTGCTCAGTACAGCCTATATATCACCAAAGTCAGCCGTCAGCCTGCTTGACAAGACAGGCAAGCACTTGCTCAAAGCTGCCAAGCAGCAGAAATCTGGTAAGCATACGCCTGTTCAGAATAAACGTCATCTTTTATTTCCCATTGGATTTCGCAAGCCTCAACGGAGTTTCTTACAGGTGCTGATGAAGGCAATGAGTCAAGCCTTGATGTCGAGAGTCGTCTTCTCCTGGAGTATTGTGAGACCAAGAAGACTTTGGTGGGAATCTACCAGAGCCTGCAGACTCTGCACCAACAGGAGGAGGTAGAGCAGTCGTCAGAGGTAGGCTACTCCCTGACACTTTGTATGGGCAGAAAGCACCTGCGTTCAGCTGCTATCAGCTTCCTTGACATCAACAGGGTAGTCACCAATTACTTGCTTAGTAACCAGTAGAATCATCACAATGGGGCTTAAAAGAAATTATCTGCCAACATAATGTCACTATTCGTTATCTTGATCCATCTGAGAAGGTAACACCGTCATTGGATTGCTGTACTCAAACATGTAATCATCAAAAGGTAGTGAGTATAATGATGATGATCATAATAATAATAATAGTAATATAATCTTTATATGATAGGCTGTGGTAGTACCAGTGCACCTATTCTGGTACGTTTACCTGGAGTCTGAGTCTGCTTTGAGTTATGACAGACTGCGGGGTCTGTAGTCACAGATAATAACCGAGAGTATGATGATATGAGTAAATGTAACTGATTCGTCACGAGCAGGCCGATGAGTTTGTGACGTCACCAGAAGTGTCGAACCTGCTGTCGCTCGACATCCCAACTCCTCGCGTCAGGAAGGTCGGGTTTACTACAGACACCAGTGTCGTCCTGTCAGAGTTCCTCTCCTGGATCAAGACATCACATGGCTCTCACAGCGCCCCCTATATTCAGCTGGCTGGCGATGAGCAGTCCGTACTATTTGGTATGTAGTTCTCTCCCTCCTTCTTTACCTCCTTCTCTTTCTCCGTCTTTCCTTACCTCCCTCTCTTTCTCTGTCTCTCCCTCCATCCTTCCTTACCCCCCCTCTCTTTATCGGTCTCCCCCTCCATCCTTCCTTACCCCCCTCTCTTTATCGGTCTCTCCCTCCCTCCTTCATTACCTCCCTATCATTCGCTGTCTCTCCATCCCTGTTCCTCCATCCTTCCCTTCCTCTTTGTTCTCTTCTCTGTCTCTCTCTACCTTCCTCTCCTTCCTTCCTCTCCTTTGTTTTCTTGTTCCTCTCTATGTATGTAACTTCACTCTTTGTTAAACCTTTACCTATACTATTACACACTTTCCAGAGATGATAATGCCTATAGTAGTAATATTAATATTCCTCATTGTCATATTAGTATATTGGCAATCGGTCTATTGGCAATCGGTCTATTGCCAATAGACCGATTGCCATTAGACCGATTTAACAGGTTTAACAGAGAGTGAAGTTACATACATAGAGAGGGGCAGGATAACAAAGGAGAGGGAGATAGGAACGTAGAGAGAGAGAGAGAGAGAGAGAGGCAATCAGTATTTAGCTAGTTGTTATTTTGCTAGTAAATAGTTGTTTGATTCCATTTCAGGTAAGCTTGTGTTCACTCCGTGTCTAACAAAGGGTGTTGAACCTTCTCAAGTTTTTGAGGCTATAGCTCCCATTCAGCCATCATCGCGATTTCTCTTGGTAAGTCAATGACTTATCATTTGGGTCTCATGGGAGGACAACTTCTGACCACAGATACTCTCTGTCTGACAGGACTCTCTTCTCAACTTCTACCTGAGTCTGGTTAGGCCTCCTACAGCTTACCTGTCTCGTCTGCTGGGTCTGCTCTGTGCCTTGCATCAACTAGACAACAGTTCTCAGTCATCCGTAGTCAGTGAGGGGCCCGCAGACACTCCTCCATCTCCGGACATCAACTTGACTCCGGAGCCAAGCTATTTCCAGTCAACCGCTCCAATACCACTCACAGCTCCCTTCTGGACATATGTCAGAGACAAGTGTGAGGCGTCATCAAACCTGTTGGCCGCCCTTCATTTAGCCTTAGTATCCAAAACTCTCTGCGGCCGCAACACTGAGGACACACAGCAGGTCTGTATCTACACTATATGCACTTACATCTGATGGGATGTTGCAGTCTCCCTAAGTTGTTGCGTGTTTCAATGATAGGATGGAGAGCAGGCAGATGTTGAGGAAGGAAGTGGCGAGAGTAAAGAAGACCCCGCCCCATCCCAAAACCCCGCCCAATCCGCAGTCAGCGAGGACGAAACTCAGTCATGGGTGCACTTGTCAAAGGATGTCACTCTGTGGAATGTCTTCATCAGACACGTGGAGGATGTGTCAGTTCTCAACTCGCTTATACAATGGCGTCCAAACTCCCACTCCAGTGTGAAGCAGCAGCAATCGACCTTGAACTTTGTAACCGTGAGAGATGTGAAGACCAGCACTCGAGGTGAACTTTTTCCGCTCAACCTCGGTCATTGCACTGTCTTCCCTCAACATTAAAATGGGTCACTAACGGTGATGAAATTCTTATCCAAATCTTTTCACTAGGTTTGGGTACAGCAATCATTGTAATTATTGCCGCTCAAACTATAGCTATAGCTGTTTTGAGTCATGGAGGTTGTAATAATAACGGATTGGGAGGAAAAATATGGACTAACTACCTATCGCTAGATGACGACAGTCATGGACAAAGATGTTAGGCAAAGAGAAGATAAGTCCTTCTAGCTATGACAGGCTTTTGATAGCGTTGCTGAGGAACTCATTATAAACGTTATAATTGCTATAAATAGAAGGTTTACAGTATTATATTATATGTATTTATGAGGGATTTTTTATTTTGGAGTTGCCTTACCTCGTCTGATTGGGTACATTCATTATGCGAGGATACAACAATTACTCGGTATGCCAAACTACTCGCAATATGGTTTGAACTTCTGATCAGCATATATGGCTGAAGTGCCCACCCCATGCATAAGAACTTTTGCAGTCGTACTACCGTCCAATGAATAGTAGTTACTACGGCTCTACTACGAATACAACTATCATAGCGCCTACTAGATCAAAGGCGATTGGAGCGACTTACGTAATTAGATACCTCAAACTCTGTTTAGAACTTTTATGTTCTGATTTTCATGCTTCTATTCAATGCAGGGTGTAGAATAAGCTGTAAATACCCTCAGATACCATCTGTATACTGGTAGGTACTAGTGCTGGTTCGATTCCAAGAATCAGCAATTCGATTCAATTCTCCCTCAGAAAGTTTGATATTCCGTTTCGATTTTTGAGGTAGATCTACAGTAAAACCGTGAAAAAAGCTACAGACTTTGAGTGGCTATCATGACTTTTCCAAATAGTTTTGCCTCATTGAGGTATATATCACTAATATGCTGTTCTCTGATGATTTCTTTACACAACAGCTGAAGGATTATCGATAAAAAGCCATGTGTAGCCATTTAATACTAATTGGTTTCGATTCTTCGATTTCCGAAGCTGGCTGGGATCGATCGAAAATTCTTTTCCGATATTCGATAATATCGTGTATCGAACCAGCACTAGAAGATACCATCTGGATACTGGCAGCGTTTCCTCCCAACTATTTTATCTGTATTTTAAGTCCAGTATGTTTTTGCTCTTCATATTTAATCATTCTTCTTTACATCACAACAGGTTTCTTTGGTGAACTGGTGGGAAAATGGTGTGTGGCCAATTGGATATCTTCATCTGACTTCAAGGCCTACCTGCACGTTGGCACGTCCAAAGATGATGGTATGTTTCGCACATCTCACACAACATACTATATGAACTGTACGTAGTTTTCTCTCGGGTTAGGCTGGGTTTGTAGCCGCACACAACTTAGTTTGAACTCAGTCTGTGACATGCTGATAGATCTTGCAGTGAATCTCATTTTTCATTTTGTCCCTGGATGTGGATTTGAGTTTGTTTCTGGCATGGCTATTTTCAGCAGATGTACAAGAAAACCCTCTCAGATGTCTGAGGACAGCTCTGCCGTTTAGCCTCACCGATGACATCATTTACGCCAATGCATGCTGGGAGTATATATCTCAGTGGAACAAAGACATCGAGTCGATTGGGAACCTGAAAATCGCCCTAGAATATCTGGAGCTCGTTGACAATGGCTGTCTCAGACACGGTATGTCCTTCTGTTACACATCCGTCACCTGTGAACTTTACTTCTAAAAAATCCTGCATCTATGGAAGACCAGTAGATGGCTCTGTTTTATTATGGCTGTGTTTGATTGTATTTGGAAGGCCTCTGCTACCTAATTTGGAAAGTCTACATTGTGAAAAGGTTCTCAGCGTTGGTATCTTTGATGGAGAAGGTAGGAAAGTGTCCCAAAGATCGTCTGTGTAAGAAGGAGGTCGATATGGAGACTGCAACAACCACAGAATTCATGACTATGGTCTGCAACTTCATGAGGATCTTCCTCCAGGTCAGTGATTGGTTAAAACTGTGACCTATTTAGCAATTAATTGCCATCGGGTGGGTGTCATGAATAAGCGCTGTTTAGTCATCTGATTTTATTTTGAACAGGCGAATTGCGATTTCGGAGAAGCGGAGATATACGGCTGCGAGCAGATTTGGGAGGACTGTATGTCGGGTCACGGACTGATCGACATGGCGTGTCAGCAGCGCGAGACCAACTACAGCCTGGTGAATCACCACTCGTCCCTCGTCACTCTCGTAACCGCTGTCCTCGTATTCAACATCAAGTCCGTGAAAATCATGTCTCTCTTCGACCACAATGTTAGTCTCCATTTGTCATTCTAGAACCCTCTCTGTATTGATGTATTATTCTAAACTGGCGACTGGTTACTAGGGTGTGGGAGCTTTCTTTAAAGAACTCAACTCGCATCCCTACCTCGGAGTGGAAGGTAAGAATGAGATTATCTCCTCCAACCGGAGGCAGTTCCTTCACAGAGTTCTGAAGCATTCGGTTCAGAGTCTACCGGAAGCTGCGTCACTGACCGCATCTTCAACTTCTGTCAACATCGATCAGGTACGTTGTCATGGCGATACTAGCGATTGATATTTTTCATGGAAAGTTGAGAAACATTTTTGTTTTTATTTTGGGTTTTGATGTTATTTATTTATTTGCTAGAATCACGAAGGTGTGAAGTGGCCACGCATAGTCCTAGAAATGGCAGAGAAGTTTATCCTGCCTGTTGATCTATTCAGGCAGATGCATGTGAAAGAGCTTATCCTCCATGGCTATGACCATCTGGCTGTAGAGGTGAGTTCAGACATCACATTCATATGTAATCTCTCCTCTCCCTATTCCCTCTCCCCCTCCTATCCCCTTCCCCCTCTCTCCTCTCCCACTTGTCTCTCTCCTCCTCTCCCACTCTCACCTTCCCCCTTGTCTCTCTCCTCTCCCACTCTCTCCCCTCCC
>ERZ1740065.2608-NODE-2608-length-11233-cov-4.125872_pt1 | contig 11233 bp, 7 predicted proteins | sample MGYA00581738_ERZ1740065 | MGnify/ENA primary metagenome ERZ1740065 (study PRJEB43018, sample SAMN04849749) | marine metagenome | isolation source: floating plastic debris | place: Pacific Ocean | collected 2008-09-01 | study: EMG produced TPA metagenomics...
TGTGGATTACCTTGGGGCGGAGTTGTTGGTAAAAGCGCTTGCGGTAAAAGGCCAGTTCTGGCGTATCCAATTTCACCACGCTATCGACGAGGTCGACGGGAGCGGAAAAGGCGATGCCCGCCGCCACACAGGCCGGCAGGTCGTCGGCGCGTTCGCCCAGGTACTTGAGCAAGATATTCCCCCCCATACTAAAGCCAACCAGCACGATACATTCGTAATCCTTGGTCCGTAGGGCGTGTTCCACCACTTCCCCCAAATCGCCAATCTCCCCGTGGAAATAGAGCCGTAGCTTGCGGTTCATCTCCCCGCTACAGGACCGACAGTTCCAAGCCAATACGTCCCAGCGGTCCTCCCGAAACGCTTTCGCCATGCCCTTCATGTAGTGGCGTTCGCTGTTGCCCTCCAGGCCGTGCGTCAAGATCACTAGCCGCCGCTGCCCCCGATCCACCCAATCCAGATCGACAAAATCGCCATCCGACAGCTCCAACCGCTCGCGTTCGTAACGCAAGCCCCGAATACGGCGGAGCGCACCGGGCCAGATGGTTTCCAAATTGGGGGTAAACTGGTACCAGGGTGGGCCGGGATAGGTCGAGGTGGACAAATAGGGCATGCGCGATATTTTTACGCGTCAAATGTAGGAAAAGGTCCCCACATGCAAAAACAAAAGCCCCGCTCGAAGTCGAGCGAGGCTTTTGCCAGGTGGAGGTTGAGGGGCGCTCTAGAAACGCACCACTTTTTCGATCCGTTGGCCACTCGCACTGGTAAAGTGGAAGTAGTAACTGCCCGCTGGTAGTCCGCTCAGGCTTACTTCTCGGCCGTTGTTTTGGGCCAGGGCTGCGGCATCAATCCGCTCGACCAGCTTACCGTATACGTCGTAGACCGCCAGGCTCACCGCTTCCTGTGTGGGGTTGTGAAGTACCACCGTCACGAGGTCTGTAGTGGGATTCGGGAAAATTTCCAAATCGGCCAGCTCGGTGGGTAAGCTAATGCTACTGGTCTGTCCTTGGATCAGGATGTTGTCGATCTGTACGAGATCACCCGCCGAGAAGGGATCGTCCTCGGGGCTGTGGGCACAACGCGATTCGATGCAAAGTTCGAAAACCATGCCTTCGAAGTCCGAAAGGTCCACCGCAATGTTGCTGACGTCGTCAGAACTGCGCGTCTCGGGGAAGTAGCTGTCGCTCACCTGATCGCCATCGACCAGCACGCGAGCAGCACTGGCGAAGGGGTTCTGAGCGCCGTAGATGGCCTCCCAAGTCCGGGAGAAGGTCTGCCGCAGGTCAAAGCGCAGCTCGGGCCGGATGACGCTGCTGGCGTCGATACAGAAACAAGCCTGGGCCGATACCCGACGTTGCGAACTAGTCCAGACGTTGGCTTCGGTGGGGATTTGCATCAGATTGGAACTCAGCAAACTTTCAAAATCACCACCCGTCATTTCCAGAATACTGGGCTCGTCAAAGCGGGAAGACTGGTCGGGATAGACCAAGGATTGGGAGGTCGTGATGAAGTGAACCGAATCCAGGGAGGTCATGCCTTCGGCAAAGGTGATCAGTCGATCTTCCACAAGGAGGTGGGGGTTGCGGGCCAGTTGGGCCAGCAAGGTATCGTTTTCGTTGAGGAAATCATCTTCGAGATCTACCCAGAAGTCGATGCTGTTGGTACCCCGTTGCCCATCCAAATCCAGTGGAGTGCTAAAGGTGTAGTTGAAGGTTTGACCCCGCAACAGGCTGTTGGTCAGGGTGGTGGTTTCTTTTACTGGCGTACCGCCATTGGCGCGGTAGTAAAAATCCATTTCCGCGCCGGCCGGGATCATATCACAGCCGAGGAAGAGCACCTGCATCGAGACGCTCTGCTCCCCCAGGAAGCAATCGCTCTCCAGGGGCGGTACCGAATTGGCGCCAAAGTCGGAGTTTTGCTCGATGATGTTCTCCAGTTCGATGGAGGTAGAATCGTTGGGCGTAAAACCATCATTGGGGAATTCGGTCCAGACTTTGAGGACGTGTTGGCCAGCCGTTTCCAGACCGGGGATGCCCCGGGTGAAGGTGACGTCGACGTTGCTCATGCCGTCGAGGGCCTCGCTCAGCGTTACGGTGTCGCGTACGATGATGCCATCGTCTACCTGAGCGGCCAGTGGAATTTTATCGCCGGGCATCAGGTTGGGGGCGCAGGCGCGGTTGTTGATCTGGACGGTAGGGCGCTCTTCGGCGGTCAGGCCGCAATTGAGGGAGCTGTAGCCTTTGATGAGGGTGGCCTGCAAATCGTTTTCAAAGATGCCTTCTCCCACTCCAACGGCATTCCAAGCGTTGGCTACGGTGATGTATTCGGGAGAGCAGAAGCCGTGCAGGGCTTGGGCGGCCAGCAGACCTGCTTGGCGGGCATCGGCGTAGGTCGCATCGCGGAAAAGGTGGAAATGCTGGGCCCGCCAGGCAATTTGCGCCGCTTTTTCGAGGCCCATTCCCTCCACATCGAAGGGCTGATCGTTATCGTTGGTACCGCTGCCTCCTTCTACCATCAGGAAGTACCAGAAGTTCTGTACCCCACTGTTAGTGTGTACAAAGCAGTTGTCCTGCTGACCGGGGTTTTCACAATCGGGATTGCCCCAAAAACGGCCGTCGTAAGTATTGGGGTCGTTTTCACGGTTGGGATCGGACATGCTCCGCAAGCCAAAACCGTTGCGGTCGGAATCTTCGCCAATGTTCCAGTCGGCCTGATCGGGGGCGGCCCAAAACTCCATGGTGGCTCCCCAGATGTCGGCGTAGGATTCGTCCAGTGCACCGGACTCCCCTCGGTAGCGGAAGTTGGAGGAAAACTGGTCGATGCCGTGTCCAAATTCGTGGGCTACGACGTCGAGGTCCGTCAGGGGGAAGGTGCTGGCATCGCCATCTCCAAAGGTGGCGAAGGACCCATTCCAGAAGGCGTTGACGTAGTTGCGACTGGGTTGGCCATTTTGGCCAAGGGTATCGAAGTGGACGTAGCAGATAAAGTTCATGCCGTTGCCGTTGACTCCGCGCCAGCCAAATTTTTCGAGGAGGAAGTCGTGGACCATCTCCGAGGCCCAGTGGGCGTCGGTGGCTACTTCGTCGAGCTCCGCGTTGTAATTGGCCCAGTTGTTATCGTCGTCGAAGAAGTCGACGGCGGCGCCGTAGTTAGGCGTTTGGTTGAGGTCAAAGGTCAGGATGTCAACGCCGGTACCGTTGCGGCTAAACTCGCGCAAGCGGAAGCTGGTGGGCGAGATGGATTCGGAGGTGATGGGGCGGAGACCGCTGTATTTGGTCAGGGCCGTTCCTTCGACATTGGTGTGCTCCAGGGCGTTGAGCTGGTGGAGAATCAGGCCGGTTTGGGCGTCGACGTACATTTCGTAGCGGAAGTGGGGCACCATGGCCTGTACTTCCAGGGAGTAGGCGAGGCGGTATTCGTCGGGGTTTTGACTAAAGGTAGGATCAAACCAGACCAATTCCGCATCGGGGTAGAAGGTGGCTTGGGGGTCCTTGGTGGCCATTTGCAACATCTTTTGGGCCATTTCGCTTTCCCAGAGGTACTGGTAGGCCGGCGCGTAGTTGAGCGCGTACTGAATGGCTTGGTTGGCCGACAGCTTGGGGCTCGCTATTTTGTCGATCTGGGGAGCCCAGGCCCCGTTAAAGCTTTCGACTTGTCCGTCTTTTTCGTGGACGATGAGCTGGCTGGCGTCCACCTTGACCCCGCGGTGGTAATGCTCGTAGCGGTGGTGGACGTAGCCGATGTCGTCTTCCTGGCTACGGACAAACTCAAGCTGATCGTATGCGGAGTGCCCGAGGTAGGGTTTATTTTTTTCAACTAGGTTTTTAGCCGTAAACTTTTGGCCCGTTTTGGTACGTTACCTGCCCTTATTGTCCAGCAATTCGAAAGGGGCCAGGGACGGAGCGGGATTTTCGGGGCCGTCGGGGGCGGGAAGCTGGAAATTGAAGAGCGCCAGGGCGATGCCACCCACAACGAGGCTCGAAACAATGAGTGTAAATTTTTTCATAAAAGGACCGTTATTTTTTGGTTTCGATCGACCGGAGGTACGCTGCGATCGGAGCGGACGATTAGGTTTGAACCACAATTACTACACAATATAAGCCAATTGGGATAATCGACTGCCCGGAGGACCCGGATTATGAAGGAATATGTCAGGAGATAGCTAGATTTTGGAAGGAGTATTGGTTGGGAAAAGGGCCATTGGGGTAGTGGTAGATGTACAGAACCGCCCTGTTTCGCTCGGAAGCAGGGCGGTTGAATGGATTAAATTCGGAAGTATGGGGAGTTAAAGGGTCGTGGTGCTTTCGATGAGGATATCTTTCTCACCACCTTTTAAAAGAATAGTCTGATTTTGAGTTAAAATGTTTTTGGTTTTGACGTCTTTGATTTGAACCCGCTTTTTCATGATTAAATTTTTTAAAAATTTAGAAATAAGATGCTCAAATTTAGGACGGGTTCAAACGTTTACAATTAACAAAAGTATCGTATTTTTAACAGCTAAAATCACGAATTATCACAAAAAATATTGCGTAGGACCATAATAATCAGACTATTCGATTTTGGAAAATGTGTAAAAATTAACTCCGAATGATTCCGTTAAAAGAGATTTTTTTGAGCATACGACCAATATTTGCACGTAAAAAAGAGCGCGAATATTACGAGGGAGTCATCAAGGATGAGTGGCAGAGCAATGAGGAGGCAGGTAAAGCCATCTGGCCAAATACCACCGCCAACAACCGCAACGTCTACCTCTCCCGCCTCAAACGGTCGGTGCTGGAGCGCATCATCGAGAAAACTTTGAAAGTCCGGGGGGAAAATCCCTACCAACGGGCTTATTTTGACTGCTGGCGCAAGTTGGCGGCGGTACACATCCTCAATGGGATGGGGGTACGGCGCGGAGCCACCTGGTTGGCCCGCAAGACCCTCAAAAAAGCCATCCGCTACGACCTCACCGAAATCGCGGGGAGCCTGTCCATGTTGCTCGAAATCAACGAAAGCATCTCCGGCGATCCCCGAGAATTCAACAAGTACGCCAAATCCGTCGACTACTACCGGAGCTTGTTCGAAGTCGAAAACAAGGCCATCCGCTACTTTACCCGGCTGTCGAGTAATTTTTCCAAATCCCGCGAGATGAACAAGGAACTCGTCCAGCGGGCCGCCGAGTACGTCGCCGAACTCCGCTGCGACCTCGAACGCTACCCCTCTTTCCAATACACTTACTACACCTACAACATCATGGCGATCCACGCCCAGATGATCAACGACCACCAGGCCCTCGAACGCATCTGCGAAAATGCCCTGGCCTTTTTCGCCGCCAAACCCTATCCCATCCCCAAAACCGTCAAATTTAGCTTTACCTTCAAACCCATCTCCGCCGCCATCCAACTGCGGGACTACCCCTCGGCCCACAAGCACATCAACGATGCCCTCGAAATGGTGCAGCCCAGCAGCTACAACCAAATGCTCTGCCTCATCTACCAGGCCATCCTCGGTTTTCACTCCGATAACTACCACCTCGTGCAGGAAGCCATCGCCAACTCCAGCGCCCGCCGCAAATACCCCATGCTCGACGAACAGTGGCGCATCATCGAAGCCTACGCCAATTTGCTCGACATCAATACCGGCCAGGTTTTTCGCGTATCCCGCCTCCTCAACGAAGTCCCCATTTTCTCCAAAGACAAACGCGGCAACAACATCGCCATCATCGTCATCCAAATCCTTTTTCACCTCAAATTCCGCGAGCGGGGCAAGCTGATCGACAAAATCGAGGCCCTCCAGGCCTACGCCTACCGCTACCTGCGGCGCGACGAGACCTTTCGCAGCAACTGCTTTATCCACATGCTGCTCTGTATTCCCAAAGTCCATTTTCACCCCGTAGCCTTGCAGCGCCACGCCAAAAAGTACACCGACCGCCTGGGGTCTTACCAGGGGGGAGAGGTGGAGGTGATTCCCTACGAAAAGCTGTGGGAGATCGTCCTGATCTTCTTACAACGGCGCTGATTTAGGGACAGGATGCGGCGACTTCGCGCAGGTAGCTATCGATTTGGGGCAGGCGTTGGTCCAGGTAGCGGTGAATAATGGCCACTTCTTCCCAGCAGTCGTTGTCGTCAAAATACCAGTGATAATCCAGGGGCCAGCGCTCGGCATTGCGTTCGAGTTCATCGCGAACCTGGGCCAAATTCTGGTCGATCATCCGGTGGATATTCCGGGGGTGGAAGTGACTTTTTTGGAGTTGCTGCCAACGGCTTTGTAATCGACAGTTGTAGCCCGCCACATTGAGGGCCATCAGCCGGCGAAACAGGACCGAGCGGCGCTCATCGAGCGGCCGGATGAGGTTGAGTTCGTTGTCGCCGTCGCGGCCGAAAGAGTGGTCGTAGTCCCAGATGGCGACGCGGAAGGGGGTCTGGCTGTTTTGCTGGTAGAGGTAAAAATTTTTGAGGATGCCATCGCTATTATTGGTCAACAGGAGCATCAGATGCCAGTCGATGAGGTTGTCGAGGTCGAAAAGCAATGGGACGTCGTGTCGGAAGGCTTGGTCGGAGGCTTTGAAAAGAAAGGCTTAGAGGCGGTGGAGATCGGGGTTGTGGTCGCGTTGGAGGAGGTCGGGAAATTTTTGCTCGAAGAAATTGCTGGAATCTGCGTGGCGCACCAGGGAATCGGCCATAAACAGGGGCGGATCCTTGATGATGAGGGCGCCGCGATCGGCTCGGTCGATGGCGAGGGTGCTCGCATCCAGTTTTTCCATCAGCAGGTAGAGGCCCTGATAGCGGTCGTTGTAAAACAGTCGGACGTAGCGGCTGCGGGCGGCTCGGTTGCGCTCGTCGAGACGGCGGAACAGGTCGTAGGCCACTTTGTGGCGGACGAAGGTTTTGTCGATGTAGCTGGCGTTGAGGACCCAATCGCGGTCGAGGGGGAGAAAATCCAGGGGGATTTTGCGATCGAGGTGGAGGGTGTAGGAATGTTTGTCGTACCCGAAGGACATGCCACCCCGGCGTTTGAGGTGGGCGGGCACGCGGAAGCGATCGGAGGTCGATTGGTAACGCAGTTCGCAGTCTACCCGATCCCGGCCGGTCAAGCTCGAACGCTCGGGCCCCTCGATCCAAACGCTGGGCAATTCCCTTTTGCCACAGGTACTCAGCCCGAGCAGTAGACACAAACCAAAACCGAGGCGAAGCAAACTCGTTTTCATGGTAGCGACCCAGCTGTTTCGGGGGAAAGATAGCAAAAAGATGGAGGCATTATCCAGGGATTATTGTAGATTTAAAGATTATTTTACGAAGCGTACTTCCTTGAAAAAGCAAACGAAAGGCCTCCACCAACTCTACGCTGAAGATCCCCTCCGAGCCGACCAACTGCTCTGGGGCCGAACCAGCTCTCCCCTTACCCGGCGGGGCTTTTTACGACGCTCGGCCCGCAGCGCCATGGCCCTGGCCCTCGGCGGCCCCCTGGTCTTTGGCGAGCATTTTCCCGCCGGCCTGATCCCCGCCGGGCTGGCCCACCGCGAAGACGACTTTGCCCTGCCCGGCAAACACCCCGACCTCCGCGTACTCAACGACCGCCCCATCAATGCCGAAACCCCGCCCCACCTGCTCGATGACGAGCTGACGCCGGGCGAGCTGTTTTTCGTCCGCAACAATGGCCTACCCCCCGCCATCAATACCATCGACCCTCAAAAGTGGACCCTACGCATCGATGGCGAAGCCGTCCGGCGCCCCCGAACCTTCAGCCTGCCCGAGCTCCAAGCCCAGTTTACCCACCACCGCTACCAACTCACCCTCGAATGCGGGGGCAATGGCCGCAAAGAATTCAACCCGCCCGCCAAAGGCAACCAGTGGTCGACCGGAGCGGTGGGCTGCGCCGAATGGACGGGCGTCCGCCTACGCGACGTACTCCGGGCGGTGGGCCTGCGCGACAATGCGGTATACGTCGGCTACTACGGCAAAGATATGCACCTCAGTGGCGCCCCCGATAAGGATCCCATCTCGCGCGGCGTACCCCTCGCCAAGGCCATGCAAGAAGAATCCCTCATTGCCTGGGCGATGAACGGCCAGGACCTACCCTGGCTCAATGGCTACCCCCTGCGCTTGGTGTTTGGCGGTTGGCCCGCTTCGACCTCCGGCAAGTGGCTCGAACGCCTCGTCGTCCGCGATCGCATCCACGATGGGGCCAAGATGAATGGGCAATCCTACCGCGTGCCCTGCGAGCCGGTAGCGCCGGGTACCAAAGTACCCGACGATCGCATGTGCATCATCGAGTCGATGCCCGTCAAATCCCTGATTACCCATCCCAAGTCGGGGGCCCTCCTCCGGCCGGGGCAGGTCCTCCAATTGCGGGGACACGCCTGGGCGGGCGAACTGGCGGTCAGCGCCATTGAGTACTCCATTGATTTTGGAATGACCTGGCGGGCGGGGGAGCTGTCGCCACCGGCCAATCGTTTTGCCTGGCAGCGCTGGCGAGCGGAGGTGGAATTTCCCCAGACGGGCTACTACGAGGTCTGGGCCCGGGCCCGCGACAGTGAAGGCCGACAGCAGCCCATGCTCCTGCCCGGCTGGAATCCCAAGGGCTACCTCAACAACGCCTGCCACCGCATCGCCGTAAAAGTAGTCGAGCAATGACCACCAATGATCCTTCCAACCGCGACTTGAGCAAACGTCTCCTCCGGCGTTTGTTGGAAACCACGCCCCTCCTCCTGCTGTGGTGCGCGCTTTTATTCTACTACTTTGCCGGGGCCAATTGGTGGCCTTCCTGGCCCAGTCGGATCGAAAATCCCAACCCGGAGCGGCGAGTAATCGATCCCGAGGCGCCCCCATTCCCAGTTTTGGTAGATGGGGTGGACTGGCGGTCGGGATTAAAAATTGGGGCCCACTGGCAGACGGTACGGGCCACCTGTACGGCTTGTCATTCGGCCAAACTCATCACCCAAAATCGCGCTACCCGCCAGGGCTGGGAAGACATGCTCCGCTGGATGCAAGCCGAGCAGGGACTCCCCGATTTGGGCGAGCGCGAGGGGCCCATTCTGGATTATCTGTCGACGTATTACGCCCCCGAAACCATTGGTCGACGGCGGGTTTTGGCGGTCGAACAATGGTACGAACTCCCGGAGTAGTATTGCTAGCCGGTCCTTTTAACCCCTCCTTAACGCACTTTAACCCTTCCTTTACAGCTTTCGATGGTGAAATTGTGCTCCTTTGAGTAAAGAACAAGTGGAAACAAAACACTCGTTGTTAAACCTCAAAATTGCACTACGATGAAAACCACGAAAATCCTGACTGCCGCCCTCGTCCTGACTACTGCCTTGCTGCTGAGTGCCTGTACCAACGTCGAAAAACTCGTTGATTCGGGCAATTACGAAGAGGCCATTGCCTACTCGGTCAAGAAATTGCGCGGTAAAAACAAGAAAAAACAGAAGCACGTCCTGGCCCTGGAGAAAGCCTTTAACAAGGCTAACCAACGCGACATCCGGCGGATGGAGGTCCTCAAAAAGCGGGGGAGCTCGGAAGATTGGGAAGAGGTGTACCAGCTGGTGCAAAACGTCGACCGGCGCCAGCGCTTGGTGGAGCCCCTCTTGCCCGTAATTGATCGGGAGGGTTACCGGGCGGAATTTAAATTCGTCAAGGTCGCCAATCTGGAAAATGAATCGCGCAACCAATTGGCCGTCACGCTCTACGAAGATGGCCAGCGCCTGCTGACGATTGCCCAACGCGACCGCAACAAGTCGGCCGCCCGCGAGGCCTACCGCCAACTCAACAAGATTGAGCGTTACCAAAGCGCCTACCGTGATACGGACTACCTGCTCGCTCGGGCGCGCCAGATCGGGACGACTCGGATCCGCTTCAAAATGGACAATTCCGACAGTCCGGTAGTGTTGCCCCGCCGGTTTCAGGAGGAAGTCTTGGCCTTCGGAGCGGATGAACTCAATACCTTTTGGAACGAATTCTACGTCGCCGATACGCCCGAGGTACCCATGGATTTTGAGGTGGTGATGAAGGTGAGCAACGTGGCCATCAGCCCCGAGCGGATCAAGGAGGTGGAGTACATCGACCGCGAAGAAGTCGAGGATGGTTTTGAGTACGTGCTGGACGAGAATGGCAACGTGATGAAGGATACCCTGGGCAACGACATCAAGATTCCGCGTTACCGCTTTGTGGAGGCCCTGGTATTTGAGACCTTCCAGCACAAGGAAGTCCGGGTGGAAGCGCGTTTGGAGTACGTCGACCTGCGCAATCGCAACCTGATTGACTCGGACAATCTGGGGGTAGCGGCCGTCTTCGAGAATTACGCTTCGACCTACCGCGGTGATCCCCGGGCCTTGAGTGCGCGCAGCCGCCGCTGTATCGGCAAGCAGCCCTTGCCCTTCCCCGCCACCGAGCACCTACTGATCCAGGCCGCCGAACAGCTCAAACCCGCCATCCGCTCCAACATCAGCAACAAACGCCTGATCTGAGCCCCGCGCCCAAACGAGATTGTAAGCAGAGCTTTAGCTCTTTTGATAAATAGGTTAGTTAATGTACAAGGCCGCCGCTCGACCCGAGTGGCGGCGTTTTTGCTGGCCTCTCGTTCGTTCCATTCGCCGGGGACGAGCCAATGCGAGGGGTAAGCGTGGAACGGGGGAAAGGGCAACCAATCGGGCCTTATTGCGTTTGGTAATGAAAGACCACCGGGGCGCCCCACGGCAATGGCCGCCCTCCAAAACACAAGCTGATGATGCACTCCGACCGCGAGCTGGGCTGGGCCAATTTTTGGAACTTCGAGCAGTACGGCTTTCACGAAACCTTTATGCGGGCCCTGAGCGAACAGTTGCTGGAGGAAGCCCAACAAATGGTCGGGGGAAAAGACCTGCCCCAATTTGGGTTCCGCCTGTACTACGGCCTGGCCCCCATCGATTGGGAATCCCGGGGGCAGTCGGGAAGTACCACGGTAAGTCTGCTGGTACCGCCCTCCTTTATGCTGCCCATCCGGGTCGGCTGGACCACCACGGAGCTCCTCCCGGAGGATTGGTACCGTCGGGCCCTGGCGCCCGGGGCCGCCACCTTTAGCTGGGCGGACCACTTTCCCCTCGATCAGGTCCGCAGCCAGCTCCGTCCCCAGCGTACGATCACTTCCAAGCAAACCCAGCATCCTTTCCCCATCGAAATCTACCCGACCAGCCTGCCCGATATCAGCCTAGGCCTCACCTTTGATCAAGCCCTCACGACGGTCGAATGCCAAACGTTACCCGGGGGGGCAAGGACGCATC
>ERZ1740065.2609-NODE-2609-length-11231-cov-13.299302_pt1 | contig 11231 bp, 12 predicted proteins | sample MGYA00581738_ERZ1740065 | MGnify/ENA primary metagenome ERZ1740065 (study PRJEB43018, sample SAMN04849749) | marine metagenome | isolation source: floating plastic debris | place: Pacific Ocean | collected 2008-09-01 | study: EMG produced TPA metagenomics...
AGAGCCGAGTAATGTGATTTCTACAGTAGACAGTTCAGAGACTAAGAGCCGAGTAATGTGATTTCTACAGTAGACAGTTCAGAGACTCAGAGCTATGCCTGTGTTGGAGACAAATTGGTGTCAGTTATGTTTGTTTACTTTTCTTGTCAGACAACTTTGTTGGCTGCACAGTTTTAACCAAAGATTATAATTACAGCATATTCTAGAACAAATTGGCCAATATGGTGACATTACCATGTGTTGTTTGCGACTAGATGATGTTTTCGCTCTGATGAAACTGATTCCCCTTGTACGCCGCTGATTGGCTGGCTGTCAGCCAAACTCATCAGGCACTGAATGACTGTGCATAAGAGAGCAGCAGATGACAGCACGAGCATTTACTACTGACAGCGGCATCCAATGCTGACCTGTAACCTCCCGAGCAATGGATCAGAGTGTGAACAGTGGGTCAGACAGCGAGAAAGATCTCAGAGATCTTGTCAGCTCTCCAGACGGATCTGTATCTCCATTGGATATCCTCCTGGCAAAACAGTCCTACTTCCGTAAATGGTCTATATATAAAGCTGGCAAAGTCTTCTCCTCCAGTGAGTATCTAGGTCAAGGTCAGGTGATGATCTACAATTACAAGCTCTGTTTTACAATTTCTCTCCTACATTTCTAGATTCTTATGACGGTTATGCTGAATCTCCTCAAGACTTTCAGAATTTCTTCTCTATTATCTGCCAAAATGTGCTTCAGCTTGAGATTGGCAAGGAAGCTTTCTATGATGAGGTAAATAAATTACTTACTAATATCTCGCCGTATCGACTATTTGAATTAGCTCTCACTCCATGTCTACACTATGTCTACTACGTCTACGTACACACTGATGGCATGATATCAACAGGTGGATGAGCGGTATGACACTCTCGGTATGGCCCCTCACAGATCGTCCGACATGTCAGTAGAGATTGATGTCGCCATAGACATGTTACTGGAGAAACACGAGCAAAATGTCGACCAGGCCCTGCTAGCGGTCATATCAGTACCGTGTCCGCAGGACAAGGTATGGCACTAGATTAAACTTCTGCAATTAGGACAGAGTAACGTACAAGTATTTAAAACTAGCTTGACCTTCCAGGAAATTGTTTTGGTTAACAAATTGCTGCAAAAGGGAGCGAACGCCAGGGTGAAGGACAAGGTGACGAGAAGGTCAGCTCTACATCATGCTGTAAAGAAGGGCCATTGTTTAGTGGTTGAGAAGCTGCTGGAGCATGGAGCATATCCGATTCAGAGAGATCGTGAAGGAGTCACTCCTATCTGTATGGCTTTGATGGATAGGAATGATGCATTGGCAGCCGTGCTGCTCCATTACATCACTCCTCCCTTGTAAGATTTCTCTCATCTCATCCCTACAATAACGCATGGTCCAGTAGGTTGAGTTATTACTGTATTATTGCTGATCAGTTAACGACAGTGTCGCAGTGAATGACAGTGTCGCAGTGAATGACAGTGTTGCAGTGAATGTACTAAGCTCCTGGGTCTCATGACGGTTTCCAGGCCATGAATTGGACCACTACCAGAGTTGAGTTTTCTTAATATCCTGTTGTCTATCGAGTGCCAACAACAGTGCGTAAGATCATATGCACTCAGTTATTGGGATGAATTCGGGCAATATTTCTAGCTCTTTATTGCCCACTCTCACTTGCTTTGTATCTGTTTCAGCCTTAGAAAGCTGTTTGGCAGACCCAAAGTCAAGCACTGCTCACTCTATGCTCTGATAGAAACTGGCAAGATGAAGGTATGCTTCTACATCTAACCAGTTCATACTGCACGATTTTAGCGAAAGCTGACAAATGAATCTCATGGGCCTTAGAGAACAGTGATGACAATTCTTGACGCGCTGCTAGAACAGGATGACTCTTACGGCGACACTGGAGCTGTAGCTTACTACTCCCTGCTCGAGCAAGATGAAGACGTGGTGCTGCCAGATAATGAGGAGAAGTTTGATAACTCCAAACCTTCATGCCTGCATATGATAGCCAAGTCAGGAGATCAGGTATCTCATTGGCCAAAATCAACCAATTAACTTCCTCTACATTTATAGAGCTTAGCTTATCCGATCTATGGTACCTTCTGATGATCGTAACACAATCCATTCATTAAAACCTTGACCTTGCATAGTTAGGCTGATTCCATAGCTCTGTCATGCGAATTGTTCTGCTTACATATTCCTTTTTTCCAATCAAGAAGTGCAGAAGAAGAATGCTTTCACTAATGAAAATGAATGTGCACAGGCTTGGCTTATATCAGAACAGTACAATGAAATGGTACTCATCTTTTAGCACATTGATGATGCTGTGTTACGACGATGTGTGTGCAGTTATTTCCATTTGTATCATAAATAACTCAAAATGACTGTATGCTGAGATAGATTGAACTTGTAACTTATTGACTTCAGCTTATCCACTTTGTAATTTTCTATGCAGGATCTGATCACTCACCCAGTAGTCAGTTGTCTGCTGGCCAGAAAATGGAAGTGTTTTGCTCAAAAAGCCATAATGTAAGTCAATATCTCGGTGCTGTCATTCCTAGTGAAGAGTAACAATATATCTTCGGTGTATATCTCTGGCGTATATCTGCGGTGTGTATCTCTGGTGTACATCTCCTCCCTGGTGGTAGACAGATGTGTTACTGACTATAGATTGAGTGGAGCCGTATACCTCGCAGTTCTCATTCTACTCACCACATCAGTGATCCTATCCGTCAGTAAAGAAGACCCGTCTGTCTACGATGCCTCTCTAACCAGTGATGTCATCAGGGCTTTCTGTGAAGTCGTAGTCATAATCGCCTGTCTCTACACTCTGGCGCATGAGACTGTGGACATTTTCAGGTTGGTGTTTATCTCCCCCTATCTTGCTTACCTATAAGTATGCAGTTACTAATGACAATGCTGTTTTCATAGGTTCAGGCTAGGTTACTTCACTGATCCCTACAATTATTTTGACGTTGGCTACTCAAGCCTCCTGGTAGCCGTAGTGCCTCTCAGGTTCAGCGGAAGCCACGCCCAGTGGCTTGTGTTCTCTATCGGGTATACGCTCGCCATCATGAGGATGGTAAAATACGCCTCCGTCATCAGGTACTGTCACCATAACCAAACTATTAGAGGGAATGAAGATGCCGGTATGTCTGCAGCAGACAAAACTTGTTGTTATCTACTTGCAGGCGACTGAGGACCTACACGCGAATAATGTACACGCTGATAGTGAAGGAGTTCAGAGAGTTTACAGTGATCATCATTCTCACCACCCTGGCGTTTGCAGGAAGTTTCATGTTATCATTGCGCTATGGTGATAAATCAGAAGTTCTCCATAACCAGCAGACAAGGTAGATAATACAAGCGAACATACTCCTTACTACCTACTAGTTGAACGTTAAGTATGAGAATATTTTGTTTCCTAGTTCATTTGCTGGTATTCTACTAACTGGTGTGAGGATTGTCATCGAAGACTCAGCTGTTCTCAACTACTACAACAAAGATGGACATGTTCACGGGTGAGAGGCCTACCCTGCCTGTTATCCCACCTTCACTTGTTCAAGCTATCATTAAGAAACAAAGCTATGTTTCAGGTGGTTCTGTACAGTGATCATCATTGTGTACATGTTTGTTGTCATGGTAATGCTGCTGAACATACTGATCGCTCAGTTGACTGATATCTACGAGTCAATCCGCCGCGGAGCGCAAGTAGAGGTAGAGATCCACCGAGCCGCCATCATCGCATCTGTAGAGATGAATACATTCAGCTTTCAGATCCTGTATAAGGTATAGTAAATCGCGATCTGTGCGCAGTGACTGGAATGGGCAGATGAAGATATCATCTGTTGTCAATTTAGAAGTCCCTCCGACAGAGATTCTACAAGGAAAAGGATAATGTTGATTCCGAAGACTTAGTGCCATACCAAAGATTGAAGCCTTGCTGCCCAAAAACCAAGAAGCATGATTCATCCGATCACATGGCTGACCTTGAGATGACACTGAAGTCTATAAAACACTGTTTGAACTCTCATCGTGAGACATGGGAGAGGTTATCGTAAGTTCATCGTTTATTGACATGCTCAGAGTTCTGCCACGTAGCAAAGATAAAACATGCAAAGATAATGAACTTCTCTTGTTGTTACAGTGCGTTCCTCAGTCAACATCAGCTACCTGGAGAAGAAGCCGACGAGCACACGTCTCGGAACCCCATTGTATCATTCATTTAATGGAAGGAGCGATCTGTCCTGGTTCTGATATTATTCCTGAAGCTCAACCTACTCTGAGAAAAGCTCTAATGTTAGCATTGCCAACTGAGTACATATACTGTGACATGGACAGCAATATTTGAGTGTCTACTCAGTTTTATTCAGTATACGTCCACTCTGTGACAGCTGTGTTTTGCTCAATACCTCGCAATACCTCATTGTATTTTTTGATGAATTGTATCGAATACTTATAGCAATGAATAAACTGACGGTGTAGCTATACTCACTAGCGATGTATGTACTTGTGAGGATTTATTATTACAAATACATTTAAGTGCTGTATCACTCTGCCAGCATTTGATGGGCATAGCAGCACTGCATGATCTATGACGATGGATGGAGTAACACAGGCTTTACTGAAGGACGACTATCTGATTCTGGATGATTTAACACCTAATATCCTGCCGGCATACATCTATGACGGCCTTAACATTTAACCTGCTGTCCACCAGTGCTGGGCTATAGGTTGTGCTCAGACTATGTACTGAAGCAATAGCAGTGCTGTTGTAAGCAGCAGCTCACAGATTTACGCTGACCTTATGTCATATGAATAAACAGCTTCCCAGAACAGATGTGATCAACTGCATTCCAGCAGCACAGCAGCACAGTCTATCTAATCTCACTGCATGTGCAGTCAATCAACTGGTCAGCATCATAGATGATGTCACAGCCTGCTGATGTCATAATGCAATAAAAGTGCACGCTTCCTTTTAATCCTGTTGAGTCACACTGTACTGGCGATGATAGGAGCCAATGGAAACTGGTCTTCACCAGGAAGGAACTAACTCAAGTTGTTTGTGAACTTCTACTTGCTACTGGCAGCTTGATGATGTATCAATAGGCATAGGAGTTAAAGCGATTGCACTATGTCGTCGCCTAGCAGCGAACTAGTAGGACTTTTATAGGCTCAGCTAAGAGCTCAGGTGATAAAAGCTATGTGCTGCATTTTAAAGATTGCATGTGTCTCAGTTATAGTAGCATAGCATACTTGATTGAGAAACATCAAGCGAGCTGTGCAATGCTGGTCCAAGCTGCCTGGCGTACTGGCTCTATCAACAAGAATTGGGACTAGCAATGGAACAACGGAACCTGCACTCACTGGCCGAAGTGTCTATCATGTGATAGGACTATGAAATGGTAAACCAACTCTTAGCTATTACATCTGCCTTTGTAGGACATATCGAAGTCCATTGTGTGATTAGGCTGCGGTTCCAAGTGTCAGATGGTCTCTGTGGAAACAGGTGAAACATAGCCAACAATATATGACGAAAATAAATTAATGCAGTCAAAACAACATGACATACCAATGGTGTAAGAAGGAAATAAGGAAGAACCTGGCAAACATCCTGTGAGAGAAAACATAGATTCGGCCCATAGCTACCCACATGACACATGGGGTAGCCTGTCAGCTGACTGGCCAATCAAAGACTGGTCTGAACTTGGCTGCTGCCCAGTCATAGGGCAGAAGGAAATGAGGGTCAGTATCTGTCTATATTAGGTTATATACAGGTACAGGCATTGGCTAGCCTGCTCTGTCTGACACTGTGTGACATTCCTGATGGTCCTCACCTTAGTGAGATCCTACACACTCCCACAATGCATAGGGGAAGTGGAAGCCTAGTGCGCCCCCCCCCTACTGTATGACTTATAACCAGTGCAGGGATGAGTATGGAGTGATTCTATATTTCATATTTGTATTGGATATGATACACTAATAATACGTTATATTATACAGCAAGGCGTGGATCTATAATCAAAGATAAAATTGCACATAATGAGTCAATTTCTGCTAATTTTGAATGTTGCGTCCATTGTTTATGGATTGGAATGACCCGATGCTAGAGGTCGATGAGCCCATTGACCTCTACTCGCCTTAAACTCAGTAAAGAAATATACTAGTATTTGACTTCCTGATCTTCAGGTACATCTACTTAGGATCTCTATCCTTTCCTCTTGGGTAGTACTTGTTGAGCGTCTCCTTAGGAATACGTTTCAGCATTTCCTTGGGGAAGATTCTCAGCAGCTGCCAGCCAATGTCCAGTGAGTCAAAGATCGTCCGGTTCTCGTAGGGGCCTAAGAGGGTCAAATTATTCATCGGCTAATAGCCTCAAAGTAGCTTCTAAACAATCAGAGAGTGGCAGAACACAACCTACCTTGAGTGATGAAGTTCTTCTCAAACTTAGCAAGGAACTCAAGATACTGGAGGTCGTCAGAGGTCAAGGCCTCTTCGCCCACGACAGCCTTCATGGCCTGGACATCCTTACCGATGGCGTAGCAAGCGTACTGCAATACGAGACAATACCAAGTCATATAAAGTCAGTGTCACAGGAGAAGACAACTAGCGAATATAAAATGTAATTATACTATGATGTGACGATAGTAGTTTGTGAGCTCTATATACTTCAATATAACCATCAAAATCAATAGAATTTCTCATACAACTGCATTAGAAGTAAGGTTTTAGGAATGATCTCACAGCTGGTGTTGTTCTGCCTACCATTGAAGGCTACCTTCATACAAGTAGATTTGGGGGTCGGGTGAAAAAGTATTGGGATGCTTCTAGCACGTTCATCTAATCAATATGATACTAACCAGCCACCATCTGTTAGTACATGTACCTCTTAAGTATGACTTATCTATGACATCATCATCTATGACATCATCATCGATAAACAAATCAGATTGAGAGTAAGATACCACTGCTGAGATTAGGAGAATCGTACCAGCTGATTGGACACGTCTGAGTGATCATCTCGAGTCATTCCTTTGCCAATAGCAGACTTCATCAGACGTGACAGAGAGGGCAGCACGTTGATTGGTGGGTAAATTTGCCTGTTGTGGAGTTGTCGGTCCACGTATATCTGACCCTCGGTGATGTACCCAGTCAGATCAGGAATAGGATGGGTGATATCTACAACACGCCCCTCACTTAAGTCAGTTATTAGAACATTGGCTACGATACAACAACCTGGGTAAACAACACACAAGGATGACACTGAAAACATGATCTTTGAGCCTGATAATCTGATAGCATATTCCACAGCAAAGGAGTAATGGAATTCAGGACAGGGCTGTCATGAGTGAACAACTCCAAAAATATAATTTACAGTGAATGTTAGTGTATTGTATACACTAAATAGCTTTGGCTTTACAATCAAGGTGAAATTTAGAGAGAAACGTACCGTCGTTTGGCATAGTGAGAATAGGAATTTGGGTGATTGACCCATTTCTGCCTTCTACTCGACCAGCTCGTTCATAAATAGTAGCTAAATCTGTGTACATGTAACCAGGGAAACCTCTACGGCCGGGCACCTCCTCACGGGCAGCAGACACCTGCGATAGACATGTCATTACACTCTCAGCACTGGCCGTCAGTGTGAGTAGCATTAGGATGGACAGTAGTGGATCGTACCTCACGCAGGGCATCGGCATAGGAACTCATGTCTGTAAGTATGACGAGCACATGCTTTTCGCACTGGTAGGCTAAATACTCGGCAGTAGTCAGCGCAATCCTGGGCGTGATGATACGTTCAATCCTGTAAGCGACGGGAGAGTGAAGCGTCACGAGACAGTGCAGCGTCACGATGGCATAGAGATAATCAATAGAGCCAGGGGTTAGCGTGTACTGACGTTGGGTCGTTGGCGAGATTTAGGAACAGACAGACATTCTCCATGGAACCGTTCTCCTCAAAGTCCTGCTTGAAGAATCGCGCAGTTTCCATATTCACACCCATAGCAGCGAACACAATGGCAAAATTGTCTTCATGAGAGTCCATCACATCTTTAGTGGGTAACTTGACCAGATCAGCCTGCCGACAAATCTGGGCAGCGATCTACAACACGAACAGCTTGGTGAAAAAGAGAAGACAACTCTGAAGAAAGCACAATACGACAGTTGCATTAGCGTACGTCGTTGTGCGGCAAACCGTTAGCCGAGAAGATGGGGATCTTCTGCCCTCTAGCAATAGAGTTCATCACATCTATGGCGGAGATTCCAGTTTGGATCATCTCCTTAGGGTAGATACGTGACCACGGATTGATGGGCTGACCTAGCAGTAAATAGCATTCAATGAGAGACAGCACACTTAACCATTGGCAGCTATTATACCTTAGTTACCCTGTATATCTAGAAAGTCCTCAGCTAATACGTTAGGTCCTCGGTCTATGGGTTTTCCGGAGCCGTTGAATACTCTGCCCAACATATCCTCGCTGACGGGCGTCCTTAGGATATCACCAGTAAATTCACACTGTGTGTACTTGGCATCTATGCCACTGGTACCTTCGAAAACCTAGACACCCATGTACAAACGACCCATTTATTGACGATCATGAAACGAAATGCTGGTAGGTTAATGTCAGGTAATTTACCTGTACAACAGCTTTGTTGCCGCTGACTTCAAGAACTTGTCCACTTCGCTTACTGCCATCAGCCAAGGTGAGTGAGACAATCTCAGCAAATTTGGGGAACTGCAGAACCAATGGAGCTAATTCAGACAAAGACCAATACAAACCACACAGAGCGAGTCTCATATCATTACGAGAACTATGATGCTCAGCCAGCATCGTCCTGGATGAAAAGGGTTCGGTTTGCCATGAGAATAACTCTTTCAACAGGATGAATTGAAAATGGGTATTAGAAGAGAACGTCAGACCATACCTTCACATCATCAAGAATGACTAGTGGCCCATTTACTCCAGATACAGTTTTATATGCTGTAATAGAGTGGCATTATATTATAATATGTACATTATTGTAATGCTAACGATACGAAATACTCGCTATAAAAAAGTATTGTCCTATGGTCCACAGAGACCATTCTTTCAAAATGTCAGTCATAGCAATTATCTAAATTCAAGTACTAATACTGGACAAAAACCATCAAAAACCACCATAGACCTTCTTTCATGGTTTCTGATCCCATAACTTACTGAGTCGTGGTTGAGAAATATAATCACGGCTAACAGCAGCATGGTGAACTCTGCCAGCAGCCGGTGCGTCGTATTCTGTTGCCATTTTCCCTAGTAGTCAGGTGACTAAAACGGAAACAGAAATCATGTGACCAAGGACGAATCTCGAAACCATAACCAAAAATAGTCTACAATACCATAATATTTCTATATGATACCAAAGGTTATCAATTTGAATTTTATAAATAATATAATTAACACTTAAACTACTTTGTAATAATTCATTGGGAAGATACAGTTACTTGTTTTTGCTGAGACTATACGAATGTCAAGGTTTTCTATGTTACGAAATTTTCGAGCACCCGTGCTTGCAAAGGGATTCGGGACTCTCTTCGGTGCTTGTATGCGAGACAACAACAGCGATTTAACCTGTGCAGCTGGATCGGTGACTACTTACAAGATATATTTCTGCTAATATAGGGCTAATTTTCTCATCCCATTACGGCCATGCACCCATGGATTGCTGTTGTTAAATAAGGATCCGTAACGCTCACCAAGATGGTGTTTCGAGTGGGATGCATTTCCAGCACGTTGCTGCGTGCTAAACCGATTAACACTTCCGACATCAGCATCAGCTTGTCAAAGTGGTCGCATAGATTTTTTTGTGCTTCAAATTCTGGGCAGGATGAGAAAGATTCGCATCAGATTAAAGCCAAGATCCTAGATTTATCGTTGCGCCATGTACCTACTCTTGGGTGGTCTGAGAAAGCTCTTGCTGAAGGTAATGCAAGACCTTCCTTCCACTCTCAAGTTATCGTTGATACCTAAAATTCTGCGTAGCAGTTGTAGGTGTACTTATGACATTTATGTTAATCAGGTGTGAAAGAGCTTGGATATCCCAGTGTAACCCATGGACTTTTCCCCCGCGGTGGAGCTGAGCTGGCTCTTCATTTCTTCAGACAGTCTAACATGAAATTGACCAATCAGTTGAATGCAGAAATGGCTGAAGGATCAGATAACCAGCAGTCGAAATCAACGGCTCAGTTTATGAAAGATGCTATCACTTCAAGGGTCAGGTCTGCTGCTCAATTTTACTCACCTTTATTCGCCTTTGCCCTTGCTCATGTCAACATGATTGACATGATTGGTGTGGGAGTGGGAACCGGTGTGGGAGTGGGAACCGGTGTGGGAGTGGGAACCGGTGTGGGAGTGGGAACCAGTGTAAAGTAATATGATCTCGATGTCATGAATGGATATTGAGGTGATTTCAGCTATTGTGATTTGAGGTAAATCTCTAGGTTAAAGGTCACTGGAGTAACCTCACTCCTCATTCTGCTAAATCTCAATCTATTACTCTCAAATTAACACCACCATCCACTTGTGTTGAACTGAAATATCACATAGTACAGCACACGTTCCTAGCTACCCACTATATCAATGAGTGATACCTTTCTGCTTACTTCCTGATGTACCTGTAATATGTACATGTAATGTGTACGTGTAATATGTATATGTAATGTGTACATGTAATGTGTACGTGTAATGTGTGTTTTTTCCAGACTACGCGCTGTAGATATCTTCAGATAGGGAATATGGATATTTTGCTCCTGCGATGGCAATGGATGTACACAATGACTCTAAAACTGGTTCATTAGTTGTAGTATGTCGTGTTAAATCATGCGTAATGTGCTCCATCTACTAAAATGATGCAGCTAGGGTACAATGATTTTTTTCTGCAGAATGACTACTCCTTACCAGAAGAACTGGCACCAGGCCATGGCACTGCTGGCACATCCGAATACTGCTGCAGATAGCCTCTACCTACTCGGTCAGCTGGTTGATGATATATGGTACCTAGCTGGAGACAAGTCACATGATATGTCATGGTACTCCAAAAGGCTTTCCCTGGCCTTTATTTACAAAGTAAGCAGGAAAACATGTGATAATACATGTTGATATAGTCTTGTGTACTAGTACTGCGGTTAGGGTGTACTAGTACTGCGGTTAGGGTGTACTAGTACTGCGGTTAGGGTGTACTAGTA
>ERZ1740065.2610-NODE-2610-length-11229-cov-11.995257_pt1 | contig 11229 bp, 11 predicted proteins | sample MGYA00581738_ERZ1740065 | MGnify/ENA primary metagenome ERZ1740065 (study PRJEB43018, sample SAMN04849749) | marine metagenome | isolation source: floating plastic debris | place: Pacific Ocean | collected 2008-09-01 | study: EMG produced TPA metagenomics...
TAGTATAGTATCGGTAGTATAGTATCGGTAGTATAGTATCGGTAGTATAGTATCGGTAGTATAGTATCGTACATCATAGTACAATCCATCAGCTAAATCAGTCGTAAGTTTAGAAAAACCGGCTAATGCAACAGCTCCTCAACATAAAGCGAAAAATAGATCTTTGATGTAAAGGATAAAGTTTACACGAATGAAGCTGAGAAAACGAGAATTCTTTTATTTCCGTAGCATTCCGAAATCACAAGCCGATGTCTCGGAACAGCTTGGTCTGCTATATTTTTGGAACATTCCGAATTGTTCCGTGTTCTGTCCCAGCGCTAGTGGGTACACATGTGTACCATATCTATGTTAAACTATATACATCCCTCTTCATGTGGTCTGGGTTAGGGAAAAATTCTGTAAACTGCAACAATTTTGAGCAATGAAAAGAAAAAAACGGAACAAAAGGGAGAGAAGACAACTCCAAGAGCTTATAAATGTTAATCAGCCAATGTAGGTCTGTAATTTGGTATCATAAAAACCATCAGATTACACTTGCCAGATCTATGAGTGTGTTGGTGTTGTGTAAATGCGCAGTGTCGGAGGCCAAGAGAGAGTGTACTTCAGCCATAGAACATGAAATAGAGCGGCCGAGGAATGAGCCTCAACTAATGCTCACAACCATCACTCACTCACCCTCCTCAATGATCAGCACCAGTGGCTCTCCATAGCCATCGTAATACATTTTCAATGACGGAGCCGCCTGTCCTGACACGGATGCTGTACCAAAGATCCCCAGGCACTCCAGCAGGACGCTAAGGCTCACTTTGAATGATACCTGCTGCTCCTTCAATACATACTTGTAGAACAAGGCAGCCTGGAAACGGGAAAGAGCTGTGGGAAATGAGTTGATAAGCCTTGTGGGTAACTTCCAGCACTTACCTGTAGGAAGACATTTGCTTGCATCGACTGATGGCTTTCAACAGTAAATTTCAGGCCAAGAGAAGTCGCACAAACCTGATGGTAAGATAGAATTAGCGAATATGTAATGAGTTAGTCAAGTCATAATCATATCAGGGTATGCGTTTTTTGAACCAGTAGAATGATGAACTAACCAGAGCAGTGTCCTTGAATTGAATTGTCTTCAGCATTGTCGCGATAACTCTCACATCATCAATTTTTAAGATGAGCAAGTGGGAGTCTTCATCTCCAGCCATTCTGATGTTCACCTCACATCAGAACTAAGTGGAATAGTGGAAATAGGTAGCTTATCTAGTTAGCAGACAGCCAAAATTAGAGATTCAGAGATTTTAGTTTACCGAGAGCAATAATATGAGGAGCCGTTTGTAAAATAATTCGATAATTCTCACTTTCATGCGTCCATGATCAGCTAAAGCACTTCCCATCCTTAGGGCTTGTGTTCATTTTTCCCTCTCGTACCTTCATTATGAGCTCCCTATGTCTCATTATGTAAGATGGCACCTACATTTCATTCATTAACAGGAGGGTGTTTTAAATCCAGTCTCCGCTTCGTTAACAGTCTTCGTTAACTGCTCGTTATCAGAACGGAGCGGAGACTGGATTTAAAACATAACAGTCACATTCTGAGCTAGCACAGGTTCATCCTTTGTTGTCTCAACTTCATTACTTGCGGGCTGTACTTCAAAATGCACTTCCACAGCTTTATTGTTAGCCTACCATACCCTCAAACTAAGCTTTCTTGCTTTCAATAATTACTCTCGGCCTCACCTTCATTACGCTCTGGCATATCTCCTCGCTAAAGTTTTCACGTCTACCTTCGGATTTTCCCTCGCTGTTGTGACTTACATGATACGAAGAGCGAGATTGGATGGATCGGCTGAATATTGTTTAAAGTCGAACTTGGGTGCGATAATTATAGTTCTGATAAGGACACCGGAGCGATAGTACTAAGTGTACCCTATTTGGCGGTAAAAGGCGAGAACACTTTGCAAAAATATCACCTTCCTGTTGACCTTGAAAGTCGGCTGTCCTTTTCTCGTCGATAGGCATTTCATGTGCCTAGTTTGTGTTCCTTTCCATTTTCTTCTACTTCACACCACACTTTACCTTGTCTCATAGATTTACTTAACCTCTTGATCTTTAACGTATGAAATATCTTCATCCGAACCAACAGCAGCGTATCTGATGGCTTCAAACACTTCAGATTTAGGATTGCTGACAGAGGTATCATTTTTAGTACCCATAGTTACACATCATATGGCATTCTGTTGGTTATGTATGTTAGTCTTGATCTGATTTTCATAGGGCTGGTTATGGTGGCTTCCTGAGAAGGAAACTAAGAAGCACTCGTTGCTATCTGCTCCCAGTGACAAATGGAAGCGGTTCTTTTTCTTCATGAAATGTGAAATTGGTTGTGCTGTCATACTCATGCACAAGAAAGCACCAAAGGGTATGACGGAAAAACCGACAGGTCAGCAGGCTAAGTAAAGCTCATTGTGAGCTGTGATGTTCTTTGTTCCCTTATTTAAATGACTTTACAATCGTAGTGTAACCGATTTATTACATCTTGTGATTTCAGTCAAACATGTCTACCCATGCTTCCAGCTTCATAAGAAAGATCTGCGATCATCTGAAAAGCGTTTTGTTTGTGAGGTGATGAACAGCGACGGAATTAGTTTCTACTACAGCTTTGAAGATGAATCACGCCGAGATTCATTCACTTTTTTTCTCATAACTCAACGGCGGATATTAGCATCTCCACCTTCTGGTACGTTAGTTATTCTGCTCGCACATCTCTGACTCGTTCTGGCCTGTTAGTAAGAGCCGATCATGTAATTCTAGGTAAGATATTTGTGGTAGTGCCAGATGAATCAGATTCTCACCGAAAGATTGGCTCACGAGGCTCCAAATGTTTCCTTCACATCTGCAAGAGTGGCCTCACTCTAGCGTTTCAGGTGAGTCGGTTTTTGCTGGCCGGTAACACAGCTCACCCTGATTGCCATCGAATCTTCTGCTGTACCAGGAATTACTTGTAATACACCAGCTTTATCTCATTGACACCTGCTGCCTCACACAGGCTGATAGTAAACATAGTACCATACTACTTCCTGCAGCTATAGGTGACTCATACGGTCACAAGTCCCCCCTCTCTCAATGGCTCTGCCCTCACAGTTGACCACACACATTGATGACTGTTTTTGTTGTGAAGACTGTTGCGTAACCTGAACTTCATACATGGATTCATCTACGCGCAGATCATTCATAATTCTTGTAACTGAGTCCACTGCTCTTCCTGTACCTTTTGCCAGGCTTCACACAGTATCGTGGCGCAGTGGCCACTGAATTCTATTAGGAACTATGAGTCATCAGGTGATGGCAGGTTCCAGATGGAGGCTGGCAGACGGTCGCCTATGGGCGAGGGAGTGTATAGGTTTCAAACCATCAAGGGAGATGACTCTGAGATGTATGAACTATTCAAGAGATACGTTACTGAGGTTGAGTACGGTGGTTGTATGGTGTTGGTGTTACTCAGAACGTATCCACTGATGACTGTCCTTTACCCTAGACCCTACAATCTAAGAGGTCAGCAAAAGGTCGCGACGAGCTGATATACGATGAGTATTGCTCACTGAGAGTTTTGGCGAGCAGCCAGACTGAGAGCAGGTTCTCTAACCTCCTCAAACGAGCCTCCAAAGACAACTTCCTAAGTACTGAGCCCGCGTCTGCTGAGAGTAAGTTACCCACTGACTTGCCGGTGTTACTCAGTCTCGCTGCATTCACTCACATGCTCTACTCCTTTCAGAGCCGGCAGTAGCAGCAGGAGAGAGCGGCCGTCCTAACTTCTTACCCACCTCAGAGAGTAAGATCTCAGACTTAGAGAACTGGCTCAGCGAATCCGAGAGACCCACATCCCCGACGCTGGTACCACAGCAGCAGCGTCAGCGCAGCCACACTGAGGTATGTGCCTGCACGTTTGCAGTAGCCGGTGAGTTTATATCCCAGTGTGTATTTATGCTTATTGTATATTTACAGGACCCGCTGTCTATGCCGTCGTACTCTGCAGTCCAAATGAAGTACACGGATATGAGCAGCTCGATGGCGAGTCTGAACATTCTAAATGAATCTCCCCAGCGACTGGGCCAGCGGTACAGGAAGAACCAGGAACTGCCTCTCTCCCCTAGTGAGCAGCTGCGACGAGGCGCCGCCGGGGGCAAGTCACCCGCGTCCAATTCGCGTCTGTCCGACAGGATGGACAGCCAGTCTGTACAGTCACCGCTGTCCAAAATGTCTTATCGCGGTCATTCCTCGTCGTTCTCGTCCACAGCTTTCTCTCCGTGTAAGTCATGTACCTGTCAGTCTGCTGCATGCAGAATACCGACTGATTATTGGTCACTGCTGGCTATAACGACTCCAATTGATTTACTTCTCTCCTGTCACTGTCCATTTACTGTAGATCCTCCACTTGCCTCTCCTACAGCCCCATCCAGCAGATCGATTCTATCTTATCTAGTTATTGATATCAATATTTTCCTCCTTCATGATTACACAGGGAAGAGCATGCAGGGTCTCTCTATCAGTCTATGTATGTATATAACTGTGACAATATTTTGTTGCTCTTCTCTCTCGCTCGCATCATCACCCCCGTATGTTTCCTTTTGGCTTTATCCCTTGGCACTGGTTTTCCTGCACCATAACTTTTTGCTCTGCTACCAGATTACCCATTTCCTTTTTGTTGAATGTACTTGAGTATTGTAAACCTACTGGCTGTCGGCTGTTACCGGACATTCTCACACGCTGCCAACAGTAATGGCAGCGGGTTATGAGATATTGTAGTAGTGAGTGATGAGTCCAGAAATGTTTGTTCTGTCTGACGCAGCAGGATAATGATTTATCTTACAGTTAGTTTGTATGTAACAATCCAGTCAGATAGGTGTACCATTACACCACCCTGCTCTCTCCGAGTCGATGGCTATCTCTATAAGGTCAAGGACTGGTGTCTGGGATCCTATCGCTGCGCTGCTTCTCCACCACAGTCTTGTTGGTGTATTGTTTCTATTTATGTTACGCTCGATGTGATTGGCCGGGTGATACAGGTATGTTATATGTACTATCATTTTATTTGATGGTGCTGTAGGCAGCGTAGCCACACCACCTCCGTCCTTCTATGAGGCTATGGAGATGCCTGCATATCCAGCACCGACCCCTCCTGAGGGTAGAGCATCCCAAATCAGTCGAGCCTCCTCGGACACGTACCCAAAGAGTAAGTAACTATTAGAGAGAATTCAGTCATCAGAATCAATATTGCAGAGTTTAGTGGTTATGGTTACGTGTCATCTTATATTCTCAACCAGCTCTGATAAATTATGTATGATATATGACTCAGGAGTTGTCAACCCTTGCGTTTTGTTATCGCCAGGACACTGCTAGCCTACTGGTCACTAGTATATGCTATGTATTGCAGCCCCTACTGGCGAGGTGGCGCCCGAGCTGCCCGCCAAGGCACGCGATAAGAGGACTGTTACTAAGATGAAGAGTACCACCAGCTGTGAGGATCTGACCGACCTCGTTCGCGGGTATGGCTACACTAGCGACAAGTTGTCTATCGTTTGGAGCTATCTCCACTTACTCTCACTCTGCTTCAGCTCGGTGGTCATCAAGCAGGAGGACTGGAATAACTACGAGAACGCTATATTTGCCCATGACTTGCTGCAGAGCCTGGAGGCGAGTGCGGATCACTTGAGCGTGAGCCTGCTGCAGTGTCTGTCAATTGTTGTGGAGTTGTCTGCTCTTGCAGCTATATCGATTCACTCTTTAGACGCCTGCAATTGGGAGGGACAATACGAGTGGCAGAGCGGGCAGAGGACACACTTACTGTCAGGCAGAAGATATAGAGTCTGGTTAGCTGCTACACTGTCTCACTGTGACAATGACGGCCTCTCTGTGACTGTGACAATGACTGTCTCTCTGTGACCACGATTGTCTCTGTGACAATGACTCTCACTGTGACTGTGACCCTCACTGTGACTGTCTCTGTGACAATGACTGTCACTGTGACAATGACTGTCACTGTGACAATGACTGTCACTGTGACTGTGACTCTCACTGTGACAATGACTGTCTCTGTGACAATGACTGTCACTGTCACTGTGACTCTCACTGTGGCTGTGACTGTCTCTGTGACAATGACTGTCACTGTGACTGTGACTCTCACTGTCACTGTGACAATGACTGTCACTGGGACTGTGACTGTCACTGTGACTATGACTTTCACTGTGACTGCTCCATTCTGACGTTTTGCCACCGCTCTATGTTTGTAGAGCGGATCAACTCCACGTACCTGTTTGGTAAGAACAGTCCATCCAATGCTGGTGTACCGCAGCTCGAGCTATCCGGCGAGCAACCCTCCACCAGTCCAAGCATCACTCCGCCCAGCCTACCACCGGGCCCACGACCATTCACTAAGCCACGCCTCCTCCCGCCCATTCTAGATGAGTCGATTAGTCAGATATCGAGTGGACGACTCTCAGTGCCAGACGAATCTGTGGAGAAGAAAACCTCAACCGGTAGCAGCTTCTGCCCGGCCGGCAGTCGTCATGGTATCTGTCTGTTTGTCTGCAGTTAACCCCCAGTTTGTCTGCAGGTACTTCCACTATGTCAGGCCACTATGAGTGGATAGACGAGGCGGATATGATCGGCGCTGCTAACAAGGAGAGACCGAGACAGCCCAGTACGATCTCGCCTTACCGTACGTCTCCTCTCCTCTCTCTGTTAGTTACATTATCTGAGGTTTACTTTGAAGACACTATTTGGCACGTGAGTCTGGATGGAGAGGTGATTGACAACCCAGTGCCAGGTGACGAGCAGGTGAGACCTGAGATACAGTCGGCTATGAAGGCGTTTGATGATGTCATGGCTGAGGCCTTGAGGAGGAATGAGAGCCATGAGGGGACGGACGATGTTCAGGTTAACGTCTGCTAACTACTCCGTACCGCCGTACGCGACGCTGTGATTGACGTCGTGTCTCTGTTGTTAGTATGCCGATGGTTATATGATGCCTATAGTGTCTCCTGAATCAGCTGCCGCTGCCGCTGCAAATATTTCGCTGCCTCTACCGAGGGAGGACAACTCCTCAGATGAGGAGGAGCAGCCACGGTGGAGAGGATTTGGTAAAGTTGCCACCACTATATCTGGATCCTGTTACACAACCGCCTGTTGAGTGTTATCAGTTAATGCGATGACTTGTAGGTACGATCAGACGTATGTTCACTGAGATCTCTCGTAACCGCCTACGTAGGACTAAATCTATCGACGTCCTGGACAATGCCGGACCGCCTGCTGCTGTGAAACCCGCCAGTCATAGTACTCAAGCACGCCTAATCAAAGGCAAGGCTAATTCCAAAGCTTCTACAACCGACGGTAGTTGATATTGCTGACGTGTTCCTGCCTCCTCAGTGTCATCGTTTATCATTGACTCATATATTTGACAGTGAAAGATGAGTTTGAATTCATCAGCACTGCTCAATGATTGCCGACGCCGCCTCTACATTCAGAAGGATATTGTAATGATGCATCTGATTATATTTGCTCAATGTAACATACCACGTGATATTATCACCAACTCAGTGCAGCCGCTATCTACTTCGCTTTCTAACATATCATAAACACAATAATTTTATTCTATTTTATTGTTCAGAGAATCTTGTTGTTGTCTCTCATATTTTTAGTCATTATTTTCTACAATCAACAACTTCCTGTTAGAGCATTATTGGACCATCTACCATCTCACCTCACTTCATATACAATTGTAACATGAATAAACAATGATGGTACACTATATACACCATATATACACACTGGACCGCATTCCATCAGAATTAAGACGCCCGTCCTAATCGTGAGGAAGGGGGGGTGCGCTCTATTCCCTCGCGGTATCCTATTACGTAAGGTATATATTATAATGTGCATCAGCAGCAGTCAAGGAATTTTATATTTTGGACAGGTCTGACCTCACTTGCTTAGACGCGCGTCTTAATAGTGAGAGAACACGGTAGCTTCTATCTAGTATATTCTAATCGTTTGGAGTTGCTTAGTATGGAACAGGTATTCGCTAGAGTTGACCCACTAACTAAACAGACGCTGTGAGTTAACCTCAAATCCAGTGATTCATGACTGGAATTACTAACAGGTTAGTCGTGGGAGTCTGGCCTCTAGGAGTCATTATTTACGCTCACTGCACACTGAGATTAGTACACGATGAGAGCAGTGAATCTCAGCATCATCCGCTATACTATCAATGTGTCTATCTACATCGTGTGTAAGTAATCATTGATATCAGACCAGCCTTGACCTTGGGTTTGTGTTTACATGTCTATGAGTAGTGAGTCTAGCAGGGCCTGACTCTTACAGTCTCTGGTGTTGCTGTGTTCTTGTTGCTAAAGTCACCCACAAGGAAGGCATCATTCGTCTGCCGAGACAGTGCAATATCTGCTGCAGTGCTGGAGGAGTTAGTGCCAGTCTCCGCACTCATCGCCGTCTGCCTCCTACCATTGATAGCTGTGGTGGTTAGTACTGACTAGCATTACTATACAGTGTTAGCTTCTCTGTGAGTCAATCCCTACCTTTGGCTAGGTTGTAGCTGAAGTTCTCAACTCTGTGCTAGGTGGTAGGGGGACCAGACAGACATCCTTCTGCTGTTTTAAGTGCAGGGATGATATAATCAGAGTACTTCATCCTCTAGCCGCCTATTTGTTTGGATTCTGCTTCTCCACAGGTATTTCTGCTGGGTTATGTCTGCTTTCAATAAATGCACACAACAGTTGCAGACTGTCCACTACTGGCTTTTTTAGGTCTTGTTGAACTACTAAAGGTGGTGAATCCACAGCCGCGGCCTACATTCCTGGAATGGTGCAAACCCAATGTAAAGGACAACTGTACGGCTGGTAAATTGATCAATGAGTATGAGTGTACCAACAGTGAACTCTCCTCCAGCTTGGCTCTCTCCCAGATTCATACCAGCTTCCCTAGTGGCCACGCAGCTGCTGCCGCCTACAGTATGACATACCTAATGGTAGGAGTTATCCTCTCCACCATTCTGTTAACTTTCCATCACAATGAGGCATGTTAGCTAATTCTTCTTTCTTCAGTGTTTCATACAAGTTAGGCTGTTTGCTGACTGTCGAGATCTGAGCCATGTATTAGGGATAATCAAACCGACCACACAGATGGGGGCGCTGACTGCTGCTTTACTGATCGCTGTCTCACGAGTAGCTGACCACTCACACCATCTAGTTGACGTGGCTGCTGGATTGCTCATCGGAGTCATCGTCTCGCTGCTGATAGTGAGTCAATTTTTTATATAGACTGCAGATGAATAAATATCCACTTTCCATTAGCTTTACTCAGTGAAACAGTGAAAATCCATTCTTCTCAGGCTAATCGGTCCACACAACTAGAGTACGTCTGTCTGACTTTGACTTTGGCCACAAGAATATGAAACAATCCCTGCCATTTGGCAGCCAATATTCTGGAGTTGTTTCCTCCTGATACGTATGTTGCCTAGAACTAGAAATGATAAGTAAAGATAAACATCTCAGTGTGCAAAATATCTATTAGTGTCCGGATGTTCCACTAAATGATGACAAAGAGTACTGTAAACCCAAATATTTACTGTAAACCCAAATATTTACGCAGACAAAATACTATAGCGTTTTGCTCAAATCAGCAGTATTGTTGTGGAAAGTCACCCTTGGCTTGGCGCGACTCTCTGTAGTTATATCTTCTGACACCAACCACTATTGATAGTGGATTTCGTATTTGCGATGAGCAACGCAAGACTCGCTTCCTCCAACTTACATTCTATTGTTGGCAGCGAGAAGACAACTCTCGATCCTAGGCAGACACCGTCAGAGAACTCAGGCTATGGTAGTTCAGTCTACACTCACGAGATCAGCTATAGTTCAATCCTCCTTCTCTATCTATTCTCTCTCTGGTTGAAAAATACTCCTTATAGTATCAACAAGCTGGTCTAGTTGATGAGATACTTGTATTCGTGCATAGAGTACTATTTGATCGATTAGCTTCTCAACTCTGTCTTACTGTAAAACAGCTCCCCCTTATATAGGCGGGAGGCGTGCACCAAGCAAAAACATAAGCAAAATCTAAGCAAAACTGCAAGCAATGTAAGCAAGTATTTAATTAATTAATTAACAGTAAGCAAGTCACAGGCAATCCTATGCAAAATATTATGTAATAGCGCAGTGAACAAGCTAGTGATACTAAAATAGGAGAGAGAGAGAGAGAGAGAGAGAGAAAGGAAAAGAACAAACTTGGTAGTGCATATAAAACTGGGTATCTATGTATGAAAAAGAAATATGGCTGGGGGAGGGTATATCTATAGCTTTGGTTTCTATAACACCATTCTTAATAATAATGCCTAGAATTTTTAGCTATTTCCTTCAAGCTTGTATTTAGCATAAAAAGCTACTAAAAATATAGCGTTCAACTTTAATAGCGATTTCTCTCAGTCACTATTACAGCTATTATTGTGAGGTCGCTAAAATATTTATGTTTACAGTATTCCTATGTTGCAGGTGTTCACTGTAGCAGACCGATTTTTGGGTCCAGAGGAACAATTAGGGGAGCAGAACATTGCAGCAGGACCAGGATTACCTGAAGCTGAGGACAACGATGTCAATCATTTCCATACCAGCACTGCCTAATAGGAGACCAGAAGTTTCTTTTACATGAACAGGCACTGTGCTCACATCACTTCCTGTACAGAACTGAATACAGTAGACATATGTGAAATGTGTATAAATGAAAGCTACGAGGAATTTGAAGCCATTGGCGTACAGCTTGATTAGTTCTGCTGTCATGTCTGATGGAGCGCTGCTGCCAAAATGATGTGGAATCCATCAACTGTCATGATGACAGGACGGATTATGACAACCTGAAACAAATCATGGATAGAAGTGACCAACAGACAGACAGATAATTGGTGACTGTGTAAGAAATACATTCTTTGCTATTGAGGTAGATATGTATTGATCCTTATTGGGAGATTAGTAGAGAATATTGGTTGAGACTGGACGCTACTGAGCAATTCAGTTCATAAATCATTTTATCAAGATATAATATAGTGAGATGTGGTTGAGAGTGAGAGTGAGTGAGAGTGAGAGTAAGGGTGAGGGTGAGAGTAAGGGTGAGGGTGAGAGTGAGGGTGAGAGAGGGAGGGAGAGGGAGAGGGAGGGAGTGAGGGGGGGAGTGGGT
>ERZ1740065.2611-NODE-2611-length-11226-cov-13.137767_pt1 | contig 11226 bp, 9 predicted proteins | sample MGYA00581738_ERZ1740065 | MGnify/ENA primary metagenome ERZ1740065 (study PRJEB43018, sample SAMN04849749) | marine metagenome | isolation source: floating plastic debris | place: Pacific Ocean | collected 2008-09-01 | study: EMG produced TPA metagenomics...
CTCTCTCTCTCTCTCTCTCTCTCTCTCTCTCTCTCTCTCTCTCTCTCTCCTTCCTCTTCTCACTTCCATCGCTCTTACTCTTCCCATCTCTTCCCCGTCCTCTTCATTCTCTTCTCAACATCTTCCGTTCTCAATATCTTCACTCTCTCAACTCATTCACTACATCCCTTCTGTTGGCCTCTTTCCTTTTCTCCCTCTCTCGGTGGTAATGATTCTTAGGTCGGTAAGGCCGCCTATGATCACATAAGCTCGCCTCAGGGCCGCGTAATGGGAGTCATATGAAATATCTACGAATAGTGATGAATTTCTATTCAATCCTAGGCAGTAATATATGTTCTCAGATTCATTTCCTCAAGATAATCTTATGTATTTCTAGACATTCCTAGAATTGTATGAGGCAGAGACAGCATTCACTTCTAAGAGCCCGTTCTTACCTTTTCTACACCCGCTTTGGGCCAATTCTTATATTTCCGGCTGACACTCACTGACATCCCACCATTGTTACTTCAAAGCCATGATGGATATACGGATCAATCGCTGCGCCCTCACAGATAAGCAGCATCAACATAAAGCCAAAACATACTCACTTATACTGACTTATGTTGTACGTTGGTAGCATTTTTAGTCAATGTCTTAGAATCGTTTCTTCTTCCATCGATAAAACGCTGAAATAATTACCATATAAGATTCAATATTTTTGATGTTATGCTGCCGCACACTAGCAAATTGAAATGGATGAATAAATTCTGTTCTCTCACGATCTGAAATCAGATTTGAAAACGGATGCCAAGATCCTACCATAGAAGCAAACAAATACGCAATGGGAGTTGTCTTCTCAAAACTAGGAGTTTCTTACTCGTATCATAACTGATATTAGAAGGTGTAAAATCATTTACTGAATCTAATCTGAAATCAAATTATAAAATGGACCGCCAGGTCCTGCGTTATATCAAACAAGAACGCACCTGCCATGTGGAAGTAGGAGGTTTGGTTTTGCGTACGCTGACGCGACGACCAGATTCATATACATGACTTTACTGCCTGTTTTCAAGTCCATGTGCTGACTACTTTTACATCTGATTTAAAACCTGATCATACCTGTCAATATTTCAGGCTGAAAATACTGGAGATTATGTTTTTCTGAATTTTTAAAAGTCATAGCTCAAAATCCCTACCCCCTACAGCTAAGATTCAGTCATATTCAACCTCAGCTCAGCAAAATCTAGCTGGTGAGCCACAGGAGAACATTAGACAACCAACAATAGCAATTTTGACCCTGAATACACCTAAAATACGGGAGTCTCCCGAGAAATACAGGAGACTTGGAAGGTATAAACCTGATCCATCAAGACTACTACCCAGGGAGAGAGAAATTCTAACTACTGGCACCATAATGTGTGGAGCAACTTAAACGACTGGTGACAGTTTGTTCGATCTGTATCCTGTTTGCTAATCATACTTTGTCCACAGGAAAGTGCTGTCGGACAATACAAAAAGTCACAATCAAAACTTAAAATATTAACTAGAGAACGAATGGGTGCTCACGTACATGACTATAACTTGCTCCATGTTCTCTTTTCTCAGGTGACCTGATCAGCTCTTTTACATCAGCACTGGCACCCTGATTGGTCCATTGTGTCTTAAAGCAGCTCTATATTCTAGCGGATTTTTTCACAGATGTGGTTGCTCCATAAGTTTTCTGTGAAATATCCAAGTTTCATCTATCCGCATTGAGTCATTGCAGAGATGTTCATGATTGCATTCACAGCCGTCTGAGAAAACTGATTGTGATGTCAACATTTTCAAGCAAAGCTGAATCAGCAATGAGCAGCTATAAAAGCTCGCACTGAAAACGAGTGATTTTGAAACCTAAGATCACAAAATCACCAAGCTAAAATATCTTTGTACTCTACCACATTGTTGCGATTTATCTCATGTTGCATCTGGGAGAGAGAGAGCATATATTATTTCCCAGTGATTTTTCTGAATTTTCGATCAAAAATCCAGCAATTTTAATTTTTAATTTTCTTCAAGTTAAAACAATTCTCACTCAAGCTTGTTGTGCATGATTTCTATCACACCAGCAGACTGTGTTATTTAAGTGTTAGTGCCAGCAAAGACGGGAATTCCTATCAGAATCGGGAGGCTGTTGTTTACGAGTGAATATCTATGTTGGCTAAATCACTAGGCCATTATTATTTAGACAATGGAAGAGCTCGAATGTCTGCAACGACTACATTACTGCAGGCAGGTCTTTAGTTTCTCTCTCCTCAATTCAGTTAGACTGCACCTCTCGGTCTGATTATGAATTTCAATACAAGGAGAGCAAGTTTTTCAACACGTAGTTGTTTTTCTGGTTTTGTTGAATATCTGTATGATAGGATTCAAAGTTATCGTTGACTGTGATTATCTCTGGCAATGCCATTGCATTGAATAAGCAGCTGTAAGTTATACGAAGCAAACTAAAATGCGAATGTTGGAGTAGTTGGTGGGGAAACTTGCATCTAACCTCAATCAACAATGGTACTAATCTGATTATAGGCACCGAGCGTCTGATTTATATCAAACAGCAAGGTCACCGCTATATCTAAAGCTGTTCTCTTATCTAAGATTTTTACATTGATCATAAATTAGGCTTTGACATGATGGATGCTATATCTATCCATAGCAACTCCTTTTTTATATACTGAACAACATTTGTAGAAATGATTCAGCTCAGCGCTTGCATCTCCTCGAAGGTGCTATTGGGAACAGACACCTGTGGACGCCTGTAGTCGGAATTAACAATCTCAGGCTTGTTCATTTTGACGTCATTAATCCGCCACCGATCGAGAAGAAAGTTCCAACAAAACTTGTGATGAACAATTGCTTATAGCTTCGAATCTATTTGACATTTTTTACTTCAAACTCACAGTGATGTTAGATAACGTATACAACAACTACATCTGTGAAAAGAAACCCTTTAGGATGAAGAATGTTATATAATAGGATCGCTATGATACAGCGAGTCCTGTATGTGTTTTTCTACTGGAGTTTGCACCTAGAGAATAACAGTGAAACCTCCTAGCTTGCTAGATAAATACTATTGAAACTATTAAATAGCACAAAGAACTGCTTTAAAGCTACTTTTTGCTCAGTGATAATTTGCTGCCCCTTTGTCCCTTAGTGGTGGAGAATTCCATCTTTGCCCCTATGTAGTAAAAGCTCTGGCTATGCTTGACCGTGATTCAACACCGTGCTGCTCATCTCTGTTTCCCAACCTTGCTGGATCTTGTGGGTTAATCCAGTACTGCCAACTAGTCATGCTGGTACCGTCATTCCTCCAAGTCTTTGTTCCTGTACCTTGTGAGGCGAAGCCTGTATGACCACTGATACAGCGCCAACAGCGTAGTACCTTTGATGTTTCTGCATCGTTGCTGTTGCTGTTCCTGCCACTTAAGTTGTGCTCTTCGTCAAGTTGTTTCCATGACTTGATCATCATTTTGGTCGCTTGACTGGGCCCGAATAAAAATATTAATATTCGGTATATTAGTCAACTGCTTTGCATTCGCGGGATTACGCGCCTCCACTACGATAGCTATCAAGTGCCTAGCACCCGGCGAATGGCCCTATTATCTATATTACATTAATTAATTATTTTATTTCAACTCACTAGTCTGCGGTATAGATGTTTTATATGACCCACACTATGGGGCCCTGAGGCAGGCCTATGCAATCATAGGCGGCCCTACTGACCTAACAATCAATACTACCCCCTCCCTCCCTCCACCCCTCCCTCCCTATCTCTCTACCTCTCTTCCTTTCTCCCTCTCCTTCTCCCTCCCTCACCCACACACGCACACACGCACTCACAATCACTCCCACACAGTTTCTCTACTTACCAGCAGTCCACAGGCCAGTGACATGATGAACAAAGTCACTTGGTAACAGGTAAACACCACAGATGTCTCCTCAATTGTCAGTCCTTTTCTCTTAGCTTCAGCAGGAAAGAACGGAACTAGCAGACAAAATCCAGATATGATAAGTAGTAGATTGACTAAAACTAGCAGTATATTCAGCACTGCTAGTCTGCTGAAGTTAGAAGTAGGTTCTTTCTCATATTTATCGTTGTCACACTTTGAATCCAAAAGTCTCTTTCGCTCTTCGATGACTTCAGTGTCGCCTGTCATGATTTCAAATGAGCAGCTCATGCGCTAACCCTGATAAATATCACTCTTGAACTGAACCAGTATAAAGCCCCTTTCACACTATGCAATGGAGCAGTACGATGAGCTATGCGATGAGCAGCTTGGTCTATCACATGACCCACATGTAGATAAGCTTGAAAAGCAGGCTTGCTATGCAATGAGGGATACTTTCAACATGTTGAACTTTAACCTGCGATTAGTGCCTTTGCATCTTATTTGATTGGCTGATACCAATTTAACAGGGTAAATGCAGATCCATGTGCCCGGTTTGTTTCGAATCGGCAGCTTAGTACCAGCTCTGGGATAATCAGTTGGAAAATCCGTGTGAGATGCGCTCTCCACACTCTCTCTACAATGGCTAGCGCATTTTAAGTGTCCTAGCCTAAATTTACATGAAATTAATAGTTCATGTTCAGAAATAGGCTTGGTGGTGTTGGGTGCTCCTCAGTCCATGAGGATATGGGAAATCAAGCCAGAGATCAGGTGTTTGTTGAGTTAGAGAGGATGAGGAAGCTCATCCATCTCCATGACGCAACCAGCACAAATGATAATGACAGCCAATGAGTGAGAGCCCCTAGTGGAAATCACTCCAGTCAGCAGTTGCTCGTCAGAAGATGCAACAAAAGTAGTTGAACTGATAGCAAAATATAGCATTCTTTCCAACATGGTCGACACTATCAAACAGTGCCAGCGGACTCTGGAAAATAGGAAATCCACCGTTGAACGAATTGGCTCCTGCTGAACAGCCACAGGTTTACCGCTATCGCTAGTATGAACTACACATCCCATCGTATGACATGACATGACCAAGCTGCTCATCCCATAGCTCATCGTACTGCTTCATCGCAGTGTGTGAATGGGGCTTTACTGTTTGGAGGCAGTAGCGCGGAGCGGTAGTGGGTGACGAAGTCTGAGGGCTTTGAACCCGTATCTAAGCCTCTATTGCTCAAATAACGTGAGACTATAAGACAAAGTTTCTATTTTAAAGAAATTTCAACCAGAAAATGAATCAGCATGTTGAAACCACAATGTTTCCAAACCTTGTGCTCTCTCTCGGCTCAGCTTCTACATTGATACATAAAGTGCAATGAGTGTCATATGAATGGTTAGCTAACTTCACACTGCTGCAATTTTATTAGGCCAAGCGAATCGAATATATCGGTCGGAATACTATCGGCCGGAATACACATTCACACATTCACACAGTTAGAAAAGGTGCCATATCGAGCGATGGATTGTCCTCTCTCACAAATTTTGTCAGTTCAATCAAGTCTCGTTGTACGAAATTTCCTGTTTTGTCGCAAAGACATGCTGTCAACTCGGAAGGGGAAAGTAGCCACTCTACTGCTGTTATAAGCCAAAACTGAGACCACAAAACAGAGAAGACAGTCGGTGACTAACTTTTTGAAGCGGCGTAAGGAAAAAGGAGCTAATGAGAGCTAATATTAGTAATGCAATCCCTTATCTCTCTCCTATTGTTACAACTTGTGAAGTATGATAGCCGGACAACAGTGAATACCATAATTCACTCTACTGCTGAAACAGTTCACTCTTCTCATCTATTAAGTTGAAACCATTTGCACCTATTTTATGAACATCCCTTTCATTCCACTCAGTGTAATCCCTCAGCTATTGAGTGGAATCCAAGACAGGGACATCATCCCTAAAGATCCAGGGTCATTTAAAAACTACTTCAGAGTAGATTAGAGTTATTTGATGAGATATTGGAGGAAGTTGGTCCTCCGATTGAAAAACAGGACACCAAGTTCCGATCTGCAATTCCCCTTGCTGAGAGGCTGGCTGTAACTTTGAGGTATGCCAATCAAACTTGTCTCCGAGTTGTATGAGTTGTCCTGTACTGCCTATGGGCCATTTGTATCTGGTTTGCATATTTCCCATAGGTTTCTAGCCACTAGTAACAGCTATTTCGATCTCTATTACCAGTTCCATATTGGTGTGTCTACACTGTCGAATATCATCCTGGAAACGTGCCTAGCCATTTGGACAGCACTGCAGGTTGATCACCTCACCTGCTCTTGCACTCCGGAGGAATGGAAAGAAGTAGCCAAGAACTTTTCAACATGTGAAACTTTCCAATATGCGTTGGTGCTGTAGATGGCGAACATGTGGTCATAAGAAAGCCACGGAATGCTGGGAGTACCGACCACAACTAAAAAGGGTCAGAGAGTGTTGTTCTGATGGCACTTTGCTATTCTACAGGTGTGCACTAATCATATTATCTTCTTATCAATCATTTATGTTGACCACAGTGGATTGGAGCATTAGCACCTATTGTAGTGCTACTCTGGTACTTGAAGGTCATTATTGCATCATATTAAGAGATTTATTTCTATTACCTAGATATGCCTATGTAAACATCGGTGCTAATGGAAGGATATCCGATGGAGCAGTATTCAACAATTGCGCCCTTAGTTGAGCTGTAAAGGAGGGTACCCTGAATCTCCCAAATGATGAGGCTCTACCCAAAAGCACCACTGAAGTACCGTATGTCATAGTTGCTGATGAAACTTTTGTACTTCATCCACTTCTTATGAAACCTTATCCCGGGTAATTAAAATAAACTTTGCATTGAAGCTAAATATCCAACAATCCTTGTTACTCTTAGAACAATGCATACCTAACATTCTGCTTAATGGGTTAATGGGCAGTTCTGTACCGTTCAATCTGATTTTATGACAATAACTGTTAGCTAGGAACAATTCACTTTCTCATCAGCGACGAGTGATGGGAGTTGTGGTAAAGTCCGTACAACTCTTCCTCACCTAAAATCCAATCCTCACCACCAAGTGAAAAATAGATGTTCAGCGCCTAAGTCAAAATAGCAAGATGTGCGGAGGCCCACCTCTCTCTGACTTATTGTAGTGATTGAATCAGCAACTGTTGCCATTTAAGAGTTCACCTACTTTGTTCTTCAGCCAGTGGAAACTCTTCCTGTTGCTTGAATTCATTGGTCACGACAATCTAACTGTATACTCAACTTTCAGGCAACAGCATACCAGGTGTCATTGATAGCATATGTCCTTTGGAGGTCCGGCATTTGCGTTGTGAAATATATATTCGGAATCGTTCTGAGCGGAGAGTTGTCCTCGCTTCGCCAAGTTCCGTTTGGGTTGCATTCCCTACTGTTAGGCAGCCTCTCAGGGAAGGAAAATACTCTTCTCATCTTCGCTATAATTTCATAAATGGTTTTAGTTGGGAGATAAATTTGTGCCATGAATAACTGAAGAGGCACTATTCCTCTATGCGTATGCTGAGTACGATACTGCCGCTTATTCCTGCGAGACCGAACACTAATTCATTTCCTCTTTGTTTCACTGTCTGCTGAGCACATTCCTGAGATATGAACCGGAGAAAGTACATTTCTCTGCCAACTCAGCATAGCTATAGAGCTATGATGCATGGTAAATTGCACACCATCTATTACTGCTCCGTCTGTCACATATACTAGAAGTTTATATTCGGTGCCCATTGGAGAATCGGGTGCAAAAAAATTATCTCTCTCTTTACGCATACCCCTCTCCCTCCCTCCCTCCCTCCCTCCCTCTCTCTATTTTTCCGCATTCACTAATGCCCTCTTTGTAGACAGTTATGATGATAATATTGGAAAAAATTTATTTCATGTAGCTGTGGGTATTGGGAGCAGTAGGAAAGCAGATTAGCTGTATACTTGATGTCCTCACTATCTTGTTGACGCTGGTCGGAAACGAAAAAAAGTCCCATTGCAAACTGCCACCACAACCTATACCTCATCTCAGTTAATGAACTTCTATTTTAATTTGGAGTTGCTTTTGATAGGCTCCCACAACATCTTCGAAGTCGAAATGTTCCTTTGACAGGGGGCGCTACGCCCACACGCATCTGGCAGCACTTGGCTTCTCACCTTTCCTGGTGCTCTGGGTCCCATAAACTTGGTAACTACAGTTCCTTTCTTCATCATTCTATTTTGCCTACGTCAGGATGGTTATTGAAACGTGTTGGCCGTGATTCAATTTTCTAACTGAGATTTGTCTTTCTATAGGACCTCAGTTTTGGTGTTATCATACTGCATCACACTCTCATCCCTCAAGCTAAGTCTCCAGATATGTTTTAGATGAGTATCCATGAATACTAGTGACATTTCACACGGACTACTTACAACACAGAATCAATGGTTACTTGATATGAGGGTACGAATCAATGTTTGTACATTGCACACCGATCCCTGCTGCAGTAGGATAGCTTTTTCAAGCAGATTTAATAGGTTTTGTCAGAATACAGGCAATTTTAGTGGGCTGTGTTGCTTGTACTTGGTAAAAGCTTCCATAAACTGTCCAGAGAAAAACAAAGCAGATGATCTAACATCCAAGCCGAAGCCTAAAGACTGAACCTTTTAGAGCCCTGAACCCTACTGATGATAGGGAATGGATGAGAAAGAAAAATTCTGTACAAAATCATTTGCGACGAAAAGTTCACTCATACTAGCCTGTATTGCCCTTGTTGTTTGTCAAAATTTCTAGCAACACCTGACATATTAAGAGTTTTGGTGCTATTCTACAATCATTCATGGACTACAATAGAATATTAGGTTAAGAAACCTACTTTTTTATCCAATTCTGGCACCCATAAGTCTTTTATTCTTCTTTTTGCCGTGTGTCACCGTACATTTCTAGAGAAATTCCAAAATAGTGCGGAGTTTTCTCAGAAAGTTTTCCCAAGGAGAGGAAACTCTCAATTTTTCTGAAAATTCTAATATAGAGTGGTTCGGCAACATCATAACTGCCGTCTTTATTGGCACAGCTCTAAACTCTAGTCAGCAGTTGCTTATTAGAAGATGAAACAAAAGTAGCTGAACTGTAGCTGAACAAATTATAGCATTCTTTCCACACGTGATCAACACTGGCAAACTACGCAAGTGCACTATGGGAAATGGGAGGAGCGCAGCAGCTATAAACTGTTGAACTAATTGGCTCCTGCTGAAAAGCCACAGCTTGACTGCTATCCCTAGTATGAACTACTCATCGCATCATGTGGCATCACACGATGGACCAAGCTGCTCATCGTACTGCTTCATCGCATAGAGTGAATGGGCTTAACTATTTGGAGGCTGTAGCGTAGAGCTGTAGTGGGTGACGAAGTCTGAGGGCTTTGAACTGGTATCTAAGCCTCTATCGCTCAATTAACGCGAAACTATAAGACAACATTTGTACTTTTAAAAAATATCAACAACATAATGAATCAGCATGTTGAAACCAAAATGTTTCCATACCTCATGCTCTCATGCGACTCAGATTCTATATTGATACATAAAGTGTGATGAGTGTCATATGAATGATAGGTATCTGAGAATCCTGGTGTTTTGCAGCTGGCTGAGCTGAGAAGGCTCGAGCTAAATTCATATAGCTGAGGCCGGAGGCTGATATGAGAGCAGTTAAAAGCTTAAAGGCGTATGTAAGCTAACCTTGACCATCCGACCGATAGTTCAGCTACTATCACGATACATCTTACGACATGAATTCAACTGTACAGGAGCAAGAAGTCATCTTTGTACGGCCTGAGTTCAGAGAGGCACAATCCAGTTACACTAATAGAACAAGACTGTACTTACGTGGCTGAGTATATTGGTATATACTGGTGCTACAGTATTAGTGAGAATAAAAGGTGTTCAAAATAAAAGGGTAAATGAGAAGTAGAAGTAGAAGAGCTCTGGAGTCTGCGACTTGACTGTTTGAGGGTCTATGAGAGACTCTCCTGCTTGATGGTCTATCGTTGACTTCATCCTTTGTCTTTGCTATGCTTCCCTTTGACTGTCATCGGTCAATCCTCAAGTGGCAGCATAGAAGTTGGGAGTTATCGTTCCTTGTTGAGGTGTTCCAGTCAGTCATTCATCACACACATAAAATTTGCTGTCAAGCTCATTTAAGGCTGATTTGAGCTGATCTGTGAGTTGAGTACAATCTTGAGTTCAAGTATGAGTTAAGGCACTCCCTAATCTGGCTTATAATTATAGGACTAATTGAAACTGGCAACAAAAACCCAATGGACACTAGATCGATGAAAGGAGATAGAGACAAGGGAAAGAGTAAGGATGATATAGAATGTACAATACCATATGACCCATCGGTAACGTTCTATTTCCCCTCCATGAACTTTTTCAAGAACTCATATTTTGTTCTTGATGAATTCTTACGAATTATTGAGAATTCACAACAAGTTTATGAGCAGTTCTTGAGAATTCTTGTCAAGTTCTTCAGAATTCTTTATTCGTTCTTGAGAATTTCTGATGCTGCTCTTAAGAATTCTTGTATGAATTCATGGAGGGAAGGATCAAGAACGACTTATGAACTCTCGGAATTCATAAGAACTTTCAAGAACAAACTATGCGTTCATAAGAATTCCTCATGATTTCCTCCCGTTCATGGCGTGTTCATGAATGTTCTTACTAACTTCATCATGAATTCTCAGAACAACTGTGATACTATTTTCCCTCCTTTTTTGTCCTGAACAAAAAAAGAATGACATATGAACTAAATATGAACATGTTAGCAACTTACATCTTTGCGCCCCCAATTGCCGTGATTTACTACACAAAGACTTCGTTTACGACCTGAATCTACCAGAATGCCAGCAGAGGTAGTTACAACAAGTGCCCTCACATACGTCCGTACATCCTTAAATATGCTACAGAGGTAACTCGTATGTATGTGTTCATGACATTATGCATGTGTGTTCCGGCCTTCTGATTGGACGATTTTCCGTCAATAGGACTGCTGCATAACTTCGCGAGTTGGATGTCAGAGATGGCACATTCTTGCCGGCAGCGGCCTGGAAGTCGATCAGATCTTCCCCCAAGATGTACTCACAGTGCAAGGGGGACAACTCCAAACATTAGATGACGATTGATGGGGGTTACACGATCTTGGTGACAGAGATCCGAATGGCCAATCAGACTCTCTGTCCGCAGTCACATCACAATCCACTAGATACAACTGAGAGCTGAGGAACAACTGCAAACAGGGGACACAACTCCAAATTATGTGCT
>ERZ1740065.2612-NODE-2612-length-11226-cov-11.467460_pt1 | contig 11226 bp, 6 predicted proteins | sample MGYA00581738_ERZ1740065 | MGnify/ENA primary metagenome ERZ1740065 (study PRJEB43018, sample SAMN04849749) | marine metagenome | isolation source: floating plastic debris | place: Pacific Ocean | collected 2008-09-01 | study: EMG produced TPA metagenomics...
TTACAACTCAACCAATATCGCCAGTACACTTCAAAGATTTAACGACTGCGGCTACAACCATTTTAGAGCTCAGCTCAGTGAAATTCAATTTACAAGCTCTTATTAAACAAGTGATATCATTTTTGCCCAACATTTGGGACTCTATTAGAAATATGGGAGGCTTGGAAGCTGTGTTTATGGCGTTGACGGCGCCACTGGATGCTTACAGTACCCTTTAGTGTAATGCACCCCACCATATTGTCAGCTTCTTTGAGAATTTTCAGAAAGGAAACCTGCATGACAAGGGATGCTGGAAAAACAAACCAGCTGAGGTTTTTTACCTGTGACAGACCATACTCGTGATCTTAAGCATTATTGCCATTCCTGACATTCATGTATTAAACTCACCAGCCATATTGCTGTCGAAATCGATTTTGCAAGTCTCTGTTTACCAAGAACACCAAACTGATATAGATCCATTGATACATATCTATCGGCTCACATCACATACATATCGTACTTTGTAAGAATCGTGCAATGGTGGTGCACGAGCTAACCGGGGTTCATCTGAATGTTTTTGCCTGGTAGTGTGCACTATCATGTACTATCATGCACTATCATGCACTATCATACCCTATCATGCACTATCGCGCGCTATTGCAGAAACGTTTGATTCAATCTGCTGCATTTTTCTGCGATAAGGCAACGAGCAGCTATGATCTATGTAAACCATATATCACACCAATTGAGGGATAAATGACTTTGCTCGCCCGCAGTAGCTTATGATCTATGTTGCGGGATCTATGTGAACCAGCCTTCATATATCATATGTCCTCTACCTGTTCTACCCATGTAACACCCCGGCCCATGGTTTAGGGCTGAAAGTGAACACCCTCTCAATGATGGCTATTCCAAGATGAAGGATTGAAGCAAGTACTGTAAGTGTGGCATTGATTGCGGCCTAAAGTATAACGGTCTTAAGTTCTTAAGTTTCTTTTTCAGTTTTACCTCATTATAAACGTTATAAATAGAACTGCGTTTTAATTACCACGTTTACAGTACCATATAATAATATAAAATACCAAAATGAGGTTTGGTATAGCTTCGTGAACGTACTGTAAAACTTTCTTTCAGAGAAACTGGTGGGCCCACATGAGGGAACAACAGAAAGAAGCCTCAAATCACCTTAGGGCTTTATCTTACTACATTTAACAGAAATAAAAGATAAACACCCTGAGCATTAAATAGGTGAAACGCAGTAGTGAAGTGGATAATGATGAATAGATTGATAGTAAGCCAAGACGCTATTTCCCTGTCTTGATTTGGTTGCAGACTGCACTATGCTAAAAAATTGGTTTTCCGTTGTAGTTTGCGATGGCTGGAAGCCTCCAATAACCTCCTCAACAAAAGTTTTCCTCGTTCTCGGATTGGCAACTGACAGGCATGGTACATTCTCTGACAAAACAACTATTCGCATCATTCACTTTGGCAAAGATTGTAGCTCCACGTAGCATGCTGTGTAGTTACCATGACAACGACAAAGGTTTTCCTGGTCTGTGGGTATATAAGCAGGTGAATCCAACAGTAGTTCATACATCGACCTGACGTTGTGTTGATTACAAAGAAATGTCAGAGAAGAACATCGGAATGGTAAGTTTTGATTATTTTACAAGTCAGTGAGATCTGAAAAGTAGACATACACGACTTTGCACTTATACCTAGTACACTCACAAGTAAGATTACGACTGCGGTTGTCTGAAACTGTATATGACTCACGAAGCACTCATTGCAGTACAGACTTGTCAATGTTCTCCTGTGGCTCACCAGTTAGATCTTGTTGAGCTGAACTCAAATATGACAGACTCCTAGCTGTAGGGTGCGGAGGGGGTAGCTGTAGGGTAGGGGGTAGCTGTAGGGTGGGGGGGGTAGCTGTAGGAGTAGAGGGTTTTGAGCTAAGACTTCTCAAAGTTCAGAAAAACATAATCTCCAGTGGTTTCAACCCAACAGATTGAAAGGTGATGCAGCATCAGCTCTGTTGCTTTTATTAACCCTGATTAAGTTCTTAAAACCAACCTGTGGATTCATGAAAACGGTAACGGTACACTTCCTCTCTCATATTAATGTTAATTCCTGTTAGCACTTGTATTAACATATTGAAATTTAAGAGTCATTAATACGTATAAAATATATTAATTACCATGTTAACTGATGGTTATAAATACGTATTAACATATTAATACGTGCTAATCACTACGAGAGAGGAAGTGTACTGTCTCCATAAAACCTTTATCGTTGTTCACATCTCAGATTAATAAACTTTTATCATTGACTGCGACTTGCAATATTGTCGATGGTTGCAAGAGTTCATTTATACAGCCACATATTGCTCGGTTCCAGGCATTGGTTAGGTGCACTCAGAGGAAAATTCTAGGCTTTTGTCATTCTTCCATAGATATTCGTGCATCAACGCATGCGGGAATGAGCCAGAGTGAGCGGGAGTAAGCGCGGATAGGCGCTGGAGTGAGCGCGAAAATCGACAGGAGAATGACAGAAACCAAATTTTACTTCATATGTTTGATTAATGATTCATAGAGACTGCGGTCATGACGTCGCTGTAACCAGCAGTTGTCACAGAGAGTTGAACCACAAAAAGGATGTGACAATATCAATGTGGTGTTTAACTGTTGTGTGGTTATTTACAGGACCCTCCCGGCTATGTGACCAAGTCCCGGCCCCTCCTGGCCGTGTCTGTACTGGTGCTGTCGCTGCTGCTCTGCGTCTCCATAACTGCATACATCGTGTCCACGCATCAGAACAAGGCCTACTGTGTCCAAGAGGACCCGAGCACTGCTCAACCAAGGCAAGCCGTCTCAACTAACGTCAACGTGAAGATCGACGGCAAAACGGTAACTCTCACGTTTACATTACGCTGTTGCTAGTTCCAGGTACAGAGTGATTTTGAAAGAGATTTGCAGTCCACTTGTATCAAAGACAGCCATTTCCTTTCACTTTAAATTTGGTCAGAAAACTGATTCCGAACAAAGAATGTTTATTGGAATTTCGTCGTCAACAACTAAACAGCTGCTGAATGTTTGTCAAACCTCTCCAGGGGAAAAGAAAATGAAAACGATATCCCTCACTACTGAGTATTATTGACGAAACTGCAACCAAGTTACAATAAACATCTGCAATAGTTTGACGAAAAGAAAATGGTTGTGAGCATTTTTCATCAATCTTTGTATAGAGCGAGGAGAAGGTAGAATATGAAGAGAGGTCCAAAGTGTCTGTGGTCCAACTGCCAGACGGGTCGGTGACGATCACTGATCGTAGGAAGGTTTGTGCCCATGCTCTGCTGCTTTTAAATACAGCCAGCGTCAATTCTTACAATTCTAATAACTGCCGTCTTTCAGGGAATTGCGTACATGAAGGATGCAAGATCATCGGAGTGTTTCGCCATTGCCACGGGAGTAAATGCAGAGGAGGAGACAAATCTGGGCGAGTATCTCTCTCACTACAATGGAGAGGAGCTGTATGAGGAGGTGGCCTCAAATGTGACCGTGACAGTTCTGCCTGGTTACATCGAGGACACGAGTTTCATTCCACCAGAAGCTAAAGAGAGATGCAGCCAATTCAGGTGGATGGCAGCCACCAATGGTGAAGCAGGTGTGTTTCAGTTATTCGTGCCGTTGCCATTCCTGCATCCTTGTCCGTGTTCGGACAACATGAATGCTTGTAATGGTGAAAATTCTCTGATACTGTCTTTCAGACAAATCACTTGTCCCATGCTTCCAACATTCTCGATTCTTTTACGCGCTGAAATTTTGGGTTCAAATTACTTCTAATGTTGAGCTCATAGTAACCTCAAGTGGCTTATTAGCAAAGTCGCGCTAAACTGAGCTTGGATATGGCAGCATACGATTGGCTATGGAGATATGGCAGTATACGATTGGCTATGGGGATATGGCAGTGTACAATTGGCTAATGGGATATGGCAGTATACGATTGGCTATTGGGTTAATATTGGGGTCAGAAGCAGAATCTCCAATAGAAACCTACGTACCTCACAAACATCTGTTGAACTAGATCTATCTAACAATTACCTCGATATGTTCCAGGAACTGAAGTACAGAGTCATCCAGGGGGTCGAAGCAAGCGTGGTGTCATCTGCGGGAGCATCTGGGTAGCCTCAGTCTATGTCAGAGACCGTGCGACTCGCAGATTGTTGTATGTGATCCATTACCGTTACGCAGTGTGCCTCGATAACGTCGTCTATACTACAGTGAAAGGGTTCTATTCGTACACTCAAACACCCTCATCCCAGCTCTCAGGATAATTAGAGATGCCTCTTTGACAACCATCACCACAATAACAACTGCTTCCATAGCAACAATGATAACTGCTTGAATCAGGATGCTTTGCTTTTAATTAGAAATTTTATGTGATTAGCATGTCTAGCTGTTTCCTGTTGAGCTTGACAACATGGCTCTTTGCTATTTCAAAATATAGTATCAATGAGCAAATCAAACCATATATAAGTCATATATAGGTCATATATAGATCATACAATACTGGAAACTCAGTGAGTACTGAGGAGAAGTTATTGAGAGCAAAGGAGATTAGTGAGTGAACTGTCACACGAAACCTTCTCCATTATTGTAACTGGAGCTTCATAGTTTCTTGGCGATCGTTCATCTATAAAGCGATCACTTAAGTGAGATTTTGATCCGTCGTAGATGCAGGCAGGCGTCCAGCCGTTCTCAGACACACTGCTTGGAATTAAGAGTCATCCTCTCCCCCTACTGAGATCTATTGTCATAACTTCAACTGCTCCCTAGCCGTTATGAATACATACATGTGCCCTGACTATCATCCTCCATGTTTAACTGATGGCTATTCACTTCATCGTGAGCGATTTGGGGTTTGGGATTCAGCAATCATTTTCGTCTATAAAAGGCTATACAGGGGTTGACCTAATTAATGACTTAAGTTTGATTGGTTGATTGCTGCTCAGGAGCAGTTGATCAGTTGGGAGCTACTCATGAGGGTATTGGAGTTTACTGATGATCATATCTATGAAACTATTAGTCTAACGGGAGTCGTGTAATAACCATAGCAACTGGGGGAGGGCAACATGGAGTACCAGCTGTCTGCTAACACACTGGAGGGTATTCATTGCATGTGCTTGTTTGTTTAGGCTATATAGAGCCTATCACAACTACCATCACAGCTTGGCTGTATGCAGCTGGACCATACAGAAAATTGTAAGGTTTTGGTCGATCAAAGTCACGCAAGATCTGTCAGCACAACAGGACAGCCATGAAAAGTCACAGAGCCAGCACCAGGAGCCTTCGTATGTCTAGGACAGAAGTTCTGATGTATCTGGGTTATAGAAGTTCCTGATTGTTCATGATAAGCCCTACGAAGCTGTGCAAGCAGTCTTCATGGGGTCATTAGACGGACCCCAGGACAGGATATGGGTAGCCACTCAGTAGTACTCTCGCTAATATCGTCACAGCGATGTCTCCAGACAGCTGCAGAGATTCCAATGTCATAGTCAGCCATATCAGAAACCACATCATTCGTTAAATCAAGACTTCAATATCGCCAAACAAAACTGAATCAAGATTACCCTGTACCCAATTCTGGCAGTGAATCAAGCAAATCTGCAATATTACATACTGTAAACCCAAATATTTTAGCAACCTCACAACAATAGCGACTAGAAGAAACCGCTATATTTTTGATAGCTGTTAATGCTATATATAAGCTCGAAAGAAATAGCTAAAAATCCTAGGCGTTATTATTAACATAGTGCTGATCTGAGCAAAATGCTATAATATTTTGTCCGCTAAAATATTTGGGTTTACAGTATTTTCACATGCAATTATCATTATGCTGGTTATTCCAATTCGTAAAAGAGCAGAATATAATTATTGTTATAACATTTTATTGACAACAGAGCAGCACATTACTTCTTGACAGCAAATTTCCTGGCTGGAAATGCAGTCAATTTTCGCAGGGTCTTGGGAGTTTTCAGAGACTGCTCGTGCTTTGTAAGTTGTCTCCTCATGGCTCTGGTCTTCTTCATCCTCAAGTCCTTTGGCTTGTATTTCTTGCCTATTGCAATGTACAAAACAGATGCATTAGAATTGGAATGGACAGATGTTTCCTCAAAACTAGCATTGAGTTGGTACAAGCTGGGATACCGTAATCATCACATATCACAGACCCAGCAAGCTGCATAGCTACACATGGAGGGGCATATTATAATATAGTATGCGCTGTATCAGTATAAAAAACTATATAAGCAGTAATAGTTTTGAAGATAATATTCCTATAAACTATGTGACTTGAACCGTTTCAGTTTGGTGCATGTCTGTATGAACTCATAAAAACAATTATTATTTTTTGTGTGATTTTTACAAGAAATGCTTTTCTTCCTGCCAACTTCTACTGAGTAATAAACGATACAGTGCTGGAAGCTGTGAATCATCGTGCTCTGCATTACAACCCATGTCATATATGACAGTAAAGTCAAGGTCTAACCCACAACTTGAGAAAAATATAACTAATCCCTAATCAAGAAGTGAATTTGACCACCAAATAGTCTTTCATGCAAACTAGCACTGCAGCATCGTTACAGCAACACATGTGTTAAATATGCAACAGACAAGAGTGAAACTTACTGAATGGACACGCTGTCAAAACTTACTTACTTACTTACGGCACATGTAGGATAACGCAATATCACAAAATTAGTAGTTTATGTTCACAAATAACAAACTATAATATTTTCAGGACAACTACGGATGAAACCATTAGTTCACACGCTGTGTGGTGGATGCTCGCACAGCATACCAGGACACACAGAGGATAGACTGTAATATCGATGAATAGATACAAAAGTACAGAGCATTTTTACAACCATTCAATCTCTTTAGTGCCACAGCCGTTTTACGGTTTTCATAAATAATTTTTTAAGATGAAAATGCATCCACGTCTCTTTTTTCATGTGAGAGATTTCATATGCAGGAAGTATCAGTGCAGCAACTACTCACCAGCATAGAATTTCCTCAGGTTCTCCTTCTGTGTCTGGTGTATGACGGTGAGAACTTTAGCGATGGATTTCCTCACGACTTTGATTTTGCCGAGTTTGTTGGCGGCTCCGCCAGTAACCTTGGATACTCGCAGGGCTGACAGCTCCTGTAAAACAGTGAATTATGACAGCACTCTGAGGCGACAAGTACAGCATATCAATATTTCTATTCGCAAAGGAGGGTTTAACAATCCAATACATATCATATCTCACTTGCCGATAATGATTTTTTTATCAAATGCGGTAGAGTTTTGAGCCGGAATTCTCATGCAAGTGTGAATACCATAACGGAAGACATAGCTGATAGGTCGCCAACACAGTATGATGGCACTGTCACTAGCGGAAGAATTGAAGTTATTCGGTGTTCTGTACCCCTCTATTGACAGAATATCTTAATCTCTCAATCTCTTAATCAGCTCATCTTTTTCTAGCAGGAAACATATTATTTGTCTTGTTGACACAATAAAGGTACATACATACATAAGGAATTCTGGCAGGAAGTCAAACCTTCTGCTGTCATATCGGAAGGTTTCTATAGTGACAATTAATGTACACCAGGGAATCTGAACACATTTGATGCAATACTGCAACTAAACTTTACATCGAGATTAACTGATACTTCAGTTGGAAGGATTTATATCTCCAGTGAAACAAATTTCTGTAAATAGGAAGACAAGCACTATTAGTTCCTAGATGGGATGTTTAGGAAAACCGCCCCTTTAGCTGCACTGGAGAAATTACGACGTAATTATGTTGTTGTTAGTAGATGTGAAATGTGAACAGCTATGCTGATGTTACAAATGACAGAACCTTCGATGGGAGGTTGACTTCAGAGTTCTACATACATACATCGCTGGTAACAATTAGCAGCCTACCGACCTATGTCTTGAGATTTCATACAACATATTGAATCAATATCACCGATGCATTGTTAAGCAACCCAAATTCAGGTGTGCCCATGGATCTGTGCAAGAACGTAACACGAGACTCACCTGCTTTAGATCGTTGAGCTGTTTGGTAAGATCATCCTTGCTCTTACCACGCAGATCCTTGGCTCTGAGCTTTGCCTAAAATGGTGACACCACAGTATAACTAACTGATGGAAGGCTTACATCAGCAGCCATTGGCCGAGTCATTCACACGAATCGTACACAAAATTAATCCAAGCTGACAGATAATCCGCATCAAAGTACGATATAAAAAGGTCCTCGAGACTTAAATATCGAATTCCATACGCAGTAAATCCTTTGCTACATCTTTAGACAGTACAGAGAACATATAGCTGACGACAGTGAAGGATGGCGTCGATTGATATTTCATCTTATGTCGATCACTCACCATTTTTCGTTTTGGCCAAAATAGAAAAGGCAGACCGGAAGCTGGCGACGCCGATATCGTTTTTACGAGGCTTTAAAAAATCTGTATGTATTAAATATGTATATTATCTAACAATATACCCAATAAATGACTTGAAATAATATTTACCTATAAGGAACTGATAATGATTTCCTGATTTTCTCTCTTTAAAATGTTATAAATATATTTGAGACTAAGACTTTCAGTGTTTCCGGAAATTGAAAGTAGGAAGAGAAACTCTGTCGGGCTGTTCAGTGCTACTCCGTAGTAGTAACAGCAGTGGTTTGTCTTTATCTTACAACTTCTCTATCTACATAGTGTAAGGCGTGATGTCGATTAACACAGGAGCAAGACAGTTTAGGAAAGTTGATGTTGATCAACTCGACGAAGAACGATACGTAGAAGATTCGGCGGAAGATTCATCCGTTTCTGGACCAAACGAAGCCGAAGTCAACTCGTTACTAGCACAGTATCCTTTTACTGATGGATCAAACTATCGTTTCCTACTCCATTGCTGTATATTCCTGTATATTTATCTCTGCTAATTGTCTTGCTATTAGTACTAAGACTAATAGTTACGCCAGCTCCTTGACTAACACACCCAGAAACCGAAATGCAGACGCCCTCAAGGCTGTATTGAGTAACCCGCCGGTCAACACGAAAAATCAAGCTGTTAAAGTTAGTATCCTTACGAGTACCACTTCAAATTTTAGCCTCTCATCATTGATCATCAAACGTGCGTGTATACATATATTTTGCAGGATCGCTGCAGAGATCTAGTGCTGAGAGTTTTGTCAGCGTTCAAGGTATCTGAAATGGAAGCTGCCATCAACCAATTGGATCAGGCATCCACTGATGTGCTGATGAAATACGTGTATCGAGGATTCGAGGCACCAAAAGAAGCTGTACAAGCTAATCTGCTGGCCTGGCATGAGAAGGTATGAATATCATGACAAATGGAACATGAAAGCTCATCTGAGCTTGAGTGCTTACCACATATCAAATCTTCTCTCATTTATCCTTACAGATATTCAGCGTTGGGGGCTACGGTAGTATAATACGAGTTCTCACAGACCGTAAGCGAGTATGAACAGAAACACACATGGATGGTTATCCTGGCTTGTTACTCCATTGCCGCTATCTAGCTACAAACTCTAGGTTAGTTAAGCATAAATTATCTATGCCTGCTGTCATTCTGTGTCACCAAAACACAAGACTACTGGAGTCACTCTCTAAATGCTCCTGTAAATTTCACACAAAATATTTGTCTCCATTTTTCGAAAGTTTTATTAGAATAAAAAGGTTCATTCCATAACATATTATATATTATATTACATATTTAAATGTTGTTATATTAGGTGCGAGATCAAATGCATGAGTATGCATTTGACGATCACCAATGGCAAACATTGAGCTCTATAAGAGTAATCACAGTAGCAGAGTTAGAGGTGCGGCAGTACACAGCAGTCGTATACAGACTGGGTTCTGTACCAATAAATATGATCAATACCGGGGACCGTGTGCCGGAACACCCTTCCTGTCTTGTCCAGAGTTTGTAAGCCAAAGGCATCATTGATGTACCACTAGAAACATAACGTTGAGATACATCAGTCAATGTTTCTTTAGCAGTACTTATCATATGACCACAACTACATCCAGCATTTAGTCAACAATACAGTGATTATGCAAAAACGATACCAAAGTGCAGAGATTCAATACTGCTGAGAGTAAATACTGATACCATAGCGCTTGGATACCTGCTACATCAATTACACACCATGCATTCTTGCAAGTATGCAGAATGATTTCAGGGCAAATGGGAATATTTGAGGCAAGACAATATTGAAAGTTGGCGTTTCCAGCTAGTATCGCACAGCTGGTACGGAATGTCAAAATAATCGAAAACTCAGGTATTGAATAAAAGAAACAGTATCCCGATATATTTAGTATCGGCCAGACACTAGTAAACATCACTGAACAAAGCTATGAGCTCATCTGGTTTCAGTCAACTGGTGTTAATATATAATATATGATGCTCTTACAGCTTGTTTCTCCATTGGAGTCGCGTTCTCTTGGCTATCATAGTAGCCCATGTGGGCGCTTTGCCAGGGAGTGATTACGGTGTCATTCGGTCCACCAACCATGACTAGACGATTCAGCTTCAGAAAGTTCTGCTTGTACGCTACAATAGCAGGCTAGTAAACACTGCGCCACATGGTAGGATGATAGGGTCATCATTTCTGCAAGGCTTGGTAAGAGTTGTCTTCCCCTACTTACCAAACCCGTGTTAGTATTACTGAGAATAGAGGTGCATTATATAATATTTCAATGAGGGTATGTAATAAATCATAGCTATTTTCAGAAACAAGCTGAGAATTTACTATCCTCAGGAATTTGCAACAGCTTCCTCTGCATGTGATGAATCACCTACACAGGATAATATATACGATATACGCACCAACGCGTACAGTTCATCAAATTTGGAGTTGTCCCCTCATGCAGGTAAATAAACTTTTAACACATTAAGTATCACGTGTTTGCTCAGTCACCAGCCATTTTAATAGCTATAGCCAGAAAAGCTACTCAGCTGCCTAGACCTGGGCCTATCAATTCACAAACTCGTGTTACACGGGAAAGGGGGGGGGGGGAGGGGCGGGGCGCAACAGAAGAGCGGAAAAAAAACAAGGGAGGGGAAACCCGCAAAGAAAAAAAAAAAAGCAGAAAAAAAGAAAAAAAAAAAAGACAAAACAAAAAAAAACAAAAAAAAATAATAAAAAAAAAAATATGATAAAACC
>ERZ1740065.2613-NODE-2613-length-11224-cov-12.694512_pt1 | contig 11224 bp, 13 predicted proteins | sample MGYA00581738_ERZ1740065 | MGnify/ENA primary metagenome ERZ1740065 (study PRJEB43018, sample SAMN04849749) | marine metagenome | isolation source: floating plastic debris | place: Pacific Ocean | collected 2008-09-01 | study: EMG produced TPA metagenomics...
CAATCCATATTTTCTGCACCATCCAGGAGCAATCGGCCTGGGACTATCGGCCAGGGACTATCGGCCAGGGACAATCGTCCAGGGAGCACCAGCCAGGAGCAATCGGCCAGGGACAATCGGCCAGGAACGACCAACCAACCTTCTCGTTAGTTCTCTTCCCGATCAGTTTGTCCAATCCGTTGAAAGCTCCAGACGCGACAAACAGGATGTTTGTTGTGTCCACTTGGATCGACTCCCCTCGCACTTTCTTTGCGTTCTTGTCGGACACGTTGACGACCGTACCTTCAATCAGCTTGAGCATGCCCTGTAACATCGTAATTTCAGTGCTCTGAAACCGCGGCAAGCGTGTGCAGGTGTGTTGAGATGACAACTTCGACAGCTCACCTGCTGCACGCCCTCTCCACTGACATCTCTCAGCTGGTGTACGCCAGGCACTGCGCTGATCTTGTCTATCTCATCCAGGAACACTATACCCTGCTGGGCGCGCTCCACATCTCCCTCCGCGTCCTACAGCACATCTTGCTGAACAGACACAAGAGACAACAACTCCAGTTAGTACTTTGGATGAAATTACTTACCTGGAGTAGTTTGACGATCACGCTCTCAACGTCCTCGCCGACGTAGCCCGCCTGGGTCAGCGTGGTGCAGTCGCAGATCGCAAACGGCACATCCAGGCACCTGGCTAGCGTCTGCGCCAGCAGCGTTTTACCTGCGACAAACTTCAACGTCAGACATGCCGTCATCGACAGACACACAGACAGACGAGGCACACACTAACCGGAGCCAGTGGGACCCAGCATCACTATGTTGGATTTTTCCAGCACCATGGTGTACTTGTCAGAGTCGAGTATGTCACTGCCTGGTCGCTTGACGTCTGATTGGTCATTGCTGTCCATACGCAGGGCAGTGGATGACGGACCGAGAGCCGCGCTGAGACTGGTCAACTGGCCGAGCTCTACAACGACAGCGGCCAATCAAACTACATGATGGCTGGAGTCAACCAATCTACACCGTAGTCACAAGCAACCAATTGTATTCTACAACAAATAGCCTCCCATCAACCAAACTAACAGGAAACACGTGGACTATCACATAATGACACAGACATGGATAGTATAAGAATATATGAGAGGGGAGAGGTCAATGGCAGCAGTGTAAGGGTATGTGAGGGAGAGGTCAATGGCAGTACCTCTCTGCCTGATCTTATCGATGACGGAGTTGTTCATGCCCTGTGACGATTTACTGTTCTTGGTAGGTATGTTGTTGTGCACTCTTTTGTAATGATTGTAAACAGCTACAGATAGAACCTTCTTACTCCTCTCCTGCCCCACCACAAATCTCTCCAGGTATTCATAGATCTGAACATATACATGTGTATGTTACGTATACAGTGCATGGTGACCATGAGGCGATGCGTACCGAGAGGCAGGAGATATGGAGGCAGACAGAAAGAGAGAGGGAGGGAGGAGAGAGTAAGGAAGGAAGGGAGAGGGGATGAGGGAGAGGAGATGAGGGAGAGGGGATGAGAAGAGATAAGAGAGGAATACAGAGGGAGAGAGGGTGGGGAGAGGAGGGAAGGAGAGGGAGGGGAAGGCAGGAAGAGGGAGGGAGATGGAGAGACACTGTGAGAGAGACTGTGAGAGAGGGAGTCAGTACCTTCTTGGGTGGAGGCGGGGGTTTCCGTTTACCGGCATGCGGCTCATCAGGGTCGCCATGCAATTCCTGGACGGGCGTGTGAGCGTAGACGTAGTTGCAACTCGAGCATTTCAAGTACCTCGGCGTGTCTACAAGGTCAGAACAACATTAATCATTAACTCAGACAAAAATATCCGTCCCTTATCCTCCATACATTCAACAAAAGGCTGGACACCCCCTCCTCTCAATCACTGTGAGCTGAGAACAGACTCTCAGGCTACTCACGGACAAACTCTTTCAGCTCGCTCGGCTCTCCACACTTTGGACAGAAAGAAGGAGGGATTCCGCCATTTCCAGCACCACTGTGACTGTCGCTGCCGGAGCCGCTGCTGGAGCCGCTGCCGCCATCTGTAGATATACAATACTATCTTATACCTGTACGTTAGCGGCGCTCACGAGCAGGCTTTGCACGTTAACGATAACCATCCCAACACAGGCTGCGCACTGCCGAAAAACATTGACACAATCAGGCGTCACTGTCACGCTATCAACTACTCCCGTCTATATACTTCCTTAAGATATGGAAACTTCAGGGTATTTGTAAACAGTGAGGCTCAGATGGTTGACTAAAGTACATGTGACTGCTGATGGGGGTAAATGAGTCACCCAAGCATAGCGTAGTAGTTTGCAGTCACTCTAGCTCGTCTATCAAATATTGTACCTTTGCCAAGTCGTCATAGCAGATTGCCACATTGAATTTATGACATATCATGTGACATAAGACAAGCGTCACGTACCTGACGAGCCGCCATATAGCCGGCTGCTGCTGCGCTGCCGGCAGCCCCTCTTCAGCAGCATTGGCTGCTGGCCGCTCGGTGTGCAGCTCGTGGAAAGAATACGAGTAGGAGATTTAGATCTTGCCAGTACATCAGGCAGGCAGTATGGAGGCAGCGAGGAAGTGCCATGATCAGGTACCACAGTGTGGACGAGGGTAGTCCTGTCTCTACACACTACAAACCATAGAGACTGCTATATCAGCCTCAAACAGAGCCAGCCATCGCTCTGACTGGTGAGGTACACTGTGAGCTCTACGTCAAGTTACCACAGCTCTCAATGTATACGATGATTGATAGTACGAAGCAGCTGGTAGGTGCAAGATCCCCTATCCACATCGGTGTCTCCTAATTGTCTCCTATTGTTTTGGTTGATTACATGAAAGCTAACCTGTGCCAGTCTAAAATCAAAATGCCTGTGGAACTGCAGCCTCAAAACTCAACTCCTGAGTGAGAGGAATCCCTCCCCTCCCTCCCGGACCAATTACCACACTGACACCGTGAATTTCTGAGTATCATACATATATATCACCTGGAACTCTATCAGGCATACTATCATCTCACTGCTGTGAATAGTGAATATGCATGTCAGAGTATATTGATGACATTTTCAGCTAACGCGGAACCCCGAGTCCTCAGTAGTCAGAACGTTCTCCCACAGATACATTCTGCTTCAAGTGAGAGAACTCACGCTGCATAATGGTAAACGTCGATACCCACCTGTCACAACTCCTGAGTTTCTACTGCATGCCAGCAAGGTAGATGCAGCACTGTGAACTTTAAATACTGGCCTCATGCCTCAAGGAAGGATGCATGCAGCAGTCTTGTTGCTGCCTCGACACCTACAATAACGACGTGTCTTGTATTATCTGCGTGTTACGGCCGTGCCATGGAGTTCCCTTGTGGAAGATACCAGATCACGCTTGACGGGTAAATAGTAACGTGACATCACATCACGTAGAGCACCAGACTAAACAGTGGATTTTTCTGCAGTATCAGTCTAAGTTAAACAATTATAAATATATTTGTACTATGAATGGGAGAGTGTACGCATGAAGCTCGTACTGTGGTTGTATCACGGCCAGGGCTAGCAGTAAATATACTCCCATCTATAAATCTTTGCTCAAGAGGGAGTAGTATGTGTAATGAAGTAAACCACAATAAATTGACGTCTTTAACGAGTTTAAGAAACCTTTGATCATACATTTAAAGTATGGTCATGCTATAAGGGCGTATTAAGCTTGGTATCAACGACGTACTCACTGTGTTAAGATGTATATCTTTGAACGACTGCAGCGAACGATGATGTAAATTTCTGGGCTGACAGCGATGTGGAAACACGCATGCGTCATAAAACGCATTGATGTCGATATTGCTCTTTTTATAACAATACCAGTCACGTAAGCATCCTTTATCCTCATATGTCAATTCAACATGGCGGCCTCCAGTTCCATGCATAACTTCGTTCGATCGGTCTCTCGTGTCAGGTTATAGATCGAACTACATAGCTTTCTACTGAAATATCCATGTGAATTCACAAGCACTGGTTATTTGAGTATATTAGTACTAAATATAGCGTCACTATTTCCTTCATAGTTTATTGACGATAGGTATTTGTGGTAGCATCATTCATAGTCCATGTACTAGAATACTAGTCCTAGTAGTATGTTCAGCTGAATTCTCATTTCGTGGAAAACTGCCGTACTAAAAGTAGGAGCTCAGAAAACTGGTCTCTCAGGTTGAATTTAGGCTAATAAATTGTAAGATGGCAGGTAGAGGGAGAGGAGGAAAGTCTATGTCACTAAATGTGGAAGCTTTGGGGTTTGGCAGAGGAGGAGATGCCATGCCAACTGCTATGATTCAGCCTCCACCACTATTTCCTGTAAGTATATGTATACGAGGAAAAATCTACTGTGTGACCTAAATTCATATGTCAGCACTTCGAATTATTCCCAGCCATTGGAGAATCAACCACTTCCAATCGAGAAAAGTGAGGTAGTGGATTACCTAGTAGATCTCAAGCGTGACTTTCAATTCTTCATGGAGGAATCACCTTACTACCTGAAGCTTTCTGAGCCAAAGAATGACATAAAGCGGTACTCTGATAAGTACAAGAGCAATGGACAGCCTACTAGCAACAGTGCTGCTCTACGTGAGTGTGACATCAATCAATCGGCTAAATTCAGTTTGATTGTGATATACAACCGTTCGTTTCCAAGATCAATTGATGAAATTCATATGGTACCAGGTGCCTACATATGAACCATTGTACCCACAGATCACTTCAAGTTAGTATTCTAGGGAACTCTGTGATTTAGCCATAGAAAACACAGTTCCCATTGTTGTTTCTTTGCTTTATGTTTCACAGATCCCGATGCCTAATTCTTGCTCCCCAGTATCCGTTAGTAACCTTAGTTGTGCTCACAACGGCATTATCTCTCACCATTCTACCACTAAAACATGTCTATGTGACACTTCACAGTAGCAAATGCATAAGCAATGTACTGTACAAGTAAAATGATAAGCGGTAGAAATATTAACGTTTTCCCAAAGTGAGCGTAATAGCGAGAAAAAAGTTTGTGGATGGAGTCAATTTCGAAAATGGAGTAGAACTATCTTACCAATAAGAAAAATGAGCATCTGTGAAGTCACAAACATGCCTACAATCACCCTGGAGGTTTCTATTAACTAGGAGTTCACAACGCCAAAAATTTGACATGATGTGACAACTCCAATTGAAACTTAGTTGCATTTATCATCAGCGATTTCCTTAACATCGCCATATTCGCTAAACATTTTTCCACGCTAAATTTCCCACTTTTACTGTGATGTGGATATAATGAATGCACTTGAACAGTAGTAGATACATGCGTTTGATGTCACTTGACGTGGACTCTATCTATACTGGCAGTTATCTCTCACATGCCGGAGGAACTTCAGCCAAAAGCTAAGAAGAAATCCCGAGGAAAAAGTGAGCGAGACAAGAACCAGCAAGCAATGAACTCGATCAATGAACTGGAGAAGAAAGAGGTGATAAAATACAGCCGTGTGGCCGACACTCAGCGTTATGGCCTTGGTCTTCTCTCCTCATAACTCTGGCTAAGCCGCTAAGTTTGAGGAAATTTTATAACAAGTTTCATTTTAATCTTGTATTGTATTGAATTGACTCGTTTCAACTTCAAATAATTTTGTTCGGCAGGGCGAAGAGACGGGAGGCCAGGCGAGCGATGACTCAGACGCTGAGAAATCAGATGCTGAGGAGCAAAACGAAGAAGAAATTGACGATGAGGAGGATGATGAAGAGGTACGTTTGCAGAGAGTAGTTATATGTAATATGGAGTTGTCCTCCCATGGTTAGCGACTAATTTCTGCTTGTGTGAAATATCACTTGAAATTTGAAAATATCAATGAAGCTATCTCTGAAGTATCTGCTGTAGAATCAGATTTGACAGCAACAGAAATTTTAGTGTTTCCTTCATCAATAAATAGAAAATTGTAGCGAATTAACAACAGCGATCCCATAAATGAGAAGACAACTCCTACATATATTCTAACGGGTGTAATTTCTAAATAGTGCAATCTGATGATAGCAGTGATTTTTTCCGTTAACGTTGTCACTAAGATGTTGCAATCATTGGGAAATGTTCTAATTTATTATTTAATGCATGACCTCGAATGCCTACTCTTTTCAGTCTTTGAGCTAGCCGCTACATCCAGGTCTTCAATGACCGTTGTGTGAATTGTGTGATTTTCATTCCATATTCAGGATAATGACTACATCCAAGAGTATTTTGACAACGGTGAGAACTTCCTGGATGCTGATGATGACACTCTGGATGATGGTCCTGTGTATTGACAGATCGCTATGGTTACCGGCCTGCATGGCGGAGGATCGCTATGGTTACCAGCCTGCAGACCAGGGGTGGGGGATATGGGGACATTATGGTTCGTAATACGGCGTACAATCTCCTTGTCTATCAAACGAATCAGTTTATTGGGAAATTAATATGTTGGAAAAACTCATGACTTCTGGAGTCAAACAACACTGTTGACGTCTTTGAAGATTTTTTACCTGTCACCCACCTACCTATAGTTTGGGTGGCTGCGTTACCATTTTTATATGTAAATATACATGGTCAATGAATCGCCTAAATCTCTTATCTGCTCGTCGTGTTGAATTGCATGAAATAAGCAGCCGTTGGCTGGTTAGTGTAGACCTCATTGTACAGGAACTCCTTGTGCGACTTCTGCTCCTGTCCTAGTCTCAGGTTATCGTCCGCCTGCTGCTTGTTCATCTCTTTCTTCACTCTGCTCTGCTGTCTCTCCAGCAGCTCTCCGGCTCGTGCCATTGCCATACGCTGCCTGTCCCATTCCTTATTCCTCAGTTCCTCTTCCTGGCGCAGCCGCTATAACGTCCCAAAACAGTTTCAATCTATTTCATGCAGAATAAATGTCAATGATTGCTGAGGATGGTTCCTTCTTACCTCCCTCTCTTTCATCTGATCCTCCTGTGTTTGTTTGATCTGGGCTATCTGCTCAGGGCTCATGCCTTTCCACCTGTCAGTAATCACCCTGTGTGGTCCCCACGCACTCAGCGCTACAGCTGGGTTCTCAGTCAGTATGTCTCCGTAGATGTGATTGGCTAGCTCAGTAGCATTGTCATCCTCCTCTTGCTGATTCTTTAGTCGCATTTTCTCATTCATTTCATTTTCCTACAGTAGAGTTACCTCATAAAAAATCTGATATCTGTTCACTGTACTGTCAAGTTGAGTTCAATGTTTCTCACTAGAGCTTTGTTGTAGTCTTTCGTAGCGACATTGATGGCTCTCCTGCATTCCTCTTCGGCTTTAGCCAGCTCCATTGCCCTCTCATCAAGCTCCCTCATCTTCAACTCATACAGTCGATCTGCTGCTCGCTACAAGTGATCACAATATCATCACAACTTATTTCCTTATGCTCATTCTCAGAATGAATGAAATAATCAATTGTTTCCTTTATCTATACCTGGTTTGCTTCAGCTTGATCCCTCTCCTGTTTCTGTTTCTCTGTCCATTCTCTCAGCTGTTCTTGTTGATATTTCGATCTGGCTTTGTTGTTGAGGTCCTCGCCATCAAACCTCTGCAGTCCTGTGGATTGAAGATGAACTCAACTGGACTTAAACAAAGCCAGCTCCAGATATGAGATTGCTTGTTTAGTTATTTACCTGAGATAGTCAAGCGAGGATCATCATCGTGCACACGGGCCGGTTTGTCCTTCCTTAGCGCATCTGGATCATACAAGTCCCATTCTCTTCTGCCATCAGGCTGTTGATGGGTCATCCTGAACTCGTTCAATGCTTTATTTAGGTTCCTTACATCTTCATCCTGCCTCTTCTGTAGCATGGATGCAATCTTATCGTTCCTGTCAGCATCAGCAGCTGCAACATTGACACGAAGTTAGTTTATTCGAAGTTTACCGGAGTTTGGGTAGTTATATATGCACACTGAACTCACCAAAGGCTTCAGATCTTTTTCTCTCCTCCTCTTCCATCTGCTTCCGATCTTTAACTTGCTGTTCCATAGCCTCAAGATCGACCTTCAAGTGATATTAAGTCTAAATTTTGTTCGCCCTATTTGGGTGTGATTCGGTCTATTTGCTACTCCCCGATACTCACCCCAATCAATCTTGTCTTGGCATTGAATATTCGGCTTTGGCGCTGTGCTTCTCTATTTCTACGGCGAGCTATGGCTGCTGCCTCGATATTGTCGATTGGTAAGTCTAGTTTATACATTATTCTCTCTTTTTCGAGCTTCCAATTGAAAAAAATGCCTATCTCGTTGATAATTTCCACAAACGTCGGTTGCGTGTGTTGTATGGTCACTAAGGATATGACGTTTTGCCTACGCGACTGTTATTGGTCAATGTTGCGCGCTCTTATAACGCCGTAAGACTTCATCGATATTGCGACTATATAGCGTTAGTACGAACGGAGCAAATCTAATTAATGGGGAGGAAACTCGACACCTTCAAGTAATAATGTTTCTCAACATCATCCTTTTCTTATGGCAGATCAACAGATCAGTCAAAAATGTAATGAATATATCCCTTTTCGATATACACAGGACTAGTTGTAGGGCATACCATTGATATTCATTATGGCAATGGAATCCAGAAATGCTTATGAGATCACGAGAAGATCAGAATGGTTGGAGTAGATGATTTTCCATCTACTCCAGAAAGAAGAGATGCTTGAAATGTTCAGACTTTGAGAGGCTGCTCACACTGTGATCTTTATATACCTGAATTGAGCTCAGTGATACATTTCTGAATCGCTGCTGGTGAAGGTGGAGAGATAAAGAGTACAACTGAACATATAAAAACCAGGCGTTTACTTCACCATCCTCTTGAAAGGTTTGGCAAGTGGCAGACAGGTACACCACTCCACCGCTGCTAGCTTCGAATGAACATGTGCTCCTCCTGTACTGGTGATAACTGACACGACTAGTTTTTCTCCATACATGGAGTGATGGAGGGAATAACTGCCAACTTGTATCTGCATACAACAAGCTAAAAATGTTGTTGGTAGTTATAATGTCTCTGCACATACACAGATGCACTCATATTTCTCTTCCTGTTTATCTTCCGTATCTCTTCTTTCCCTGTAGCTAGCTAGACGTCGTTCGAAGCCTCTCTATCTACCCTCTCCAGTATCTCACCACCTCTCACATAAATATTAGACCCACCAATCTTGTCTGCTATTAGTTGCTGCAGTTCCTCCACACGTATGATGAATACTTTGCATACCTTGGTACCAATCTAGCTACAACACTAGAAGCAGAATAATATTACTAAACTAACGAAAAATAGAAGTTTTGACTACGATCATGCAAATGCATTAGTGCTAGTGGCTCCAAACAATCTGAATCTGGCTTTCATCGCCTATGGAATCCCTTCCCATGTGACCAAACAGGTCAGTAGGCGGAGCCAAGATGAAGCCATCCTTCTATTACTGCGCCATCCTATTGGCCAGTCGAGGCTGTACAATACATAGCCGGTTGGTCACTCTCACACGAACCACGCGTGTGCTCATAATTAGTTTTGTCTCTCACGAAATTTCTCTCGCTTTCAAAAGTTGTACTTTTACATCAAGCTGCTGTTTTTTTAAGACTGCAAGGTGATACATATTTTATAATTACAGTGCAGATTTTAATAGCGGGTTTTCAGCCAATCTATCAGAGTTTCTGCTGTGGTTGACAAGCGTTTTGACATTCATTCATCAAATAACCTGCGAACAATCATACAAAATGGTCCGCCAACGTAAAGCTCTAACTATGGATTCTCTAAATCCAAACGTCAAAGCGATGGAATACGCAGTCAGAGGACCAATCTTACAGAAGGCCAAAAAAGTTGAGCAGGAACTAGAGGAGGTAAGACTCTACACTCGCCCCATTATTGTTGTTTGTATTCAATGTGTTTATTCTCCTTTTCATCATATCAGGGTGTCGAGAAACCGTTCACACAAGTGATTAGAGCAAACATCGGCGACTGCCACGCTACTGGGCAGACTCCTCTAACCTTCCTAAGACACTCTATTGCTTTGGCAGCAATGCCAGCGTTACTGGAGGAACCTATGTTTCCTGACGATGTCAAAGCCAGGGTGACCAGAGTGTTGGGTAGCTGCCGAGGTGGAAGTGTTGGTAAGACCCCCAACAGTACCATCTCTATCAGAGAGAACTTATTCTATGCCACTCAGATTTCATGCTGAGCACAGACGCAATGACTGACTCTCCACATAGCGATCACTAATGATGGTTATGAGGTAGAAATATTAGTTTTTTAGCATATATAATGCTGGTACCTGTGAAAAATTAATCTGGTCCCATTTTGACTCTGACTTCATGAAAATACTAGCGAGTGAGTATCATGCGTTTTGCCAGGCTCGTACACCGACAGCGGCGGAGTTCCTGTTGTGCGTCAGGACATAGCGAACTACATAACTGAGAGAGACGGCCATCCTTGTGACCCAAACAATGTGTTCCTTTCTACTGGTGCCACTGAAGCTATTAAGGTAGGCTGCCCTGCTGCCCATCCCTCCATCTTGGAGCCACATTCCTGTTTGTACTACTGCTTAGGGCATGCGATAGAAAACAAGCGAATGAGTGGGTGCATCTCATCACTAATGAGTGCTGATGGGGCGAGAGTGGATGCAATGGAGTGTTATGATGGAGCAAGGTGTTACGATGATGAGCTAAATTTGACACAGCTACACTTCCATTGCTGGGTACCACAGTTCTCCTAGTTATTGGGTCTTATCTCCTGGAAAATTGACCAATCGTGATTGATGTATTTCCCATGACACCGTTGGCCTGCTTTCCTTGTATTTCATCATCAGCCGTGTGTTTCCACACAGCCCAGACCGCTGTGTCATGGTAGTCCTAGAGATTGTAGATAACCGTCTGTTTGTACACAATCTCTGGTACTACCAATGGTCACTGGAAAGACTCAGTCACTGATAGAGTCATTGACCTGAGTGACCTCCTTCACAACCATCATAACTGTTACGTATGGTAATTCCTACTGTATCAAATCAAACGTGCTGAGTGTCCGCTGTTATTCATTACTTGTCACTTCATGTCAGCTTATCCTTCCCTTTCTCCCTCTCCCTTTCTCACCCTCCCTTTCTCTCAATCCCCAAATATAACACAAACTCTCTCAAACTACATATCTCACCCAACAAAACAAACACAAACAATCTAAACCACCAAAACTCACACACC
>ERZ1740065.2614-NODE-2614-length-11221-cov-10.966774_pt1 | contig 11221 bp, 14 predicted proteins | sample MGYA00581738_ERZ1740065 | MGnify/ENA primary metagenome ERZ1740065 (study PRJEB43018, sample SAMN04849749) | marine metagenome | isolation source: floating plastic debris | place: Pacific Ocean | collected 2008-09-01 | study: EMG produced TPA metagenomics...
GAGGGAGGGAGGAGGGAGGGAGGGAGGATGAGGGGAGAAAGAAAAGAGGATAGGAAGCTGGAGGGAAGAGAGAAAGGAGGGAGAGAGGGGAGGGAAAAAGAAGGAAGGTGAGAGGGAGAGAGAGGGAGAGAGAGAGAAGGCTCTGAACCGTATACACCTAGTGTCACCTGTCTATGTAATCCATGTTTATTGGCTGTGCATCAGTGCCTGCGCTGATGGACTCTGTCTGCTTGGAGCTGGAGTGAACCCTTCATCAGCCTCGCTCTATCTGATCGGCCATTAGTCACATGACTTGTATTTCCCACTAGTTTCCTCTCAGGCTAGTTTAGGCATTCTCTATCTCTATACAGGCAGTCCGACGGTGAACAGAGTCAGGTGCAGTGTCTGGTACTATCTGTCAATGGTGACCTTGAACTCATTGGCCACGCTGTCAATGCATGTGAGTACTAGAAATCATCTCATATGATAGGTTGTATCCATCTTGCTATGAACATGTTCTGGATTGAAGTTGTACTTTCCTAGCACTGTATGAACTGTGTTAGTAGGAGAGTTGGTGAGTTGGGTATCCAAGAGATGGGTTAGTAGAATTCGACGTCTATTTCAGTTACAAACCCATCTCGCCGTGGACAGGACCCAGCACCGACTGACTGCCATCACCGCGCTGATGGTAGCCATATCAGATATGACATACACCTGACAAGTAGGAGCTAGCTCTCTCATCACCATCCCCCTCTACTAGCACATCAGTCACTGAGAATTTCTACCCTACCAGGCTGATTACTTATGCTCAGTGCGAGGTATTCTTTGTATAATATTCTTTATGTAGCATTCTATTTTTTCAGAGACAAGTGAACTCCCAGTACCATCACTACAACGCTTAAACAAAAGCAGATATCCTAATGGTGTGGACGGTTATACACTGCTTTGTTTGGATGACATCAACCAAGCGGGTAACTTTATCCCACTGTTGAAACAAGACTACCCAAGACTACCCTTGTTGCTGATGATATGCTGCTTTTATATAGCGAGTAAAGGTGAAGCATCGATAGACAGCCATGCTTTGGATCTGTCCAAAGTATCTGAGCATTCGTACAGCATCAAACACGATCAGTAAGTATATCTCAATGATGAAATATGTCATGTCGTGTTTTCTGTGATACCAGTTTTAGTTTCGGCAGTTGATTTGCCCTCAGGAGAATTTCATGGTTTTGTTGATGCAGCGATATGCAAATATATTTGGTCATGACTCGCATCACTCACTCTGCAGGTTTTCAGAGCCACGTGTGTGGCATCACTACCACTGGCAGCCCACACCTCTCCGTCAGCGGCCGGCTGACACCGTTAGTGTGGCTGCCCATCAGGAGGCTGCTGGCAGGGACGACTATAACAAGGAGCCAATACCCTTTACAGGCGACCAGTATGGAAATACAAGGGATACCGACAGCGATGAAAGACAACTCCAAAGACTGGTTCATAATCAAAACCAAATTCTATCTGGAATACGTGAGAAACTCTCCGAGCTGCTTTACGAACCATGGCTTCCCTACACCAGGAACTACCATTCTGTCCCGACAAGCGAAAATATCAACAGAAGAGCTTTGCCCCAATACGATTACTACATTGACGTGGACGATTAATAGTGGTTGGTTACTTGTGGTTTATTTGTACAAAGTGGTAACATAGATTACTTTCATTTTCATTATGCCATTAGATCATGAGGGTTTTGTATGCCAGTCAATACTCCAGCGGAAGTTACTCAGTCGCACACTGGCAATAGCTTTAAGCGTGCGTCGTCATCAGTCTCGCAAGGAGTAGAGATTGATATACTGCTCATATGAGGATACAAAGAGTGATGAGAAGAATTAGAGATATACAGGAATTAGAGAGTTTTACAGCTCATCTCGTGGTTTATAGGGACCCTGCCTATACTCTTCGGGCACTTCTTCATCCCTTGATGACTTTTTATAAAAGCCTTTTTTGAGTAGAAGGTCGTTACACTCGTCTCTGCTCCTTCCGGACAGAAGAATTCTCTGGAATCCACACCAGTATGCGTAGTAATGATGAGTTGGCATTGATGTACACGTGTACCTTTCTCAAGGTAATACTGCCCTTACCTCTATCTCCTGCTGCTCGAGATTATAAAATATGAGCTCTGGAGGGGCTCCTGCCACGTTCTTGAGTTCTGCATTGTGACTACAATCTGCTAAGGAACATCCTTGCTCTCACAACAATCCGATATAAACAATCGAATCAACACACCTTCATCAAGGTTATATACCAACAACAAGTACTCGGTGATGATAATTATTATGAAAGGATACAACAGAGGGAGATCTTTTTTTACAAAGTCTCGGACCTCTGGGTATTTGTTGAGCTGTCATCCTGAACAACTCTGGAAGGCAAAGTAAAGATGTGAAACATCGGCTATGAGATAACAAATATTCACATGACGTTCAACATTGCAGTAATACTGTCATGGTCTTAAATGGCCCAAAAATCAACCGATAGCTGTAGCTGGTGATGTACTGTCACGATAAAGAAATGTAACAGAAAATGAATGAGATGATTCAAACATTAAACCAACCTCAACAACAGCTTTGTAAGGTGCAGATGGATCACTTTCGAAGATTTCGTCTTCTTCACATACACTAAAATTGACTGCTAGTGCTAAAAGCACAGCTAATAAAACCTTCATAACTCCAAACTAGCTGTTGTCTTTTGATTTTTGAGTAGCTACCGGCAAGTACGGAATACTACTGAACTGCGTCAACTGAAAATGCATCTGCCACGAGAGCAATCGGCACAATTCCGAGCAGCGGGTCATGGCCGTCAGAAACGCCAACGCCGATTGGCCATAACAGAGAATCGTCACGTTTCATTGGTTGATCATTGAAAGACGAAACTAATATTCGTCTATGATAAGTACTCGTATTTCGTATAGGTTTATTGAAATAACCAAGAGAAGAAAACTAATAAAACGTAACAGCGATCAATCATCATTTCCAAAGTGATGACAAGCGAATAAAAAGGAAAAAAAGCACGTCAATTAGCGAAATGATCGTCTGCCAGGTAGGTAATCGTCCTCATCATCATCAGAGTCAATCAACGTTCCTTTGAATTTCTTAGCAGGTGGCTTTCCATTGGCAGCAGACACAGATGCTCCAGATGGAGTGGCTGATATGACACTGACATCGTCATCGGATGACAATTCCACAACTGGGTCCGACTTAGATGAACCTACAAGAAGACCATGGATACGATTTTATTAGTATCCGCACAGACTGATAGATCGGTGAAGGTCGTTTATTCACCTCTGCCTTTTCCACCTCTACTACCTCTAGCCCTGCTGCCCCTAGTGCCACCTCTACCTCGGCTCGATGTGCCCCTGCTGCCGCCTGCCCCACCCCTGCTGCCTCTGCCTCGACCTCTCTTACTAGGTGCAGGGACTGAGTTGATTAATGATGTATTTAGTTGTTCATTGTCAGAGTTGATGGTTTCAGCAGGAGGGACCAACGGCTTCAATCGCTGACTCTCTTCCAAAACTCGATCAAACTACAACAAGTATGGTACTGTACTAGAAGTAGTGGGGTCAAGAAGTCATGAGACTACTATCATCAGAAATACCTCAGAATCAAGTTCCTTGGCACCTTTGCCATCGCTGTCCTTCTTGAGTTTCTTGATCGAGTCAATAATGTCAGTGGCTCTCTCTATACGGTTCTGATAACACCAAGTATTTCGTGTTGATGTGACGGCCATCACGCAATTCAGGTGTGACTTTATCAATATAGACACAAGGGGGAGAGCAAGGAGAGAAGAAAGGGAGTCAGATACAAAGGGGAAAGAGAGGGGTAGAGTCAAGTACAAGGGAAGTGAGATGAAGAGAAACAAGTGAGACCTGATTGAGGGAGGAATTGGCACTCTTGACTTGATGGTCGACCATGTTGTCTATCGCATCTTTGTCATCCTTCTTCACAAACTCACCTACTGCTTTACTCATGCCTCTCTCATTCAGCACGTCTAGCTTCAGCGAGCCCCTGTAAAGATGGTGAGGGAACAGTCATAACTTTCTGACTCGCGAACTCAGATCAGCAGTATTGAAGTGTCAATGCACCCATGCTCTGATCAATGCAGGTGATGTGGCAAGTTTAGAGTTTAGTAGGTATAGCGAGTGTGCTTAGTATATTGAGTGTAGTTGGTGTGCTGAATGTAGTTGGTGTGCTGAGTGTGTTTAGTATATTGAGTGTAGTTAGTGTGCTGAATGTAGTTGGTGCGCTGAGTGTAGTTGGTGCGCTGAGTGTTGGTGTGCTGAATGTAGGGAGCATTTTGATTGTAGTTGGCATGCATTGTGTGTACGTGTAATGAGTGTTGAGTGTAGCAGGTGTAGTGGGTGCGTGGATTGTAGTGTGTTGAGTGTATTGTGAGTAGCTGCTGCGCATACAGTAGCATGATGGTGACAATGCGCGCGTGGATCACATACTTTGAAACTGTAGCTCCGAGGTAGACGTTGACTATCTCCTCAATGGTCTTATGACTCAGCTCGGATACGCAGGCCTCCACATCGTCCAGGTGCAGTATGTCTCCCTTCTCACGCGCTTGCCTCTTCCTCGTGAACAGTACCAGGTCCTTGGGGTTGGCCACCTTGTCAATGAACTGCTGGCCGAATTGCACACAGTTGAACGTCTCGTATCCTCCTGAATAGTCCACTCGCAGCCTTATCAAAGGCAGCGCCGACCTACTGCTATCATAAAAAAACACGAGTGGACAACTCCACACTCGAGCTAATAACCATCAGGGTCTGATAGAGCCTCACCTGCCGCCGTTCAATCGAACGTGCTCCTTCCTGGCGAGCTCTATCAATGCCTCCACCCTCTCCTTGCAATAGTTGCTTACTTTCTTCTCATGCATTATATCTGGTTTGATATCTGTGGTGGCGAGGACGATGTCCTCAAAGTGGAACGGGCGCACGCTGCTCAGACGTATCTTCTGCAGGCTGAAATTTTTCTTGTTTACTTTGAGCAGAGCACAGTGTTTGGGCTTTGACTCTCCTGCAGCAGACACATTGAGTGTAGCAGTGAAGCTAACAGTGGCGATCGACCCTGCATTGGCGATTTATTACCTTCTGATAGAGACGTCGCCACACTACTTCCCGGCTGGCTCACCCAGAAATGACCGTTGAATTCGGGGTCCACCCGACAATCATGCTCGTGGCCCCAAAGAACAAAGTCTAGGAAATCTCCGAGAAAACTCTCCGGAATGTAGTCCTTAGCGCCATGTTTGGCGCGATTCTGATCGAAACAGACGCAATCACATATATTTTATAGTTATATAATAATAATATAATAATATATATAATATAACAATAATATAATAATATAGATACATAAAAAAATAATTTACATTTAAGCCATTATGTCAAAGACTCAAAAAGTTTAGACACAAAGTTTCCTGGTATGCCAGGGGCCTCAAACTGGGCAAACAAAATCCTACAGAATTGGAATATTAAGCCGGAACATCTGAGAGACTTGCAGTGCGCATCAATAAGAACCAGCTATTAGCATGAGGAACGGCAGAACGACTATGTGTCATGATAGGACAACTCCGTATACATACAGAGGGCTACTAGTACCTGGTGTATGGTGAACAGGTTGAACCACGAGGCCGACTCCTCTCGGGGTTTCAATATTGTGACTTTCTGCTGCTCGAACAACCGATGGAGTCGTTCATCCCTGATACAGCCGAGGCCGTATAGTGCTAGCTTGGTTTGACCTTTCCTCAATAAGAGTGGAGTTACCTCCACCTTGTCGACTGTGTTGCATTTACCAAAATAGTTGACCAGTCCGCACGAACTCAAGATGTCCAGTGCACACAGGTTATTGGAGCCTTGGAAAATTGAAAGAAACGTTATAAGTGAGTGACTGCAGCGGCGGAAACCTGGCATATTTTGTCCTTCAAGACTTACTAGGGTCATCGTGGTTGCCGTGGATGGAGAAGACTGGGTATGAGATGTTGAGGTTGGGATCTTCGTAGTTCACAGATGGGAATTTGTTATGTTTGAAGTTTATAGACGGGTCACTGAGGAACTCCAGCTGGCAAGGCTTCTCACCCATCGTGTACTTTCGCAGCAAGTTAATTACGGAGTGCATCATGCCTCGCGATGGTTTGTTGTCATGAAACAGATCTCCACCTAGTGATTCAAAGCGGACATGTGAAAGAGAAGTCAGGAGAAGGTCGATAATTAGAATAAAGAACAGCAGATGACGTATAATTATTACCTAACAAGATCATATCTACGTCGTGACTCTGAGCGTGGTGTAGAACTTCTTCAAAAGCCTCCACCGAATCATTGCCTCTGATCTTGCACTTCTCGTTATAGCCAACATGGTTGTCCGTCGATAACAGAATCTTTATCGTGTCTGCTTCGTCGACATCACCCGGTAGAAAGTTGTTGCCTTGAGCGGAGTAGTTTTCGTCAGCGATAGACATAACTGAATTGGTTCTAAGGTGAAGGGAAACTGATTTAGTGCCAATTCATCCAAATAGTACAGATGCAGCTCAGTGTTTGTGACTGGATATGACTGAACATTGAATACATCAATGGCTACAAAAGGTGCTACAGCAGATAAATCTATGTGTGTGTTATAGTGATATGCAGGAAAGAGGACAGAACCGCGACATAAAACGTAAAAATCGGCTCGACGTACTTTTGTGATGCAGTCAATTCCGTCAGAGCAGCTCAGCCCAGCTTCACATACGAGGTTTACATCGAGAGAGGAGATTAATTTTCACACCATGTCGGAGAGAGGTAGCCTTTAATGAAGTATTCGTGTAAACCAGGATGAATGATAAACTGGAAAAGCCAGATACAGTCTTCGTGTTGGGTTGTGATCGCAATCCACTGGTTCAACTCGCGTTCAGCGTGCGTGAAAAATTTCCCGCCACTCGACCGTCGCGCACCTAGCGGTAGATGTGGCATCAACTAAACAATATGGCTGGTTGTGGGCTAGTTACGGCGGTGAGCACCTGTAGAGAGCTGATCTAATAAAGCATAAACCAACTGAATGGGTGGCCTTTGAGGAAATTGATTTTTATAGAACATTTCCTCTAAGATGAATATCCGTCGTAGACTAATCGAGGTGAGTGGAGGTTTCCTATCTGCTATGAAAATACCAGCATAGTTTAGCATGTGTCGCTCAACACCGACAGCGCGGGAATGGAATTTGGTTGGTAAAACGCGTTACTATTTGTTTCCCGACCCTAATAGCACTATATTTTGCTAATTCTTATGTATCATGATGCTCACTACAATTATTTTGTCGTACGGTGTTAGCGAGCATGCAAGAAACCCCTTAATAAAACTCAAGAACGTCTTACTGACGCTATATCTAACCTTATTATACTGTCATTCTACCACCATTAAGATTTAGCTACTGCAATCAGCCCTCAACACGAATATTGGATTTGTTGAGCAAATTCACGTACATGTACGAATATCTAGCTCTTTGACTGAATGCGAGCATATTTTTCTAAGTGATGACTTGATAAGAAGACATGGAGGTGCTTCGCGTGGCTTAGCAGCCGATCCATCTGAAGTAAACGTGTAGAGATGACTAATTTTATCTTTGACAGGTAACTCTGGTGTCCGGGTGGTGATTGTTCATAGTAGCCCCAATCTGGTATGGACCGCCTAAGACAAGTGCTCTACTCTCCTCTGGGGAAACGCAAGACCAACACTGCAAGTTCCAAAGTGTTTGGTGTTTCCTTAGAAGATTCGGTGAGAAGTAATGCCAATACAGACTGCATCGATGGCACTCTATCCTCTCCCAATATACCGTTCGTTGTCGATCGAATATGCCGATACTTGTTTGCCAATGGTGAGTAGAAGCTGAGTGTATTATGAACTTATTTCACTGTTCACTTGTCTGTGTTATTCTTACTTGAGTCCGTTTAACTCCTCCACCTAATTCTTCTCTACAAACATCTCTATCTTTGTGAGGAACAAAAAGCCCATTCATCCCTCTGATTTCAGTCAGATATATCAGTTACATTTAATTGTTTTACTACATAGAGACGCTCAGTGTTAAATCGTGTCCATCACGAAGACAGATTGTTATGCATATTGATGCTGCTCTATTAGGGGAGGGGTGATGAGAAGGTCTAGACTGATAGCTATCAGATATATGTGCTGTATTTATCTGTTATATAGGGATCGAAGAGGAAGGCATATTTCGCATCAACGGCAATTCTCGGACTGTGGAAAGGCTGAAGGAGTCGTTCGAGAAGCATGGTGATGCTGACTTGGAGTCCACGGATGACGTTTATGCTGTTGCCGGTTTACTCAAGCTCTTTCTGAGAGAGCTACCCGAGTCCGTTATACCCGAAGATATGACTCAAAAATTTATCAAATGCCATACTGGTTAGACTCCAAGTTTTCTATCTGAGTCGCTGTCGATCCTGTCTGTCTGTATGTCTGTCGTGTTGGTCTGTCGTGTTGGTCTGTCTGTATGTCTGTCGTGTTGGCCTGTACGATGTTTTGGTGATACGATACCATACTGTTGTATCGTCTTACAGCCCACCAACAGGGTGACACTAACAGCTACAGCAAGGTGATAGGAGGCGCCATTGAGGAGTTGCCGCCATCGCATCACACCCTACTCAAGTATATAATGAGGTAAGGCTTAGGGGACAGTGACCTCGGCTCGAGATGCTTTCATCCCTCTTTCATGCAGCTGGTCAGGCCCAGGTGGCGCATTGTCATCAGCTCGTACTTCGTTTGCTACCTTTGTGGTCTCTTACTCATGCAGCCATACTGTATGTAGTATTTGCAGCAGACGCGCATCTAATCATTGATTCTCCTGCCTAAAAGTGTACGTCTGCCTCGAGGGTCCATCCCACTTACGAGGTCCTAGCGGAGACGGCTGTCATAAGCCTGCATAACCGCCCTCCACTGCTGTTTATAGATTTTTAGTCGACGTTGCGGCTAAGGAATCAAACAAGATGACTCCGATGGGTTTGGCGATTGTGTTTGGTCCCAACTTGTTCAGGTAATTGACGATGGCAGTCGAGTTGACTGAGCTGCCTGCCCCAACCAATCATCTCGTGGCGTCTGTTTGCAGATGCAGTGCCGGGATTGGTGGACTGCAGGAGCAGGGGATCATCAATACCATTGTTTGCCGCCTCATCACCGACTATACTCTGCTGTTTGGAGACCTGACGGAGCCGGGACCATTCAGCGTACCGTACATTCACTCAGTAAGACTTACTGTAGATACTTACTCTAGACACTTACCTCTGTCATCGCCCCTCTCATACTCCACTGCACTTGCTACTGATGTGACATTCTAATGTTAAAATTAATCGCTCCAAGGTTGACCTGTGTTCATATTTAACCCCCTCGTACTGATCGAAACCCAGAAACCGTCAACCTGATGTCATCAATCATCAAAGAGAGAACAACTCTCACCTACCTCATAACGCCAATGTTTAATGTTGCTGCTTTCTATGTTTTCTAACTCCGCGTTTCATTTGCTGAATGGTGGAAAATGTCAGCAAGCATTTTGTTTGTTTGTTTTTGGCCGTGTACCTGTACTCATTCCTACTTCATGTTTATCAAGCTGTAACGTTATGTTGAGAGTAGTGATTTGCTCAGATGATGAGGAACATATTCTTTTATAGCACCGTAGAAAGGTAAATGCCGGCTTGCCCACTACGACTATCTCAGTCAGCATCGTAGTCACTACAATCGGCACATTATCACTCAACCAACAGAGCTGTTATCTTTTCAGCCACCGCTGCTGTTTTGCTGCTACTGATATTCTGCCCTTTGTCTGCTGCCATCCTTTGATACCACTCGTATTTTTTTATGATTTGTCCTCATTCTGGCTCGAGCTCGTCCATCAGTTAGCTTTGTAGTGTTCTCATCAGCTGGCGTTGTGTGTGACTGCGTGCATGGCTCAATCCTAACAAACTCACGCTATCCCATTTGTTGAACTTCTAGAATCGAGAAAAAAAGAAGCAGCCACCTGCGAGGCCGCCGCCACCCAAACTAACAGATAACAGCACTAATGCTGTGGTGAGTTCACCATAGTACTAATAGAGACTAGACTGCATGGAATGGTTCCAGCTCTGCTTCTCACTCTCACAGCATGCAGCCACCTCTTACCCCTCCCAACTATACCTGTAACCTCACACCCACTCCCTCCCCTCCTACCCCTCCCAACTATACCTGTAACCTCACACCCACTCCCTCCCTTCCCTGCTCCCTCCTACCTCTCCCTGCTAATTATTTTTTCATGAACTATGCAATGTCTCTCATGTTCACAAGACTGATTCTCTTCTGACAATCAGACAAGTGATGGGTGACTGGTTTATTTGAGCAGGTAGGCAGTCATGGGGAGATAACTGACAGTCAGCGACCGTACACAGCGCAGTCAGTGGACAGCCTGATAGAGAGAGCCAGTCCGTTCACTATGGCTGACGGAGACGGTCACAGTAGCATTGCGTCGCCAGTGCTGTCGGCAGTAGCGTCAGAGTGAGTGAGCAGCCCCTCTATGTGAATGTATGCGGGGAAAGCTTGAGTGAGAATTGTAATTATAGCCATGGGTTCCCTATTAACGTAGTTATTGGCTCCTTTATTATGCTTGTTTGAAGACTGCCCACTCAGTCCCAGTTGGTAGATTGTTGTTGTTGCATCTCTTTCAATCAAACGTTAGAATGATTTGCCATTTCCTTTAGATACCCAACAACTCGGTAAAATCACTTCACGCATCGAGCTTCTGTTTGGTATATAGTTCAGCACAGAACACAGACTCTTACCTCTCTAGCATATATACTAAGCACAGACTAATGGTGGCATTTGCCTTTGATACAATGATGGATTTAAGGGATTTAAGAGTCAAAGTTGAATGGAATAAGATGTTTTGTTTAGGCTAGTGACGAAAACAATATCTGAGGCGGTGCTGGAGCACATATTTAATGTGCCGGAGAACGAGGTGAGGTCGATATTCGATCACTGGGGGGATGTGGAGACGAGCCGCAGCAGTACACCTCAAACCAGCCACTCACAGCAGAGATACCCAGCCAATATGGACAGACCATCAGTGGATGAAGGTCAGATACCGCTATATCTCTCTCTACTTGACTCACCTGCAGCTCTCTCCCTCCCTCAACCACACAAACAAACACAAAAACAGAATCACACAAAGACAAAAAAAAAAACAAAAAC
>ERZ1740065.2615-NODE-2615-length-11216-cov-12.837828_pt1 | contig 11216 bp, 6 predicted proteins | sample MGYA00581738_ERZ1740065 | MGnify/ENA primary metagenome ERZ1740065 (study PRJEB43018, sample SAMN04849749) | marine metagenome | isolation source: floating plastic debris | place: Pacific Ocean | collected 2008-09-01 | study: EMG produced TPA metagenomics...
AGCGGACGGAGCGGACGGAGCGGACGGAGCGGACGGAGCGGACGGAGCGGACGGAGCGGACGGAGCGGACGGAGCGGACGGAGCGGACGGAGCGGACGGAGCGGACGGAGCGGACGGACGGAGAGTAGACTGTATGTATTACTTAGTTTATTTAGTTTTGACATTTGAATGATTTTTCCTGTACTGTAAACATAAATTGTAGCAGACCAAATATTATGCTCAAATCAACAGTATTTTCAAACACCTATTTCCTTCAAGCTTGTATGTAGCATAAAGCGCTATGAAAGATACACCGATTGCTCTTAGTTGCTATTATAGGTATTACTGTGACGCAGCTAAAATTTCTCTGTTCACAGTATATTATCTATGTGGTTTTTTCATTATTCTGTCTTTTCTATCTCAGCCTCAAGATTTACTACGATGTCTTGTCCAGAATGTAAGGGTGAGATGAAGTTGTGTAATATCCGCTGTTCTGTAAAATTAATCTATATTTGTGGTGAGTTGACATAAAATTAGAAGGTTAAATAGGCCGTCTATTTATCACTTCTTCCTTGCCTTCAGGTGTACGGCATGAACAGGTTTCAGTGCCAAGTTGCAGTTATTGTGGATGGAAGGAGGTCAAGAATTCTGTCGAGTTTGTATCTATTGGTCTCTGGCCAGTGGATGCAGAGGCATCACCGCTCTTCGACTTTCAGCTCAACTTCTTCATGAGTGTTTCCAGCAGAGCAGTCCAGGCCTGAGCATTTCCAGTCTCCTTCATAGTCTCCTGTTTATAAGTGACACATATGAAAAGGTTGGTGTTGTGGTAGTAGTCTGTGTCTGTGTATATCATAATTGTTTCTAGTTTGATGTACTGGCTGAAATCATTTCTACTAGCAACATATTTCACTCTGGATGAAACAGGATGTTTTCAACTTCAGCTCGCGAGAATTCATGAATTGCGAGAATCGCAAGAATTTTCATATCTCCGGCAGGTTGTCTTTCAACCATTCGAGTGTCCAGCTTGTCAGAGTAATCCCTATGCACTGCATATATATGGTAACTTTAAACTCTACCAAAACCGGAGTGCTGGAAGGTAGTATTTCCTATTGATTGAAGGATAACGCAGTTATAGAGCTGCACATGACCTTTCAATTATGTCGTTCTTTATTGTTTTCCTGTATACATCCAACCCCTGTGAACATCTTGATAGACTGTGTGATGATGGCTTCTTCTTATCAGACCAAGTTGTCCAGTCGACTACGGACAGACTCTCATCATACTCTCAGCAAGCTGCAGTAGGTCTATAGGATAGCGATAGATGAGTTATATATTGACGTTCATCTGTTTGAGTTTTGCTGCTCATTATTCTCAGCGATGAACTGATGCTCATTCCTGCGGTATCTGGAACGCAGCGAAGGGCATGGCGAGTAGATTTGCCGAGAAAGATCAGACAGGATGCCTGATCGCGACTTGGGTACACTCTCTCCTCTTAAAGGCCTTTGACATAACCAGAGGCGAAATTCACATTTATCCACAAGTCATGCAGTTAGGTTTTGTTGCGGACACTCACATTATTGAAGTATTATTATATTCCGCGTTCTCTTTTGCATTACTTGTAAAGAGAGTTGCCAGGGGCTAGGTTCATAGCCCTAGATGTCATGTGCGGATACTGGCCTTGGCTTCAGTCAACACCTCTCTAACTGAAAAGCAAGCTGGCTTTCTCAGTGTTATGCACGCCAAAGCCCACAACTGGAGATGCCAGGTAAGTTATGTTCATCGAATCCCCATCATCCCCCATACTAAAGCCATACTGAAACCAGTGCTACTGTTACCTGTTGCTTGTAGACTAGCTATAATCTATTGTATCCTGTTGTGACAGGATTCTTGTCGCTCTCTATGTTTGATACAGTAGGAGAAGCAGAAAAGAAAAGTTCCATTTCATCGATTGGCTAAAAATGCTCATGACTTCTCCATTTCATAAATATCTATTTCATAATCATTCCTGACAGACCAATGGTTTCCCTGACAGACCAATGGTTTTCCCGACAGACCAATGGTTTTCCCAACAGACCAATGGTTTTTACCGACGGAGCTTGAATCTCCTGAATTCAGGTTCATGATAACATCACTTTAGCAGACACTGCTCTGTTTGATGCACCAATTGCGCAAAAACTGATATTACCATCTGAGAATGGATTGATTCCTGCCTGTTATCAATCACCAATACACGCTGTTGAAATCAGCAAATTGGCTAATTTATTTACCATGGCTAAGTGACATGTACTTCTATGGTTAGGAGTTCATCACCCATATATCAGTATTGTATAAACAGACTTGTAGGTTACGTCGAGTGGTCGGGCAACCAGAGGAGCTGGAATGAGCACATGTGAGACAACTGAGCAGGCGAACAGTTATATGTCTTGACTTGGTGTCAGTACACGCCACATGACATCAGCCAGTATATTGAATGTTTGCACATGGTTTGTACATGCTTGCAAGCTCTCAAACACCACTCTACCCAATCTTAGAGACACTATCACCAAAGCTCTACGAATGGTGACCACCAACCACCATCCAGTACTGTCTTTTAGTCTACTCCCCTCCGGCTGCTACCGCAGCCTGAGGCCGTGAATGAATAGTAGATCAAACCGTTTTATTTTATTATTAATCTTAATCAGGTTCTTTTTTAATAATGTTTGGGGAGTGCCTGCCAATCCTCTTTTTATTTTTTTTCTGTTTATGAGCTCAAATTCAAAGATGATTTTGTTTATCATGAAAATGATACAACAAAAGTTTATTACATTACATCTGTGTCATTGTCTGAAATTTGTTTCGTAGTGCAATCCATGCCTTCATGCTACTGTGGTAATCACTTTTAGGCAGACAAGAGATAATCACACAAGGAATGCCCGGAAACTTGTGCAACTACCATGGCAACTGCATTGGTCGAAAAAGGTTGGTGATAGTGAGATAGCGTTGTAGCTATATATGATATGCACATACCTCATTTTTCCTCTTCCAGTGTACTTTATTTCTCCCGGATAAAGATGAAATATTCAAGGAGGAAGTCACCAGCCTCAAGCACGTATACGAAGAGGTAGTGGCAACGTCTAACTCTCTCACAAACCTATAAACTGTTATGGAATTTCTGTGATTGAAGTTTTATTGTATCCTCTTTTGCTAATGCGCTATAACAGTATAACTTTCTTTCAGATGAGACACCTGTACGAAGGACGATAGAGGAACTTTTGTGCAGTATCCAGCAACACAACTTTTGATTTTTGTGATTCTCCTGTTGATTTTTGTGCTCACCGCCGCTCACCGCCGCTCACCGCCGCTCACCAAGCTGATGCATGAATATGTCCGGTAGAATGACAAAAGCCCAACTTTAAGATAAACCACCATGCAGGTTTCACACCTACCTCTCACCACATGTTCACAACTAGTTCTATGCTTCCTTTAATTTTTGGTTCTTTCATTTTCCAGACTCGGGTAAAGGCCGAGATCTTATCAGGATCAGGTTAAGAGGTGACCATGACAAATTGAAGGCGACAATCAACTCGTATATTGCAAACAACCGGGGAGTAGATGCCTCAGATTTTTCCACTTGCACATGGTCGATGAGGTACACATGGAGTGCGCCATCCCAAAGTAAAAAGCATAAATATCTCAATCTGAAATCTGCTCATCATGAGGAACAATTTCATATACTTTTATCATTGCAGAAAACAATTAATAAAATATTACAGCTTTTTGAAAGATTGAAGGAGGAGAGAGTCATACTTAAAAGAAAAACCCGTTGAACGCTACTGTACTGGAGAAAGTTTCTCAGCAGAACTAGATCTGGAGTTTATTTCTGCTACTGCTGTATCAGTATTGATGCATAAGATATTTATCCTTCCTTTCTTGATAATACTTAGTCGAGTTGAAGAAGCAGTGCGATGATGACCACAGTGAAAGTCCCAGACGAAGATTCGTTATGGCCCGACTCGACGAGTGCAAAGTCCTGTTCTCTGATGATTTCCAGCAATCATCTGTAGGTTCAATCCTACTTAGTTTTGATGCCATATACACATTCTCTTCTCTGATTTCCTTTAGCACATGTGCAATGCTCCCCTTTCTATCTCTCACATGATTTAGAGGAAGGTGAGATGACTGCATTTAGAATACTCGGGTGACGACAAATCTGATTAAGAAGGCAGTTGCTAATGTTGTTGATTTTTAAATAACCCCTAACTTCGTATTTCTGTCTACAATTTCTTCCTCTCATGTTTGCAATACAGTACAGTGTGAATTTTACTAACCGCTGACTCGGTGTTTTGATCTGTAACATTGGCATTGGCCACGCATGAGGGAATTCTGCTTGGAACTTTCACGGCAGGAGTAATGCACTGGTTTTGGCTATTTAGTACTACTAGATGCCCTCTACAACACAGTTGGCACAACTTAGTCACACATGCGTGTAAGCAGAAGCCAGGAGTACAACTGCACTCAATGGAGGTTGCATATCATGGCCTACGACAAAGAGGTTTGGTATCAACATGATATGTAGGTGATACTGGGTTCAGGAGTTTTCTCCCTTGATCTGCAAATTACAGATGTTTAAATGGCATAACAATTATATTTTGCATCATTTCCAAGCAGACATATAAACTCATTTTCATAAGGTATGTTATCATTTTTGTGTCATCAATATATAGTCTCATATGGGGTTTAATAGACTGATTTCCAGCTATTCTGGGGGACCGCTCAGGATTTGGAGTTGTGTCCACCATGAGGAGACCGAATCATATAAGTCATAAGGCGGTTCTGCACGAGAACTGCCATAGCTCCCCAGCCAATAGGATTGTTTACCTGCACCCTAACTGTGTCACTCCGATGTCTATGCACTGTATGCTCGGTGAGTTTGAGTAGGATGCTCAGCTTTCTTCTATTGGATATTATCACCCTAGCTCTGCAGATGTTGACCTATTTCACGCCTGCGTTTTTATTGTAGAGATAAACTTCATCAGTTCATGGATCTTGCATTCTAACTAGTGCTGTATTTCTTTAAAACGATGAATCTTGATTAATCTTTGGATTAATCCTTGTAATATTGAATTAATCTTATTTTAATCTTTCCTCTACAAACAAGTTTCTGAGCTATAGAATTCACAGCAGTATCATTGCTACCAGCTACAGCAGATGACATTGATATCACTGTATCATCTTTGGTGGGTCATTAGTGGTATTCAACTGCACTGGTGTTGAGTTTGCTTGGATACGTATTCTATCCTACTTGTTCCCAGGTCGTTGTAGCGTATTACTCTTGGCTTATTAGTCAAATCCACCCTCAAGCCACAAGATTAGTCTTGTGACATAAAATGAATCTTCTGGGCAATTAATCTTAGTTAATCTTAAAATAGCCCGATTACAATGCAGCACTCTTCACAATAAAGTTAAACATGTGTCAAGGATTTTACTTAACTTTTGATTTGTTTTCGATAAAACTGATGCCTCAGTTATCAAAGGAGTAGATAAGTAGGGGTTGTTTCCCCTGTTACAGCCATCGACCGCAGAAATATATGTCCCTCAGTGTTCCTATAGTTACAGGAACTATGCTGTAATCTAATAGGAGATGATAACTCTCTATCACACCACAGGCTGGAATGTCAACAGCTGGAATATAAAGAGTTGTCTCCACTTCACAGCTGGGCGCATGGCGAGGAGTTATACTTGAGAGGAGTTGAGTAGATCTATCCATGCTGCCACTGCAAGAAGCGTAAGATAAGAGTCTACAATTCATTATAGGACTAAAACGCTCCGGCTACTAACTGTGACGTGTGAAGTTAAACCCCAATTGAATGTTGACCCAATTGATTGTTGACCCAATTGAATGTTGACCCAATTGAACGTTGACCCAATTGAATGTTGACCCAATTGAACGTTGACGGTGAGCAGGTATAGGAGACAATGTCCAACAGCGACATTGTGACTTGTCACAGAATTATGTAGACAACGTCAATCTTTGCACTGCATTAGTTCCCAGAGAAGCATCATTTGACGGCACTGGCTAGCTGAACCTAGCAAGCTGATACCCAACTGTTGTTCAATGTTGAGGCTGTATTACTACACAGTTCTACTGGGCCACTGATCTCACAGCTGTGTTCTGCATTGATCTCTAAAATCCTCACAGGTGACTCTGAAAATCACGTCAGGTGGACCGAAGTCGCAGCTACTGTGGAAAATCCCCTAAATGATTGATTTTAGCAGGAGATGCTAACTCCAAGTTCTTTGAATTTCTGTGATGTGTGGCTCCACGCTACTTGAAACAACTGTCACGACCTTAACTTTACTCAGCTCTGACCAGCCTATGTCGCCAGCTGGCTTTTCATATGGCTTGAAATAAATATCTGAAATAACTATAGTGTCAGCGTCCCGAGTGGCTGAACGATCCTTGACACAATAGGCGTGACGTTAATGTGTGTGGATCCTCTGAAAGCGCTAGTAACAAATAACAAGTGTCCTTGACACCAACAATCTTCACCTGCTCCGGCGTGCGCGTGTATCTCACCCCGATACTATCTTGCCTAAGCAAGAGTGTTCACTCTGATATTTATGCCTTCAGATAGACCAACTCCAACACTTCAGGATCACTGATGTCTGAGCTAGCTGTCAAAGCCACTAAATCTACACAAGATAAAAACAAGGTTTTTCACGAACAGAACGTCTTGACTTTATTGACGATGTATACCTCCTCCAGTATTGAATAGCGCAATATAGTCGTACATAAAACGTCTCACCAACTCACGTAGTTGATAACACAAGATAGAAGTAGGCTGAACACCAAGCTGTAATACGGTTGACTGTGAACTGTCCTCGTTCACAGCACAGCAGATAACCTGTGTAGACACTTGCAGATAGTGTAGAGAACAAGACAACAAAAGATTTGGATCACAGCAGGGCAGCTACTTATATAGGTAGAGATTGCATCATCATTGAACAGGTTGAAACATCAATAACTTGGAGTTGGAGTTTGAGTTTGAGTTGGAGTTGGAGTTGGAGTTGGAGTTGGAGTTGGAGTTGGAGTTTGAGTATGAGAACAAGACAAACATAATAAAACCATCATAACAAAAGGAATAAAGATAAAACATTTTAAGACATTATTGAAATATAATACCCATTACCAGTAAAGTTTCTCTCCACATCGTATGTCATCCAATAGGGCAGGCTATACGGGTATTCCTTTTGACGTAGCAGAAGTTGTTGATCTCACAGTACTATTTCAGCGGCGGTTCTCCTCAGCTATTTGTTTACGTACTCCTCCATTTGGATGTGGCAGTCATTTAAGCAGCGGTTAGGGCGCAATTCAAAATCCCAGAGTATGTGATAGATATGATATCCATGTTGATACATTGAATCCAATTTGCTGTGTCAACAAGTGCATGTTGATACGTTGTCAGGTACATGAAAAATAATTCTGCTGTTGTAGTATAAAATGGGTATTGCTGAACTTGGAGTTATCTACTCCTGGTTACGCTTTGTCACCAGTATGCTTCTGGTCACCCGCACCACACAGCATTTGCTGTTGCCAATTTATGATCATAGAAAAAATCAGGTTCTCTTCAAAAATCAATAGGTACTAAAAGAACATGTTAGGTTGCCACGGTGAAAATTTCAGGTCAGCATTAGGTTTCGCAAACCATCTCCCTAAATAATATGCATCAGTTCATCAGTTCAGCTGCTCAGGCGCCTTTGGAGCCGTTGCACTGTGTTACTGACTACTGCTGAGATCAGGTTTCTTGCCAGCGTTGAAGCAAGGGAAAGCTGTTACCCACTTGCTTAAGCTGAGCTTCCAATCCAATACTCTAATATCTTCAAGAAATACTTCCAAAACAGTTCTAAAAAGAAAGAGGAGACAACTCCTAACTTGAAGGTATACACTGACGGCAACGTCAATTATTGTGGCAACATGAATTGTAGGCGTGTTCGGAGTGTGGTTGCATTATCATGATTAATAAAAGGACCGTTCTCATGTCAAACGCAGATTTTTGAAAGTCAAGCAATAAACAATAACACTACACTGCGGCCGATTGCTCGGCAAAATGTTATCATCCAAAGTTGTCTTCTCATTCAATTCTTATCTTAGGCGATCATGTTTTTACACTTTGTAACCGATTTTTGCTATGGCTGCTCCCGGAGCTGGACAATAAGGCATTGTGCAAGCTTTCGATGAATTAAGTACGTAAGTGCAATGTTTGCTTGTTATGTAGTAAAATTAGCTAGCTTGTATAAATAATGTGCATATACCATTTCAGACCAGATAGATCAGTGTTAGAGCTGTTTCTCAGCAATTATTCCGATGGTTATGACTCCGAAAGGGAGGGTAAAAGCTTTTTATTGATGAAATAGAAGCTATGACAGACAAAGAACTTCAAGCACATTTTAGATTGACACGGGGTGAGATAATATTGAATGTTTGCGATAACGTTTATCGGCATTTAGAATAATATGACTAATAATTTTACTTGTTTTTAGATGCGACAGAGTTACTGATTGAGGATATCAATCTCCCTGAAAGCTACTCCGCATCTCCAACTCGGGCAGAGAAAACCTATATCGCACTATGGTATATAGCGAACAATTGTCCCTATCGACTCGTGGCTGAGCAGTGAGTTGAAAAGAACATTAGCCCATTTCAGTGCTATCATATTGACTTAAAAAAACCCATGAAGCTTTACATTTGAAGGTTCAACTTGCCTAGAAGTACAGTTCACGAGGTCTTGACAGAATTCCTGACAACCGTGGTAAGGAAGCTTCGTCGTATTGTTGGTCTACCGACATTAGTAGACACCCTCTCTCATTCCAGGTTGTGTGGGCTATGTTGATGGTGAGTCAACCATATTTTTACATCAATGAATTGTGCCTCTTGGGTGCATCACTCATATCCTGTTTTCCATCATACAGGTTCACATATTACACTTGTAAAGAGGCCCAAGCAAGAACCTGACTTATACTATAATCGAAAACAGCAGTTCATTGTGAACGTACTCGCAGTGTGTGATGACATGCTACGGACCGTGTATTACTACATCGGTGAGTATAGCAGCGCCCATGACAAGAGGGTGTACCGTTGCAGCAAACTCCCGAATATATTGGCCGCTGCTGAACCAGGACTGTTGATCCTTGGTAAGAATTACACTCCACTCTGCCTACAAGCTCATTTTTTGGCCTTCATTACAGCATAACTGTCCTTTCCAGGTGACTCAGCGTACCCATTGACAGAGCGGCTTCTCTTACACTACCTGAATCCAACAACACCAGCGCAGGCAGCATTTAACAAGGTTGACATGAGGTTGAGAGTTAAAGTAGATAACTGCTTTGGAAGGCTCAAAGTTCAGTGGCGGCGCCTAAAGTACCTGGATGTCAATAGTAGTCGTAGGGCAAACATGGTTATTGAAATATGTATACTTCTTCACAACTATGCCATTGATCATGGCTTCCACCAAACTTAGAACCCCTCTACACCTGAAAATTCATGCACTAGCGGCGAAGATGAATGCGCAGAAACGGACACTACCCCAGCAGGACATGGAAAGGGGGACTCCGTTGCTACTATGATACTGTCTGCATTGTAACTTGTCCATGCAACAATACAATGCATGTTTGCTGATCTACTCTTTATTTGCCAATTAAATGGTTGACCAGTTTCTCTAGAGCAGCAACCTTCCTGTCGACATTAGCCAGACAGACAGACACTAGGCCAGCAGGGCATGCAAAGAGCGACTACATTGCTGCTTTGATACAGCCTACATCCTAATCTGTTCCTGCAGTCATACAACGTTTGTTGATTTATATTGCAACTAAACTTTATTCACCAGTTAGATGATTCAACAACTTTTCTAAAGCAGCGAACTTTCTGCTATCATTAGCTACAAGCTGTTGTAGTAGCTGAATCTTTGTCACTTTGTATTTTTGTCGCCTCAGCGAGTTCGTTGCAGTGACAGTAGGATGCTCAACACATATTAAGGAGTATTATGAGTTAATGCAGAAAAAAAGTGTGATGCTGAACAGCTGATCATGTTTCTTGCCTTGAGGTTGGATCTACTCCACATATTTTTACAGCTGCTGAGTTGCTGTCCTTGAAGTACATGTCCAGAGCTTCAAAGTATTTAAATTTTATCTGACCTCTGCCTGGAAATAAGTATTGTAAGTACAAGAGCCCAAGTGGTGTGGTATGTGAGTTACACCGGATCGCGTATATGTCAGGTTTGCACAGACAAGAAAGAAAGTTAGGAAATGGAAGCCTGAATCACTGTTCACTGTTTGATAAGTGTGGAATGAGTTTTACCTTTACGTCCATAGCGGCGTCCATCTTTTTTGTGTGTTGTGGCAATATCGCTTTCCGATAGTTTTCCCAAAGCTATTCCCGAGCTTAGCCGGATGCTGAACGCTAGCATTTGGAGTGATAGACGTTCAAAGAACGGCAAGCGAGGCGTTCTGTGAATGTTCACCAAAAGTAATATTTTTATTCGATTTACGAATAAATAAATTCTACGAGAACGGACCACCCACAGTTAGGTCCTGAAAGTTCTTCCATCTGAACACACTTAATCTTGTAGAAACAGTCTCTCCACACCTTTATCCTCTTTCAAACGAGAAAGTTTGCTGTCTACACTGTCCAAAATACCCAGAACCACTTTGATTCCTTCATCCTATTGTTATACCAATTGCATGCAGATTTGTGCTTCTGGTGGTGGCTGTGAGTGTGATGCATTCATTGAGTGAAGCAGAATATGATTCACTTGAGACCAGCTTTTAGTACATAGACTTTTTCCAGTATATTCTATGCGTACGGATACACATATAGTACATTGAGCAAGGGCCTTTTGTTGCTGTGCTACATGAAAATGTATCGGCCTTTACATCCGCACTGGAGCCAAAATCTCTCTCAGGTTCCTCAACTACAAATAAATACCAGGATTGAATGGAGGGAAGATACTTGACTGCCTACATCATTAGCTGCTCTAATATGTATTAGTGGGAACAAGTAAAGCTACATTTCGGCAAAATGAGCACAGCATGAGCACAGACTTTACTTTAAATAATAGTCAATACTTGTTCAACTGCATGTAGTTTTACTTATGATCTACAATGATCGATCAATACACGATATGCAACAACTTCAGCAGAGGGAGGGGGGAGAGAGGAAGGAGAAAGGAGGGACAAGAGGAAGGAGGGATGAGGAAGGAGAA
>ERZ1740065.2616-NODE-2616-length-11215-cov-11.539516_pt1 | contig 11215 bp, 9 predicted proteins | sample MGYA00581738_ERZ1740065 | MGnify/ENA primary metagenome ERZ1740065 (study PRJEB43018, sample SAMN04849749) | marine metagenome | isolation source: floating plastic debris | place: Pacific Ocean | collected 2008-09-01 | study: EMG produced TPA metagenomics...
CACTCCTCCATAAAATATTTTATTTGTTTTTCTTCTTGGACTTCTTTTTTTTCTTCTTTTCTCTTTCTCTTCTTTCTTTTTTTCTTCTCCTTTTCTACTTTCTTCTATCTTTCTCTACCTCGCTACTTTCCTCTCTTCTTCCCCTTCCACTCTTCACCCTTTCCCTCTTCTCCCCTCTCCTACCTACTCTCTATAGTTGTCACATGCTGATTGTAGACTCGGTCCAGGAATAAACAACAACACAATGTTTACGATCTGCTTGCTGGAGGAGTATAGTCAGTCATACGAGATAATAAACAGCAGCTCTCTATCCGACTCACCATCACCCTTACCCATCGATGATTATGGGACAGATAACCTATTCAATGTGCTATTCATGGCATCATTTCATGGCAGGACTCATCTGTGTGAAGAGATCATAGCTAGAGGTTCACCATCCACACACTATTATATCACTCCCTCTCCACTGTTTATAGGTGGAGAACTGTATGCTTGATTTTTAGACCAAAGTTTAGTCAAGAAAGGTACGGCTCTACTCAAGAACACGGCCTTACACGCAGCGGCAGCCATGGATAGAGTGGGCACTGCATTCTTCCTGTGTGATTCCGGAGCAGAGATGTACCAATATAATGCTTTGGGATATACTCCACTGAGTACCGCACTCCAGTATGGGGCAGAAATATGTGAGAGAAGGCTGAGGTTGGTTCCAGAACTTACCATCAGTGATGTTATACCAATCTTCATTTGTCATTTCAACTTTTATTCGGGTTTTTAGGCTGTCACAATGGGGCAGACGTAAAGAGAAACTAGAAACTTTGGAGGCAGAGAGGGCAACTCAATTGGAAACAGAAAAGCCCAGCTGTGATCCTGTCTCTGCTCAACCTGTTGACACTCTCCAAGTAGCGCACGTGTATGACAAACATAGTGTCTCTGCCAACCGACCCAAATCAGTCAGCTTCAGCCGACCCACATCCAAGGCAGTGAAGAAGAGGGAGGTACTCACAAACAACCGCTTTGCTGAGAAACATCTAGCCAAACGGAGAGCGGTTTCTGCCAAGAGCACAGCAGACATGAGCTCAAGAAACGTCCGGCTCTGCAAAGAGCAGCTTGCTCTAACTAAAACTGAACAGCAGCACGAGATGAAGAGGCAATACTTCAAACTCTCGCGACCTCAGTATCTCCAGTACATCAAGAGCGCTACCGGCATCGTGGAAGAAGATTTCTTCGCTGACATCTTCCCTACCCTCAGTCAGAAACCGAAACAAGTCAGGTAAAAACTACGACGCACTCTACATACAACTGGTAGAAACTTAAGTGTATTCACTGAAAAAGACAAAAAAGGTAGAAAAAGTGAAGTAAAAAAAGAACTTTCTTTTATTATAATATCAACAAAATTTGTTCTTCAAAAGTTTTTGTAGAGATTAGACCGTTTGTGAGACTCAAACTTACATCTGATGGCATCACTACTCATGTGCTTGTCAACAATAGAATCGAAACACAAGCTGTCGAGTTTTAAATATAGGTCAAGGTCAGAGAGCCAATGAATAGCAGTTCCCAAGTAGTACGACAGTCCACATGTATTCTCATGTACATATTGTTCCAGTTTTGCCAGCACTCTTCGTCACCAGCATGGATGCCCAATCTTACTTCCTGCCTACAGACTATACATCATACATACCAATTGCCAAGCATTTGTTCTCCACGCCTTATCACTGTTGATATTTAAATGACCTAGTTTTGTCTTTGACATTCTGAGCAGTCAAGTAGTGCTGTATTTATTACCTGTTGCAGGTCTTTTGATGCTCAGATGAAGCGCAATGAGCGAATATTCAAGAAGAGGTTCAAAGAATCTGGTCTGAATACTTCTGACTCGGACAGCGACAGTGAGACAGAGGCTGAGAGAAAGAGATTGAATCAGAGGGCCTTCAATAAGTGGGTACAGAGAAAGGAAAACCAGAGGGAAAATGATTCAGTGACACTGTCCACTCCAGCCAGTCAGAACAGAGGACAGTGTTTAGGCTCATTGATGATGGTAGGCGATACGTCACGCGGCAATATTTCGGGAGAGGATAACTCCCACAACATATATGCCTTCAAAGAATATAAGCGACATCACAGAGCGCAATCTGCTCCGGCTAACAAACAAAGCATAGATCCAGAGACCTATGAAGATTGGCTGAACAAAAGGGCTCTGACTGCCCATAAAACTGAAATATCCAACACCCAAAGACCGCAGACAACGGAGAAGATGAAGTTGAAGAAGAAAATCGATTACCAAGTGTGGCTCGAGCGGGCCAACAAGCGTCTAGCAGAAGACTTAAAGGTCAGACAGAAGGAGGAGCAGCAGAAGAAGGACTTCGAGGAATGGATACAGGAGATAAAGGATGAGGTGGGCACGTATGACTATTGGAAACGGAATAAAGAAGCTAAGCTGAGGGAGGAGAGAAAACTGCTAAGAATGAAGCAAGAAAAACAGCAGAGGAAGGCGATGGAAGAAACGGAGAACAAGAAGATGCTTTCTAAGCAGCTGTATGTAGACTGGGTTCTCAAAAAGGAGATGAAGATGCTACAGCAAGAGGAGGAACGGCTGAGAGAGGAGACCAACAGGCTGAAGTCAGTAAAAGAGTCCAAATAAATGAACGGATGCAGCATTTACCCGTTATTTTATATTTACATGTTGAATTAATGACAAGATCATCAACAATAAAAGTTTACTCATGAAAATGCATTGGGTCATAGTTTAGTAAAGTACACAATGTGGTCAGTAACGCAGTTGCTGGAAGCATACTGTTTTGCTCGTATTGGTTGCATAAACGAGTTCATCAAGTACTTGCCAGAAGAAAGTAGTAACATCTACTCTTTCTGCTAATTTTACACATTCGTTTGTTAGGTGTTCGTCAGCTGATTGTGCAACTATTTCTTGTTCTGGACGGGTAGGTAGAGCTTGAACTCTGGAGGAAGTTCGTCTTCTGAATACAGACGATCGGAAAAGTAGACTCTCCTAATTCTGCAGTTGGCGTGGATCTGCAAGACGGAAACATAAAAATGAGATGCTGGTTGTGACTTTCAACAGGAAACTGTGTATCCAACGGTTCTCACCTGCACTCTCAGGGTCTCGATGTAGTTTGTGCCGTAAGCCCTTCTGGTGAAGTCAGACAAGTTGAACTGAATCTGGTTCCAGCCATCATCCAATCTCATTGGCATAGTACAGATGAAAGGCTTCACCCTAGTTGTACTCTGATAGTTGCTAGCGCGGAATCGTCTCCTCACGTTCTTGTCATCCAAAACCTGAGGAGAGACAGCAAGTGTTAGCATTCATGTGAGTGAATGAGCTTTGAACAGTGAATAACAATGCAACTTGAACGTCAGCTTACCTGTACTTCAAATGTGAAATATTTTTTCAAGTTTTTGATAATCATCACAAGGAAGGGAAGCTTGATTCCAAGAGTCTTCTTCGGATCGGCAGGGCATGTTATATAGGTCGTACTACAAATAAGAACCTGAGTTGTCAATCACGCATTAGAAATAATTTCTTCTAACGTTGTCAATTCGCAGTCATTACACTTGAAGTTGGTCTTCGCTGATTAAATCAAATACGTACCTGACATTAGTACCAGCAAGTTCAAGTACCAGTGATTGGATATCTGTGTCTGTTATCCGCTTGATGTGACCATTCCTCACCTACAGAACAGATTACTTCGTTTGCAATACAGACGATATTAGTAATCGGAAGATATTTGCTCGTAAGTTGCTTCTTTAGAGCGAAAATCGTCAGTTTCAATCAACTGCTAGCCGCTGATTATGCGTTCACTAATGCAATACAACTCATGATCAGTTTCAAGAAAAAGGAAGGAAACGACTTACCTTCTTATCCCAAATCTGCAATGGTTTGCTGCCAATGCTGTAGAGGATGGATAAAAATCCACTCTGGAATGTATTCTTAAACATGTCAGTACTGATTGTGTATCACAGGACCTGATGCAGATGCTTCGTTAGAGTCACTGAATCCCCAGTCACTCCTCGTGAGTTTTAGTTGCCTAGTGAAGTCGGTTGTGTGTACAAAGAAATTCTAGTAGCCAAGGCGTAGTAATTCACAGTTGCTAAGACGGCAAACATGAGTTTTTATGGATATAGGCTGCTAATCAGATTATTTTATTGGACTCATAGCTTTATCAAACATCGATAAATATCTGTCTCGATTTTTAAAACATTCTATTTTGAATAAAAAAAAACATACTAAAATTATTGTCTATGCGTTAGAATATTTGCGTGATATATCGCTACCCAACGTTTCGGCGTGGCATTGACACGTTGGTGCGTACAGACTATAGGCACCATCTATTAATGAATATCGACAAACAAGACTCGCGCGTATAGACATTCCTCCGGGTTGCCTAGTTCCGGGGTCGTTCGGTCTTCGCACGCTTCTCTGCTACGCCTCACAAAAGGTGACAACGGGAGCACGCATGAACCGCCGACAACACCCCGCAAAGACTGCATGCCCTATGACTCAGGACTCTAATAACTTGATCAATCCTTACTACTTGGAATCATTCAAGACTTAGAACGCATGCAACTCTTCCAGAAATCCCATCATATACAAATAGGTTTCATCATTATCAGTATTATTAATATTCGTGTATCTACAGAAAAATGAATAGGAACAGCACAGGCATCCTTCATTAGAGGATCACTGAGGACGAAAAAGTCAGCAACATTTATCCAATCAGAATCCTCAGAATGATCTCAACTCAGGACTTCTTGTGAACAGATGAGTCAGTACTGAATGTCATCAGAGCTCAAAATATGGAGCCGACACGATTAGACGTGAGAGACGGTCATATGGGAACAGCAGGTCGGAGGTAGGCTGAAGGCTAATTCTGTCAGCTAGTCCGCACACATCATGGCCGTGTCGGGTTAACTCTTGGTATGTGGAATTGCTGGTTCTATTCAGCACCGGGAAGATTTCCTGTGCCTTGAGCTGGAGCTGGTGAGTTGCTATGATTGGCGTCGGATTTCACTCTCAATCCCTGTTCCTTCACTACAGGATCTACAAGCAGCAATTAAATCAAACAAATAGCCATTTGCAACATCAGAACCAGCAGGTCACCACCAATAACAGCAGCAAGTGTCACTTACAAAAATATGGATGGTCCATCGCTTCCTTGGCAGTGAGCCTCTCCTGGTGGTCGTACCGCAACAACTTGTCGAGAAAGTCTAAGGATTCAGGTGACACCAGGTGCTGGTTCTCTCCGTGGACGAATCTCTCCCACCGCTTCCTCGAATGCCTGATAGAAGAGGCCATCGGTTTATAAACATACGTCGCCGCGGCGTTGGACGCACAGACAGACTGACTGCGATGCCTTACCTGCCCAGAATGTCATTGAACCTGGGGTCAAGTTCTATTTGGTATTTCTCTATGTATTCATACAGCTCATCGGTACCGAGCACCTTGGCTATGCGCACCAGTTGGTCGTAGTTGTCATGGCCATGAAAGAACGGCTCTTTTCTAAATATCATACTGGCGAACATGCAGCCGAGGCTCCACATGTCCAGGGAGTAGTCGTACATCTATGGGTAGAGAGAGAGAGGAGAGTATATAGTCACATGGAGAGTAGACACGAGCTAGCCAACTACACAGTGATATTAATCGGCAATCAAAACCAGTTACTACTGACAATGCAGTCATAGCCAACGTCCCATGACACTTCAAATTCGCTACACGTAACAGATGCGAAATAAATCACTCTATTTTATCATAATATTGTCACTGGTATCAGTTGTACTGAGGGTGGGGGGCTGAGCTAGCTATAAATACACATGGCAGTATTAGCATGGTGTCACACATGTGCTGAGAGGTAAAGTACCTGGTAGTCTAATAACAATTCTGGTCCCTTGAAATAGCGAGAGGCCACTCGGACGTTGTACTCCTGGCCAGTGTGATAGAACTCGGCAAGACCCCAGTCTATTAGCCTCAGCTTCATAACAAACAAGGAAATGTGATGTAACCAATGAGGCACTAAGACACCCACTAATCGACAGATCGCTAAACTCACCTTTCTGTTTTCATGATCTATCATGACGTTGTGTGGCTTGACGTCACGGTGCATGATACCCATGCTGTGACAAAAATCTAGAGCCTATAAAATGCAGCACAAATTAGGTCTCGTGACAAATAAACACAGTCTAACAAGAGGCATGAAGCAGAGAAGGGGAAGTATGTCTCTCACACTCTCACCTTGAGCAGCTCGAATATGTAGAAGCGGATGTCATAGTCTGACAGCGTTTGATAAAGTTGCTGTAAGAGAACAGACGATACCAGGTATGTTTTCATTGTATCTATATGAACGCAGGTAAGGCACCAAAACCAAAACAGCCGGTCTACCACTCAGACCAATGGCAGACTGGGACGCGAGACACTTACCTTGAAGTCAGTGTTATTTACATGTTCAAACACCAGGGCTGGAGTGCGTGACTGCAACATAAATGACGTTAGCTGAGCTAGAGAGGAGAATGCAAACTAATAAGTTTTAGATAGCAGCTACTCACAACTGGGTCCTTCACGATTGCGTACAGCCGAATGATGTTAGTACCACCACGCAGATTTTCCAAGATCTTTATTTCCCGTTTGATTTTCTTCTTCTTCACAGGCTAACGACGTTGAGACAGAGATTGACTCAGAAGGATGGCGGTTACGCAAAATTTAATAATGATCCGTAAAGATGCAGTTTGTCAGGCAAACCTTGAGGATTTTGACGACACACTTGTCTCCATTGGTTATGTTATACGCTTCAAATACCTCACTGTATTTTCCTCGACCAAGCTTTCTAACCAGCTGAAAGTCATCTTGAGACCTAGACAATTCACAATGTAATCCATTTAATGAGGATAATTCCTAAACAGCAAGAACGCCAGTATCTCTCGTACCTCCATTCCACGACGTAGGACTCGTAATCCCAGTACTCCCTTGGTCTGTGCATGTTCACCTCCGCATACACGCGGGCTGTGCTAGGTCTTGGTGGCATGGCGCTATGGTAACCGCCCTTCGAAGCTATAGCTAAACCTCTCCTCAATACACCAGCAAGATGTAGCCAAATCCTGACGGGCTAGCGATAATCAACTCTTAGATCACCATCTGTCTGTTGAGTGTGTATACCAGACTTCCAACGTACGGTATCTAGAACATGGGAGAACAAATTTCACAACTGTGAGATAATTCCGAGATGAACGAATATATGCTACGTAAGGGGAAGGCAGCTCGAAAGCCTGCCATAGGATTAACCACGGCTTAGAAAAGTACCGGTGAAGTCCCAAAGTAACAGGCTTTCACAAGTCAACAACTCTCGAATCAACCCTGCCTCATGGTACATTTAATTAGACATTCCGATATCTGGTTGTTCCAGCATGGGAAACTTCTACTTTGACTACTATTAGTACTCGTACTCGTGACAAGTTTGTCGCAGATACACCCAGGAAGACACGACTAAGAAAATAAGCTGCCAGTTCAATAGTGATCACTTTACTACAATCTTGGTTCACAAATCAAGCATATAAGTAGATTTAGAAAGGAGTAAAATAGTATATTTAGCGATCCTACCTTCTGGGACTCGATCAGATAAGTTAGTATAGAGTCAGATATACAAACTTTCTTTCGAAGAGCAAAATGGCCGGACACAGAGATCGAAAATGAAAACGAGGTCAGCACGAGGCGTAATGTCAATTCTTACTATTGTCATCGATATTTTTTGCTTCTGATCAATGTCTCTTTAAATTCTATTGGAGAAATATGAAATAATAATTAGTAAAATGAAATATAAATCGATATTTTCTCGGCCAATAAAGAGTACTGTGCTACTTCCGTTTAGTCACCATAACGACATTCATAAGTGATCTAAACGAGGAGCTCTGAAATTTTACCTTTGCGTGTGCTGCAAACAGAACGGTCGTGAAATCACCATGGCTGAGTCGGAAACAATGAGTATCGACACTAGCAATGAAGCTCAAGATGACCCTCTCCATGATCTACCTTATGAGAAACTAGAAGATCTGGTTGAGTCCACTTTGTGAGCTAATCATGCAATGACATCTACGCATGATCGGCTTCATGTTTTACCCATAAGTAAGATGATTTATCTTTTTCAGACGGTCAAATGAGATTTTGAAAGCTGAAACACAGATGTTCGAGAAATATATGAAGAGGATTGAACCAAAAGATCTTGCGACATTAACAACTGCGACTCAAAGTATGCAGCAATCACTGTCTAATCAAGACCAACTAGTGGGAAGAGGCAACCGGTATTGTTTACAGCACTGGATTATCAAAGTTCGGACGAATCAGAATCAGAAACTTGATCAATATTTTTTTCTCCAGCAAACGTTCAAAGTCAAGAAGCTCTCACACTGATAAGACACAGAGGCTGCGAGCTGAGCAGAAGTGTGACATTGCGCAACGAGAGATCGAAGAAATCAAAGAGGAGAAAGCTAATCATGACGAGGAGTGTGAGAAAGTTGTTGACACTCATAAGGTGAGTAGTGGGATTCCTACGTAATTACTGCACTGCTTGTCACTGAAGAGAGGTGGTGGTTACACAAGGTTGCGTTGCAGGCAGTCATGGAGGAAGCAGAGTTAAGACTAGAGGAGATCAGGAAATCCCACTATGAGTTCGACAGAGATATCGTCAAATTGGCAGTCAATCCTCAGACAAACAAAGTTGTTGCAGAGAAGATCACCCGTTATTTTGAAGACAAGCTCAGAGCGAGGGTAAGTCAGCTATTCACCCTTTATTTGCTCAACACATATATGTACGTATGTGCGCACACTACGTATGCTAGACTCAAGCGCACATTGATTTCTAACTTCATAGCATTGCAATACGTGGAGTGAAGGTATGATTTACCGAATTTGAGTTGTTCAGTTGTTGAGTTGTTATGGAGGTTGAGGAATGCTTGTACTCATAGCTCCTTGTGAAAACCCTTACACCATTACTATATTGATAGGAAACCCTAGTGGGAAAACTTCGACTGAAGAATTCAACACTGAAAGTGCAAAAGAAAAAGCTCCACATGCAGCTGAAGCAAAAAGAGGAGATGGGTGAAGTTTTGAATGAAGTTGACTTTAAACAGCTGAAGATCGAGAACAGTCAGTACCTGGAGAAGATAGAAGAGAGGAACCAAGACCTCCTACGCTTGAAACTGATGGCAACAAATACATTGCAAGTCTTGAATACTTACAAGGTGAGGAAACCTACATTCAACATCAATTAGCGTGTATAGCAGAGCAGATGAAACAAATTTAGGTGATTTCAACACACAGAAAAAGCTGCACACCCTAACGATAGAGTCAGACAGGTTGAAAGCTGAGACAGATGCAAGGGCAGATCTGTTGACTAGGATTGACGCTGAAACGAGGATGGTAGAAGAAGAGAGAGCAAAGGCTGAGCAGATAAACAAGAAGTACAGACAGCAGCTCAGTGATTACAAGGTGGGACACACTAATATACTTGTTCGTTTACCTGCTGGAATCTTGGAACCAACTATGGTGATTCAACTCCATTCTTCATTCATTCACTATCACAGGTGCCAGAAGTAATGGAGTACGTTGCTGAGAAAGCAGATTTATATGAACTAAACAAGAAAGTTCGAAGCTGGGAGAGGAAAGTCGATATTGCAGACATGGCCCTGAAAACGCACAGGAAAACTTGGGACAAGATAAAGGCTGAGAACCACGCTGCAGCACAAATATTCAGCCAATGAGAGCCTTCCATGTTCCCTTGCGTACAAAGAGAAAAGGCACACTAAACCTTTATACAATGCGATTCATTTCTATCCAAATTGTCAGTTTGCTGTCTGCAATTATCATGATATGTTGAAATGCAGCTCAATGTGTAAAAAGTTCATCACAGAGAGCTGAAGTGTTTGATTCCGTACACCTGCGGCGCAAGATAATACACGAGAGCAGACAACTCTTCAGAGAAAGCATAATCACAGTAGCAAAGATCTGGCGGTAGCCATAGACTGAGAATGACTAGGGCTCCAGTGTTACTTATGGGGAGTAGTTTGATGGTTTAACCTGCATAGTGCAAGCATACCTGGGCTGAGGTCCTGAGGAACCCTGATCACTGATCTTTGATCTACACCCTCAACATATCCACACGCCCTACGCACATTACACACTCCATAAACTTCACCAAGTTCGCACACCCTGCATACCTCGCACACCCTGCACACCTCACACACCCTAGACATATCACACACCCTGCATACCTCACGCATCCTACACACCTCGCACATCATACACACCCTAGACACATCACTTCACCAACCTCACGCATCCTACACACCTCACCGACCTCTTGGGTTCACTGTGGGATCGAATCACTCAAAATCACTTATGATATTCTATGGGGTGGGCCTGCAGAGGTGTGAATTACCTCACAGTAGTACGTCTGCCTGATACAGTAGTACGTCTGCCTGATACAGTCTGGCCATGATTCTCATCCCCACTAGCATAAAAATCTCACAGCATTGACTAGTAGCAGCTATGTCAATAAAATCACGCCTCGATATCCAACTACTCCATGGAGTTGTGTGCTCTTGAAATCATGACGAACAGCTTCTCTCTACAGCGCTAACTATTGTAACAAGTACAGCTATATAGGGGGAGATAGAAAGGAAGATCGTTGGGACAGGGTTTCAGGGAAAAGATTAAGAAGAAGGCCAACGTCAAGGATGTTAAAATGGACGATGAAGAGATGGTGTCTCAGAGATAAAAAACGCAGCCTGGCAAGATTGCAGGAGACATAATAAGATGGGAAAGAGTGCACTACCATGATTTGTTTATAGTCTTTGATGCCAAGACACTAGGATATAGGGAGGAAATATAGTGGTACATAGACCCTGTTTTCATGAGAAGTATGAGTACGCTGGAGCCAGTGTAGTTCACAGCTCACCAATCATACTATCATACCATGGACCCAAAACTCATTCAATCCTTAGAGCTCTCAGATACATCTGACTCTTTGTCAGCTATCCTGCTACCCACCAAACGGAACGTTCATTATCCCATTGAGTATCACCTTATGTTGCTGTATTTCATGATGTAGAGATATAGAATATAGGAATATATAGAATATAGGAATATATAGAATATAGGAATATATGAGGTATAGGAATATATAAGGTATAGGAATATATAAGGTATAGGAATATATAAGGT
>ERZ1740065.2617-NODE-2617-length-11213-cov-11.265908_pt1 | contig 11213 bp, 11 predicted proteins | sample MGYA00581738_ERZ1740065 | MGnify/ENA primary metagenome ERZ1740065 (study PRJEB43018, sample SAMN04849749) | marine metagenome | isolation source: floating plastic debris | place: Pacific Ocean | collected 2008-09-01 | study: EMG produced TPA metagenomics...
CGCAAGCCCCGCACGCGCCCTCACTCCCCAACGCTCACGAAAACCCCTCTAACCTCTTATTTTTTCTAGCATAATACGTCATACGAGATTTTGTCTTCTTCCCTGCTCCGTTTGGACACTTGATCATCATCCTCAGAGATGCCGGGTAAATCCTTACTTCCTGTTTGATTGGTTACTATAGTTACTGGTCTTACAATAACATCCCATTATGACAGATTTTATGTAATTTTATATTCATGTGTCATTTTGTTTTATTGATGTAAAGCTATGATATTATCTAGAAATACTTTTTTACATATCTAATTGTCACACACAATGTGTGTGCATACATAACTTTCATATCGTCTAACTATTATCAATTATATATTATGTATATAATGTTATTATGAGTAAAATAATTGTAAGTTTTAATTTTTTTTACTTTTACTATAACATATAATTATTTTGTGTTGATAAAAGGGTAATTGTCTATTTCCCCGCCCCAGAAGTTCTTGGACAATTCTTCAATAACTTCTTAAGAGTTCTTCAAGAATTCGTAAGAATTCTCAAGACTCCTTAAGACTTCTTATTTTGAGCAATTTTAGGGCGGGGAAATAGACAACCACTGATAAAAGTATTATAGCTGATCATGATGTCCAATTGTTGCTGTTGTCATTATTGCTATTGTCATATCTAGTTAATAGAAATTTTGTATAAAACATGTAGAAATAGTACGCTTGTTCTTATGATTTTCTATCGCTGTATTTTGCAGACATATTTGGGATCTAAGAACTAACAAGAACATCCAAAACTTCCATTTGAAGGACGGTAGCTCAGCAGATCTGTGGCATTGTGTCATAGAGCCTTTACAAGTTCAAGGACAGTATGTCGTCACCCTGTTCCTCTACGATTCCATTCAGGTCCATGAGCTGGATCTCTCTGCTGACCCTGTAAGTTTGTAGCACGCTGTATCATGTATATACATGTAAGTTACAGCTGTAATTATTAATTTGCTGATTTCTGGACCATAACGCTATTCCAGGTGGTTTCAAAGCTCTTAATCAGTCATGAAGTCATCAAGATTACCACTATCCTACCCTATGGCAGCAAGGTAACCCACACGCACAGCACCTGCTAAATTTCGCACACTTGTCTGACACCTGAGTGTAGTTGGCTACACTATTTCAGTTATTGGCGATGAATGAGGAGGGTAGAGTATTCTCATACAGCCTGGAGACGAGGTCCATAAAGGGTGAATATCAGCTACGGAATGGAGACGACAACTCTGAACCGTCACACAGCGCAAAAATACATGCAATGAATTCACTACTGACTGAGAACTATCTATTAATGTAAGCATTATCGCCATCTCTACTCGTACTGACAGCACACTCCATGTTACTAACATGTACAGTGTCAGCTGCAATGATCACTGTGTTATTACACTGTGAGAACTGACTAACACTGACCGCATCGACAGTGCTGGCAGAAGCGACAATACTGACCACACTGACAGTACTGACAGTACTGACTCCACGTACAACAGTGACAACACTGGTGGTACTGACGGTACTGATAGCACTGCCAACACTGACAGCACTGATAGCACTTAGGCACTGACAGCACTGGTGTCACTGACGGTACTGATGGCACCGACAACACTGATGGTACTGTTAACACTGACAACACTGACAATACTGACATCGCTGACGATACTGATGGCACTGAAAGTACTGACAGTACTGACAGTACTGACGACACTGATGACACTGACAGCAGAGTCACTATTGTCAGTATCATATTACTACCCGTTCTACACTGTCCATGCTCACATTTGCATCAGAGAAAGATTTTACCAGCACTGTCCACTATTTGAAAGATTTTTCTATCATTCACAGATTTACGTTTGGCAGTATCCTGGTTTATACCAGAGACGAAGATTTCCACCTCGTAAAGACAATCAGTCAGAATGAGTATCCATCCGAGATACCGCACATATTCGTGTATATACAGGTATGTTCCCCAGGTATATGTACAGGTACATCCCCCAGGTATATGTACAGGTACGTCCCACATGTTTATGGTTGGTCACACCTGTAGCAATGCAGCACATTCAGCGCTGAGGGTGAGCAAAATAAATATTGTGAACGTTATTTTTATCCACGAATTCGTCATAGAAATTAGCGTTCATCTTTTCCTAGTGTTGCTCATTCGATTTGGTTTTTGTTTCAACCAACATCTTTTCCCTTAAAGTAGCTATAGTATAGTATAGTATAGTATAGTGTAGGCAGCAATGAAAGAGAATTTTGCAGTAAGCGGCTCAAATAAAGGCAAAAGTGAAAATATAGAGATAAGTTCTATTCATTTTGTGTTTAATATTAATACACATGTACGAGCGCATCAATGAGTCTGAGAAGTCAATCTAAACCTCAAAATTTCAATAGACATTACGCCTTTCCTCCTCTACCAATCCAATATATCTAGTTGCATTTTATGATTGAAGGAGATGGGCGTGGCCATCGGCGAGAATTCTTATTGGCTGAGCAAATTGAACTGTGAGACGCTGGAATTCTCCGCTGTTGATATGAAGGAATTCGCTGAGCGATTTCAATGTAAGTCAGTTTTATATTGTTTTGTAATTATGTTCATCATTCTTACTGTTGTTATTATTATTATTATTGATTGTTGATTGCTAATATTGATATTATCATTATTACTAAGAACTCTTTGGTTTTATCACGCATATTAGTGGCGCGCATGATGGAAATTACAGTATTAGAAGGTTAGACAGTAGGTAGCCACTGTCAATGAATTGATTATAACTAGTTGTACACCTGCCGAATTATCATATACCAGTATTGCCACATACCTGTATTGCCACAGACCAGTATTGCCACAGACCAGTATTGCCACAGACCAGTATTGCCACAGACCAGTATTGTCACTGTTTGGATAGGTGAATTGACATTGTACCTTCTTCACTACCATAAATAATAAGTGCAGAGGCAAATCCAATAATTTCTTTGACTGATTCGGAAGTCATCAATCCATAGCTTGCTTTGTTTTACTGTATAACCAAGTATTTACACACGGGAGCGAGTGCGGCGAGTGTACGAGTTTTACTGTATAACCAAGTATTTAGCGATGAGTGCTGCCGTTTGTGTTGCTGTGCGATGAATGCTGCCATTTGTGTCGCTGTGCGATGACTGCTGCCGCTTTTTATGGCTGTGCGATGAGTGCAGTCATGGTTTCCTTCTCTATTTACTAGCTGGCAGCAAGAAAGTAGATGAGACAGATTTTTTGACTGACATCAAGGTGTCAGTAGCATTAGCTTGAATCCGCTCTCAGACTGATCTGCATCTTAGCATATAAATGTTTGCATATGAGTGCCCATATAATACTGGCTCCCACATACACACAAACTCATATGAATTGTAGGTATTGTCTATTTACCCGTCCTGAAAGTTCTTGAAGAATTCTTAAGAGTTCTTCAAAGATTCTTATGACTTCTCAAGACTTCTTATTTTGAACAATTCTAGGGTGGGAAAATAGGCAAATACCAAATTGTAATTGGCTTCGGTAGTTGTCTATTTCCCCCTCCCTAAAATTGCTAAAAATAAGAACTCTTTGAGAAGTTTCAAGGCAGGAAAAAGACAATTACCCTTTGTTGATTCTTATGCATGGCCACTGATACCACGATTGCTGCTGTTATGAACTGACATGTCTTCTCCTTTCTAGTCCCTCATCAGCAATCATTCAGCTCTGACTCCACCAATCACAGCGGAGATATATTTGTCACAGCCAATGAGAAGTTGTATAAGTTTAATATCGGGTAACTATCTTAATCCCTAGTATCTTCTGATTGGTTTGTGTGACACAGAGCTGACCGTGACACTGACCGTGACACAGAGCTGACCGTGACACCGACCGTGGCACAAACAGTTCACCTCAGTACCATGGCTTCTCCATGTTTGATGAATCATAATAATTTCCTGCTGGCTCAGGTTCTAACTCTGGCATTTTTTACTCTTCTGTGGGTAGGCCACCGGTTTCGTAAACGTCAGTGTTAAGCTTAAGCTAAACCAGGCATAAGTGCAGACAAAATCCAGCGTAGTACCGGTGTAACACATGATTCTGGAACTATTTTGTTGACAACGCACTCAATTTGTTTGTGTCATGGTGTGCAACTGGTATAGTGTTGTATCGCAATGAAATGTATATAGCTTGTGTAAAGTATTGCAGAGAAGTGACAGTGAAGGATTGAACAGAAAATAACATTATGTGACAGCTATCGTAAGTGTTGCGGTGTAGATGCTGGTAGCAGCAAGTAAAATAACATGGTAGCAAAAGTGGTAGATAGAAACTATTCGAACCTAATGATAACCTCTCAACAATTCTCAAATTTTATGGTAATTGTCTATTTCCCAGTCCTGAAAGTCCTTGAAGAATTCTTCAACAATTTTTAAGACTTCTCAATACTTCTTAAGACCTCTTCAATACTTCTCATTCTGAGCAATTTTAGGGCAGGGAAATAGACAACTACCTTTTTATAGCTCACTATACCACTTGGAATACGTTGCACAATATCATTTTTTCTTCCTTTTTTCACATAAATTTGAGTAAGATTTTTCTCCTATTTCAGAGAGTTTTCCGCATGGCCAAACGACTCTGGCATTGTCTGCTGCGGTAGCCTGCATGACCTGCTGAATGCCGCCATCTCTCCATCTGGCAGTTACGTCGTCTGCCAAACGAGAAACAAATCACAGCTTAACATCTACAGACTGACTGCTGACCCCTGTCTGACCTTGCTTGGGTCGTGTGATGTCCATGGTTGGTGAAGATAGTGTTAGCGTTTAAAGAAAACTAACAAGTTTTATGTTTACGCCCCAATTTAGTATAAAAAATAGAAATATAAAATAAATATAAGAATAACTTTGAGGCTACACTAACGGCCGGTTGAGAATTACTCCATATTAATTAATTTTTAATTAATTTTAATTAATTAGTTAATTATCCACAACCATATTGTATGCTGTCATATTGCTTTGTGTTTTGTCATATTTTAGGCTCCATAGATAAGTACCGGATATCTGAAGATGAGCAGTTCATAGCCTGTGTCCTTGACTCAGGAAAGTTTATTAGTTTGAGGGTGATGGACGAGAACGCCCCTGATTATGACGGGAGAACCGAGGCTTTGCTGGCCAGCCATCCTCCTCCATGTAATGAGGTATGAGCCCTATGATACCTACGCTAGGATGTCTATTTTCTCTCTATTTTGTTGGCACACAGCTTCTTACCAGTTAGTGCGACCCCACTTTGTTTCAGGATGAAATCAACAAAGACCCAAGGTGGAAAGCTATGAAAGATCTCAACCTGTTCAATGAGGTAAGTCTCTCAACCCACTCAGGAAGGTAAGTAAGTGAAGTAACATACTATGGGTAAATATTTACCAAAGATCAAAGGGTTTGCTATAGTCTACCAACTCATGTTTTTAAAATACTGTTCTGCCAGTACTCGATAGTAATGGCACGGCTGTGGTACGGTTATAGTACAGTTGTGATGTGGTTATAGTACAGTTATAGTACAATTACGGGACGGTTACAGTGTGGTTATGGTTACGCTATGGTATGTTTCTGCTCCACTAGATACGCCGCAGCAGTAGCACTCTCGAGGACTTCGTCAAGAGCAGAGCAGAGACGCAGGAACCTTATCCGGTCATTGACTCCCATGATGTAATGCCTAGCCATGTATATTAATCATACTTTGGAAGAGCGTTTTATTTCTGTCACCAGTTGTTATTTTCCCATCTCCTTCCCTTCACGTCTTCCTCTCTGCCATCTATCATTCTTCCCTGCCTCTCTCATTGTACTCCCTCTGCACCTCCCTTTCTCCCTCTGCACCTCATTTCTTTTTCTCCCTCTCTCTATCTTCACCTTCCTTTCTCCCTCTCCCTTTCAACCTCCTTTCATTCCTCGGCATTTTTTACTCTCCTATTGGCATTTGTACCGGTTTCATATGCTGGTGTTACACCTGTGCTAAGCTGGCTCTAGTCCGCACTTATTATTCTTTTGCCGCACTTAAGCCTGCGTTGGGTTAAGCCTAAAAAGGGTGAAATTGCCAGGTATCTCCATGTATACCCACTAACTTGATGCTTTAGAAGTTGAATATGTTGGTAATATAATCCTAAGCCATGCCGCTTTGAAGGAATCAAGCAAAGAAAGTTGATCATCTGTGACGTCACAGTGACGCTATAGTCACTATGACAATGGCTTATATATAAGAAACTATGTTGACATAGCTCCCACACAAGCTACCATAATGTAATGACATTAGCAGCAACTCTTTTGAGCATCACGATAAACAAGTCGATGAAAGCTCAAGGAGAGTTCTTTCCCAGTCTCATTTTATTTGGATCAAGTTTCTTATGTGTAAGCCATTGTATTAGTGACTATAGCGTCACTCTGATGTCACAGATGATCAACTTTCTTTGCTTGATTCCTTCAAAATGGCATGGCTTAGGATTATTTTACCAACACTTTCAACTTCTACAGCATCAACTTAGTGGGTACGCATGGAGATACCTAGTGATGTCACCCTTTTTTTAACACCAGCACTTATGAAACCGGCGCAAATGCCGATAGGAGAGTAAGAAATACATATCGCTCTCATAACATCAATAACAATTATCGTTTCAAGTTGAGATTTTACGACATCACCATGCCCAACTGCCCTACCTTTGACCGTCTCTTTGCCTTTTGTCAGGGGGATTTCAAGTCGATGATCTGCCTCCGGGCTATGAACAGCGAGGAACTGCAGACGTTACATGAGCTCGGTCTTCCTCTCTATAAGCAGGCCTCTGTGTACATGGGGCTGGAAAACTTTGTGAAGAAACCATCCAAAGAGTAAGTTACATCACCTAAAACTTTCTTCATATTTGTATGAAATGTTGCCCGTTGTCCATATCAATTTGTGAAATTTGGGTTCGCCGCTCTGAAAGTTCTTCAAGAATTCTTATTTTGAGCAATTTTAGGGTGGATAGACAACTACCGAAAACCACTATGTCTGTACTTACTGCACTTACTGTACTTACGTCTAAAATGCTTAAAAAAGTATGGTGATGAACGTTGTGCATTTTGTGAACATATTGGAATATATCCACCTCCTATTATCCCTCATATTTCTCCATGCAGTAAGGTAACTCACTGATATTCTTATCCCACTGAGATGTTTGGTGAAGTGAATGACTTACTAATAGCTGATTGGCTACTCATCGATTACGTCTTTCCCAATCCAGAGAGATTGACCGCCGCGTGGCACAGATAAATGCTGCTCCTCCTGGTAAAGACACCAAAAGGGATTCCAAAGAACCTGACAGGGATTCCGATGCTAGTTACTCCTTCAATGGTGGAGAAGTCAAAGTCAAGACACTCAAAAAAACTGAGGACACGGAGGCAGATCATGTTGATCATTCAGATGGACAAGTTCACTCAGATGGGGTAGTTAGTGCAGTGCTTGCTGAAATCTTATGCTTCTGATTGACCCATTTTATGATTGGTCACTGAGACGTATTTGCTCTGCAGGACCAGCTGTTGACGACACTAGCTGACAGTAAACCTGTCCAGCTGTACACAGACCTGCCTATTGATAGCCGTAACAAGATGGTGGAAGTGCTGGTCGACAACGTTCACAAACAGTACTCCATTTCCTGTAATCTACTCTAGACGTCTACCTCCGCTACGCAGAGCTACTTTTGTAGGACCATTAATTTTGTCCATATATTTTCACGCATATTGCAATTCTAGTTTTTTAACCTCTTCCAATGCGTGATAAACTCCTGTACTTGAGCTAGCAAGTTTATTTTCATTATTATTTGTACTATTACTATTACTGACATAAATTAAATTCAATATGTAACTACCAGTGCTATTTTTCATCATGACAATGAGGCACATGATAAGAGTGAGACTCATTGTTCCTACTGCAAGTGTATCATAGTGTATCATCAACATTGATATTCCTTATAAAAAGTGAAACGTACATGTACATGCAACCCCCCCCCCCTTCAGTCGAGCACATTACAGTCACATTTTCTTCCTTTCCTTTCCTGTCGCTTCCCATAGAAGTAGACTGGGTGCTAGACATAACCTACAAGTTCTACAAGAGTTGCGCTCTCATGAAATTAATCATCAACAAGATAGGATAACTCTTCAATAGGTTGAGTAGTGACCAGCAGATGGTCAAAGTTGGTTTATGATGGAGAATCTTTTGGGATAAATAACGGAAATGTGAGACTATTCAGACACAAGTACAAGAGAACTGTGGCCACTGCGCGGCACTGCACAATCATCACACAACCATCACACAACCACTGCACAACCACTATGCACTGCGCAACCACCCCGAAACCACTCTCTGGCAGTGCACAACCACTGTACAACCGCAAAAAGCCACTACACAACCACTGGAGTATCACTGCACTACCACAGCACTACCACTGTACAACTACAACGATCCTAGGATATTTCGAATGTCATAACTTAGCTCTCTGCCCAAAGAGCCAGGTGGTAGATTGCATAGAAACAGCTTGTGAAGACTCAAGTGATGAGTGGGCAGTTATATTCATAGTCATCCACACATCTCCATTGAATAATGTCTCAACTTGTATTATTTCATTGGAGTGAATGACAGTGTTTGAACAATCAAACGATGCAAGATGTTTGGGCTGCTATTGTGTTCCTGTTAGTTTAGTATCAGTTCACACTTGATGTCGTAAGGGCTGCAGATAGAACTAGACAATGTCTGATTCATAGCTACGTCATTGATGCAGACACCTGCAGACACCTGGTGCAGTGTTACCTGTTAACAACTCCTCACCTGACATCAGCTCAATTTCATGAACTGCAACTGCAGTCTGCCACACTAGACACACTAGACACACTAGACACACTAGACAATAAGTCAGTTCTTTTGTAACACAGTAAGCTTTAGTTCGAGTAAATAGCTGTCTACTTCCAACTAGGATGCAACTGCTGTTGAATCTCTACAAATAACTTTTTTTCAACTTGTTCAAAGCTGTCATTGGAAAAAAGAATTTTGAACTTGAAATAACGTTGAAAATTCTAGGCAAAAAGTGAGACAACATAGATTCTTGTTATCTTAGAAGAGAAGGCAGTCTTTGACATAAGAGGTGGTCTGTATGATCAATGGTAATTTTCCATAAGCTGTAGACTCATCCACTAAACTGCTGTTGACATTGTATTACCACTATGAAAGCACAGTCAGCGTTGGACAATCCAACCCTACTAGCTCACTCGTATCAGAGGCATTAAACTAAGCAATGCTTACCCAGTGTTTGATCATTCCATTATCTGCGTATCAGGTGGTACCGTTAGACCCGTATCACGATAATATTTGAACAGGTAACTGCTGCTCACAAGCCCGCTGTGCAATAAATCTGCAGGGTCCCACTAGTTGCCTGCGATATCTAAATCCGTCAACACTCCATTTAAGGTAGTGTCACCATCGCATCACTCGCCATCATCGCACTCTCTGTTACAGTCTGCCGTCACAACTGACATTGACTTTGTAGATAGCAACGATATGGATAAGCTGGAATACTTTGACGTCCGGGCCAGGGCAGAACCTGTTCGTATGCTGTACGGTTTGTCAGGCACCAAATACGAGGATGAGCGTGTGGGCAACGAAGCCTGGGAGGTCAGGAAGACTGGTTCGTTGTTACTGCTCATATCCTCGGCTATATACTTCATGAAAATGGTGAGTCTGAGAGTTGACATTATTACTACATTCGTTTCAGAGCTGATTCTGGGACAACTTCCAGTGCTGCATACAGCAGACGGAATGGTGAACGGGTCGAATACCATCGCTAGATACGTAGCTAAGAAACTTGGTAAACCACTACATCTTATTGACTATAGAAGTATATTGTATGTAATTCATCTAACAAGTTCTTTACGATGGAAGGTATGATGGGAAAAGGCTTGTGGGAGGAGACTCTACATGACATGGTAGTGGAGACCGTGATGGAAAACTGGAACAAGGCCTTGAGCAAAGTATGCATGTGGAAAGTGTTCAAGATGGCGCCCGAGCCAGAGGACAGCGAGAAAGTTGTAGAGGAGGTGGCTGCGAGTTTGAAGAAATGTCTAAATTACATCCAGAGCATCGCGGAGAAACGAGGCAAGAAGTTTATCGTAGGAGACGAGGTGAAATGCTTAGCCTTTTGCAGCTACGATAAATGAAATAAGTTTTCATAAGCCTGAAGTATTGCTCTCGCTCCAGCTGGGCTTGGCAGAAATCTGGTTCTTCACCGCCCTGGAGAATATCAGAGCAGCGTTCCCCGACATCATGTCAATGACAGAATGGACAAAGCAAATCACCGACAAGATTGCAGGCGAGGAGAAAGTGAAAGCCTACATAGAGTCAAGACCTAAACCAGCCTATGATCTCTAAAGATTCATTGCTTACTGTCAGTACTGTTGAATAATAAAGCGTCAGCAGCTTCAATGCCACTGTAGCAGTTCTGGTACCAAACATCACTTAAGCTGCTTTTACACTGCCTGGTTTTGCACCTTAAGGCTCTTCCAGAATAATTCTACCACGGTTATCTTCAGGAAGCCGATAATTTAAAAATGTGATTGAAAGATTTCGTCCAGCTAAAAGAAAACTTGCACTATTTGGTCTTCCACGGTCCTCCTACCATCTTTCACCGCAGTTATACACTCTGTCCGCCTAACCAGCCCAATCTAGAGCATAGCACGGCAATGGTAGCTTGCTCGTTGAATGATGGAGTACTGCCGATGCCGATGTGTGAAAAGCAGGTGACTGTCAGCATATTTAGTGGTTCGAGACTCTCACACTAGTGTAACATTACTACTTCTCTCATAACACATGGGAGAATATTATGAGATCATTCCATATAGGATATTTATGTTGAGCCTGGACAGTTTAACTGCCGAGTACCTGCCATAACCTGCAATCAATACCGATTCTTTGCTACTTGAGAAGGCTGCGCAAATAAAATCTTTATGGTCCCTCAACAGAGGGAGCCCATCCCACGTTTGTAATGTACATTGCCAGCCAATGAGAAGATCTATCCGGCGTTAGGTCATTAAAACGGTGGGGAGGGAGGGGAGAGGGAGGGGGAAGGAGGAGGGGAGGGAGAGGAGAGGGAGAGGGGGAAGGTGGAGAGGGTGGGGAAGGGAAAGGGAAAGGAGAGC
>ERZ1740065.2618-NODE-2618-length-11211-cov-11.894048_pt1 | contig 11211 bp, 8 predicted proteins | sample MGYA00581738_ERZ1740065 | MGnify/ENA primary metagenome ERZ1740065 (study PRJEB43018, sample SAMN04849749) | marine metagenome | isolation source: floating plastic debris | place: Pacific Ocean | collected 2008-09-01 | study: EMG produced TPA metagenomics...
TGAAGATGGGGATTTCGTTATTCTTACCAGCAAAGGAGTGTACAAGACTGCTCTTGATGGAAACACCAATTACATTGGTGAAACTCCATTTGATGGGTGAGCTAGCTGGGTCTCTTTTTACTATCCTACCCACATGAAAAAGGAGGATTTTCAGCTTTTTTCATTCTCTTTGTTAATAATTGCGTCTTTGTCCGTATGCTCCAGTGATTTTCACCCCTTAGCTCACTCGCAATTGCCAGGAAGCTCCCAATAAAGCTTGCAAAAGCATTTGTACAAGTAAGTTAATGACCCGGTGGAGTTGCGATCTCTTGCTCAATGGTGCTTCTTTGCTACCGGAGGTGTACGCCTACATAGTGTATTTTCCAGTTCCTGCTCACCGTCACAGTGTCTTCCATCACACGGCTGTTCTCATTCTTGTGTTCCAGATTGCTGAATAGCACATTGTTTACGTGTACATCCCCTTACATACACTGAGCTGCTGCAAGTCGGTAGCAAGGTAGTCTCATTGAACAAGAGCATTGAGCAAGCCATTAAATGACATGTATAAATGCTTGTATATGCTTTATTGAGAGTCTGCCAGCAACTGCGAGTGAGCTGAGGCGTGCAAATCCTGGGAGCACGCGTACAAGGGCACAGTTATCGACAGGAGAATGACGAAAGCTGGATTTTCAGGATTTCCAGTAGCAAGAAACAACGCAACCATGATATGGATAATTTTTCATGAAGGCTGCATTTGGAACTGGTTCCGTAAATAACTTCAAAGAGCAATGCTCATAAACACTAAGTTGTTTATCATTGTGTAACGTCTTTGATTTGCTACTCGATGTCTTCAGTTGGAGTATAGTTTTATTAACCGCTGCGGATGCCCACAAAGTTTATGACATTTATGATAACTGCAGTTGTACATAGCATTCGAGTGTAGTGTATTTCTAGGGTCACTACAGAAATGGACGCAAATATCTTTGTTACATTTTTCAGACAGCAAATGGCTTGGTTGGCATCAAACTCTGTTCTAATCACACTTGAGAAACATGGCTGCGTGGTCAGTTTTGAATTCGATTCTACGGCCTTTGAAGATTACATTGGTGACTGCGGATCACCAGCTGTGATACTTTCGGGGCATCGTACAAAGAATGTGAAGATTCAAGCGCCATATGGAATAGCTGTACTGGATGCTGCGGTGTACGTCACGCTGAGATATCTAAAGACAGTAATAGAAGTAAATCGGATAACAGGTGCAGTTACAACAGTTTTGGAATACGCGGATAATTTGTTGCGCTTGGCTCCATTCAAAGATGAAAGTTTGCTCGTTGGGTTCGAACACGGCGCTGGTATATTAAATCTCCACAGCTTCTCGGCATCGTCGCTCTCTGGATCGTCAACCAGTTGGTCAGAATTTGGAACAAACATTGGATTCAACCAGGTAGAGGCAATGCTGGCAGTCGTTGATTCAAACTTCATACTAGTTGTCGACAGATTGAACAACAGGTGAGTAACTCATACCTACTTACAGAGTGCTGTTGGAGCATGTCATCCATGTGCTCTATTCTACCAGAATCGCTCGATAGGAGTCATCTCAAACTAGACTTGACTTTATCTGCTAGCCAATGGTTGTCTGAAAGCCTCCATCTGCTTCTTCAAATTATCAGAATCTCATGAATCAATACATCAGGCATAAAATTGAAACTACACACATAGGTTATATCTTTTTTAACGCTCATATGGTGCCAATGAAACTCAACTATAACGTCTGGTGGCTCGATGAGCATCACAATTTTAGTATACTAACCAAAAAATCCTAATAAGGACAAAGGTACTATGCTACCAAAACTTAAAAATGCATTTGAACACTTAAATTATGTCAATTTGAACTAGGGAAGCAATGGTTTGAGATAATATGAACTGAATTGCATCAAAATCATTCGTAATGGAACATAAAGTGCTTGTACAGTAAAACCGGGTTTGGTAGCTACCGTCTAAGGGCTGTGAATATGGTTACAAAAAATGATCGATATTGTTGGAATGCGCTATAAAACATATGAATATTATACCTTATATAGGAGTTGTCTTCCCATTTATGGAATCACTATTGTTAGATCGCTATCATTTCTATTTTTTGACGATTTTGAAGGCAATGCTAAGATTTCTGTTGCTATTGAATTCGGTTTTGCATTCAGCTGATGCTTTGCTGCACAGGATGGTAATGCTAGATGGATATCCCTCAGTGGCTGAAGCGGTTTACCCACCTGATGTCGACGAGGCGGAGGGTTTCCAGAGCACTGGATTGGTGGAACTGGATGGTCACGTCTACACGCTGGTCAATCAGACAGGATACAAACTCATGCGAATCTCAAGTGAGTGATTGAAAGAACTCATGACATCGCCAGGTATCTTCACAGAGGCTATACTAATATTGCCAAATCCATTGATTGCGTTATGGGAATACTACACTGTGATTGCAATACACCAGTTAGTTTTGAATATAGATTCATAAATCATTAGAGTTTCAATGAAAAGAGCTTGAACATTTGAACATCAGCGCAGCAGCATTGAGATATTTTGGTATTTTGTTTATTCATGACACGGATGACATGAATATTTTTTGTCGAGTTACCCGGGTTCTGGCTGAAAATGAGAGAGAGAATAGTACCCATTTGGTAAAGGTGAGAGAAACGTTTTTGGTCTTGTCATTCTCCTGTCGATTTTTGCACACATTGCCACACATGCGCGTGTACACTCTTACACAAGCCTGTACACTCTCTCATGCGCCGCATGTATTCATATCAACAGAAGAATGATAAAAGCCAAATTCTTTATAGTAACCTTTTGCAGATGACTTCGTCATTCATTGTCTTGGAAGCTGAAAAGTATTCTTAATTAGGTTTTTGGCATCGCAGACTACACAGTCATCAGATTGATATGACGGTGTGTCAAGCTGTTTGAGTATACATCCAACAGGTTACGACAAGGAAAATTAAGCAATATATCTTTTAGAAAGACCCTTCAGTTTAGGCTACATGAATGTGAGTGTAAGAAATACTTATGTTCTCATTATTTTAGTGAATTACAATGCCAAAAGAGCGATTCCTGTTTCATCATGCTCAGGAGAGGAGGGCTGCTCCGTAGAAGGTATTTCACACCCTTCCTCATTGGTTCCCTATTGGTTCCCTATTGGTTCCCTATCGGTTCCTTATCGATTCCTCATTGGTTCCTCATTGATTCCTCATTGGTTCCTCATTGATCCCCTATTGGTTCCTCATCGATCCCCTATTGGTTCCTCATTGATCCCCTATTGGTTTCTCATTGATTCCCTATTGGTTCCACGTTGATTCCTTATTTTCTAGGTGTGGTCAACCGAGCGGGTGTTTTTATAGTACATGCAGTTAGTTTCAGAGTTGAAAATTTATATATTTGAATGCACTTTGAATGCGCTTATTATCTGATGTAATCTCTGCATCTAAGCGACATCCAAAATATTGCTTAACCAAGAAAGTAGGAGGGTCAACTTTCTATAGAAGAAGATCGAACTGTGAATAGTTCAATTTTTAATTTTGGTAATTTTTTGGTTAATTATTGTGGCTCAGGTCATGGACCATACAATATCCAAATGCTTTAGGTACGTTTAGATTTGATAAGTCTGACGGGTCAAAGTGCATACGAATACTTGGAACTAAGGAGTCAAAGACTTGGATGAAGTGCGCAATCGACTGTCGGTTGGAGGGTGACTGTGTGGGATTCCTTACTTTGGAGGATGAACCCGAATGGAAATGCGTCTTGGCTGGACACAATAATGTGGACAGTAGAGTCACCTGCTTTGACTCTTCACACCACCTCTGGATTAGAGAAATCAGATTATGAGCAGTAAAAAGGTCAGCGTAAATATCGTTAAACATTTGTGAGATACGACGGAGCAGATTAGCTCCCTTGTCCTGAAGTCTGTATTTTGCCCCATCGCAACTACTCTATTCCTTCAACTGTAAGATACACGTAAATTATATAGAAAAATGTAAAACACGTTGTATCAAACAGATTTCCTAGGGGACAGTCTTCCTCAAATGAAAACCATGATGGATGACACATGAGAACAGCTTTTGAACCCACTTATTCTTCAGCGCATATTGACAAATTTAAGACACATTCAATTTGTTATAAAAGTGTCACATGGCTGTGGTAGTGTCTAACTCCCTTTGACACGTGTCTTATAGTTGAGAGATTACAGTAAATCGTCTATTGCTGTGGTACATTTCAGAATCATGGGTTTTTGTCATTCTCCTGCCGATATTTGTGCATCAGCACGTGCGGAAGTGTGTGTGAGTGAGCGGGAGTGAGTGTGAGTGAGCGGGAGTGAGTGTGAGTGAGCGGGAGTGAGTGTGAGTGAGCGGGAGTGTGCGGGACTGTGCGGAAGTTTGCTTGGAGAGGCATGGGAGTAAGCCTGAAAATCAACAGGAGAATGACAAAAACCGAATCAAGCTTGTTTGTCACATCTCTATCACATGGCTTTAATAAATGCTGTTTAGTACTCACTTAGCAACTTTTGTATTCGATAAGTTTCCAGCTAAGTTTAGTCTCCGTTCAAGGTTGGGAGTTTTCCTCTCTAAGAGGGGCAATATTTATATACATTACAATATCAATTAGCTCTATAGTTGCAATTTTTTCTTCTCTCCACACAAATCATTCATCATATCAAAGCTTATAATTGCATTTATGGAAAGACTGGTTTTTATCAGATCTGAGTTGACTGTCATCGACGGCTGTTCATTCAACTATTAGCGCACAATGGCACCTCTATGGACTTTGAACCAACAGCGGTAAATCAATATCGTTTGATATTATGAGTTAATCAAAAAGCACATGACATAACGTTGCTATGCAATGGCTGACTCCACCATTCCGAACATCGTGCCAGTCGACTCCTCACAACCAGACCAGGATGGAATTGGGATGTGGGGAAACTTGTTACAGTTGAGTATGTAAACATGTTACTACAATTTGGACCTGAAATGAAAAAGTGAATACAAAATACAGAATACCGAGCTGACAAGGCATTCAGTCAAATCATCAAGTCATTAAAGGAGAACATACACCAGAAAGATAATGAAGATAGCATGATCCGGGTACAGGATAAATCAGTGAAGAAAACAAGGGAGTTTGAATACCTTCTTGCGACACTGAAAAGGAATAGGGAGGGGTGCAACAAGTGAGGACGAGAGCCCAGGCAGGATGGAGCAGCTCAAGGAGATTGGGATCTGGGGAAGTGTAATAGAAATAAGGGTTTTTGTCATTCTGCTGTTGATTTTTTCGGACGCTTCCGATCACTCCCGATCACTCCCGATCGCTCCCGATCGCTCCCGCTCGCTCCCGCTCGCTCCCGCTCGCTCCCGCACGCTCCCGCACGCTCCCGCACGCTCCCGCACGCTCCCGCACGCTCCCGCACGTGCTGATGCACAAATATTGACAGAAGAATGACAAAAGCTGAAACAAGAAGTCTACTTCACCAGAGACTACTAGAAGTCAGCACAGCATAAAACTCAATTTTGCTCTTCTGGCAGAATATTGATGAACAGCGGTAAGGCCTCGTCATACTGGGTTCATCATTCTAAATTTACTTGAGCCCAGTAGCAAGCAGAGGTGAATTTGACACCACAATGTACACATAAGTGCTGGCCGTGCTCAACAAGCAACTAGCCAAATGGTCCAGCTCTATAAATGAAAATGGCAAGTCATCTGAAGCACCACTGCATTGTCCATTAATACCTCTACTCGTGCATAAAGTTCACTGTCAAGTGTCAACCCTCAACATACTTGATTACGCTCAAGAGCTACCCACCACAAGTAGCTGGTTTTGCTTGCTCTCAATTTCCAATCATGAGTGGAGTTACATACAGTTTGTGACAGTGTGACAGTGTGACAGTGTGACAGTACCAGTGCTACTAGACTAAGAGCGGATTCAGGCTAACGTGACTGACGCTCCAGCGTCAGTAAAAAATCTGCCTCAATCATTTCTTGTCAACTAGTAGTAAATAGATAAAGGAACAATGACTGCACCCATCGGACAGTCGCACGAACCTCGGTTGGCACCACTAAACAATCGGTTATACAGTCAACAGACAGTTGTGCAGTCAACAGATGCAGGTTGCCCTTCAGGCAGCTACTAGTTGATGACTTGAGGGTCAGTCCAAAGGTTTCTGGATCCCCCATTGCAGACTTTGAGCTCTATTGCGAGTGTAAAGCAGCAGACATTGATTTCCTGCAATCCTTCATGTTAGCCAGAGAAACGTTCGACGACTCGTATCAATTGTTGCATCTGTAGACCATGCATGCTCTAGGGATTATACAAAGTCTAATCATATTTAATTTCCGAGTGTTGGTCGGCTTATTGGAATTTTCAGTTTCATGATAATGTATCTTATTACCTCATATAGTCAACTGCATTCTATAATCTCACATCTCGGCAGCCTAATATATAGCTTGGATACAGAAACTAAAAAAGTAGCTCCAACGGCAACCCAATTTCAGATAGTCAATTTATTCATTTCCTTCCAATTTTAAGCTAGTCTGATGAGATTTATTGTAGAATTGGACTGACTGTTTGTATCTATGGAATAAAATACCAACAACGGGTGTCAGCGACGCTCTCAGACACAGTGGAAGTGGTGATTGACAAGCCAAAGATGTCAGCTGTGAGTGCGGCAGGAAAGTATATCCGATCTGGTCTAGCCAGTATCTTATATACCTGAGTAATATAATGGTATTTTAGGCGCATTGTGAATCTACGAGATCCCCAGTGAACTTCAGTAAGTGGCATAAAACTGTGATAGATGATAGATGAGCAATGGAGAGGCATAAGACAGACTGAGTACACCTGTAACAGGTGAGAGCACAGACGGTCGTGGGAAAACATGTATGAATACATCAAGCTAACACTGGTAATATAGATACAGCAGATTTGGCCTTTGTGATTCTCCCGTAGATACTCATGCGTGCGGCACGTGCAGCCACATGTGCGGGAAAGCGAGCGAAAATCGACAGGAGAACGACAAAAACTGCAGATTTTCTAAGGAGTGATTCTTGTATAGCAGGATGGTCTTCTGCAAATACAAGAGTATTACCATAATGTAAACTCACTTGAGTTCTATTATGAGACTAACACAATGTTTGAGCGAATCTATTTGAAGAGTTATGACTAACAGTGCGAAGCCAATATCTGGTGAATCAAGAAGGAAATGTTGGTGGAAATCCCTAGAGACGTCCAGACTGTGTATGACAACCACAGTCAGTCAGCAAAATGATCGTCAGATTATATTCTCTCTCCTGAATTTAGCTTCAATTCACAGATCAATAAGTTATGTGTGCTAACAGCGAGTGTGCATATGCTCCTACGATAGTTGCTTGAATGCTAGACGGGTTTGTCCGCCCTAAGAAGCTTAGAGAGATGCTGACAATGGCAGCAAATGCAGCTCTACTTGGCCTGATTTTGGCATTAGGTAGACATGGAGAAGTGGATGGATATACTTGGTTAGTGCCATTCTTAGCATCATACACTGTATATATGGAAGGCTAATACTGTGTATACAGGGATCTCAACTACTCAGATTTAATCTTGGTTTTTGTTGTTCTCCTGTCGATTTTCATGCTCACTCCCACTCACTCCTGCACCTATTCGCGCTCACTCATGCTCTTTCCCGCTCACTCCCGCATGTGCTGTTGTACGAATATCTGTGGGAGAATGACAAAAGCCTTAATCCTTACTGCACAGATTTTCAGCTAGTGTAATGATGAAAAGACATATTTAATGTAGCATAAGGATTTTCGCTCACTCACTAAGATCTCTCAGTTCGGATTTTGGATGTTATCACTCACTTCCCTAGGTAAAATGATATCATAAGTATGCAATGTGTCTCCAACTATCACCCTAATGAACTAAAAACCAGCTTTTGATGCTGCGAATGTAAAAAAATGTGGTAATAATATGGCGATTCTGAGGTATTTATAAGATCATAATACCGTCCAATATCGAAAATTTTTCTTGATGAGCTTCTTCTCACGCTACCCCTAAAGATCTCAAGTCATCCCTTATGTTATCACTCAGGCTTCTCCAGGGTTTTCCTCACTTCTTCCCTCCTGCTATCTCCATATCCAACACTTTTAGTGCTAAGTGAACTTCTTCTCTCGTTTAACTCCGTACTGATATGCTCCAGGGCAGAAGGAAAGATAACTTACCAGGAAACACAGTACAGTACATTCACTGGTGCTGGTGACATGCTAGATGTGATGGAAGACGGCGAAAACCCAGGAACTTTCATTGTACTGACCTCCAATGGAATTCTGAGACTCAGACCTGGAGAAGCTGTAGACTGGATAGAGCACTCTCCTGCCAACAGGTAGTCTGCAACAGTGTAAATTGGACACATGGCTTTACCTGTGTGCAGTCTATAGGCATTGTTGCCACAAATATAACATGTTCATGTATCTTTCCACCATAAAAGTTTTGGATTTTTGTCATTTTCCTGTCAATTTTTGCGCTCACTCTATCACAACTATCCGCACTCACTCCCGCTCACTCACATGCTGATGCACGAATATCTACGGGAGAATGACAAAAGCTGACTTATGCTCTAACTGTTTTACTGAATTAAGTGTGCCCTTCCATCTCTAAGACTAAACCACCAAAGTAATCCGCTTTTAATAGGCCAGTCATCTCGACATTCTAAATGGCATTTATTGAAAATTCATGTGTCTCTTCCATGTCAGCAGTAGCAAGGACATTTTTGACATTTCATGTGAGTGCAGCCGTTATGATCCACACATATTACCCTCCTATCAGCATGTGCCGGTGTTATGTCTGTATTATGCCAGTTTTAGACATGTCTTAAGCTGGCTTTAGTACACACTCAGTTCACTTTCGGTAAAGCACTCTCTTGGACTGCAGCTAACACCTGCACTTTCATGTTTGATTCATATACAGATAGGACTGTGAACGATGCTCCATCAACCTGCAGTCACTGTACTTCCAAATTCGCTAACACAGATCGAGGATAAGTATCGTGGATTAACATTATTTTAGGAAGCAGATAGCATGGTTGCAGCCTGGAGTCCTTGTAACCTCAAATCTGTCCCGGTACTGTGTGGAACAAATAGACTCTGCGACTGGAACAGTGACTACTTACATGGGGGAGTGCGGACAGAGTGGACGTGTCTACAGCGGCCACCGTACCAACGATGTCAAGGTTTATTGGATGTTTGGTATTGCTGTCCATGAGGAAGAGGTATTTGTCTCACTCTATGAGGCAAAGAAGATACTGCAGGTGGTTGGTGATACAGTCGCTGTATTGGCTGACATGCAATACGAAACCCGACATCTCACACTACTGGCAGATGGCGTCACCATGTACTTTTCCTACAACTTTGGAGTAGGTGTGATGAATGTCGAAAACACGTCATCGATAACATACATCTGTGGTACAGAGACCAGGGGATCAAAGCTTGGGAGTCTGGAGGAGAGTCGCTTCACCTACATATCTGAGGTTCTACCTGTCAGTGACAAACTGATCATATTCAACCAACATGAGGACAACAGGTCAGTTACCTGGAACAAATTGTAAATAATGCTAGTGACATGTGGTGACGTCTGTTTTGGTGTTTCAGTTATATTAATCAATCTTCAAAATACTAGACCAGTAGCTTGGTAACATCATAACATGCATCAATCTGAGTGGCAATAATCTCAGCCATTGGATGCTCCAAAATTAACAGGTAGCACAAGAACGCTCTAATTTATCAGGGGTTTTACAAATATAGTCATCAATTCAATTGATTGTCTATTAGGAGAACAGTTTGCGTATGAATGAGATCAGATTGTGGTGAGAAAATCCGATCAGATACCGAAAAGAGTTGGTATACTTGATTTTTATGTCAGCATTTTTTGTCTGCATGTTGTCTGCTATTAAGTGCAGACAACATACAGACAAAAAGAGGCGCACCTGCACTAAGTATGCACAAAAACAGGTATGCCTGAACTAAGTGCGGGAAAAAGTGCGGATATCATAATCCCCGAAGTAAGCAGACATAAAAACAGAAAATGCCAAAGAGCTCTTGTACTCGTAAATAGCCAAAGACGCACGTTTAGATTCTTTGACTTCGGTCAACCAGTTGAAAGTATCGGTTACAGATTCCTATACTTTGTCAAGGATCATCTTGACTGGTCTCATAAGTACTTTGATACTCAGATACTTCTGAACTCCCCAACCAACCCTCATTATAAAAAATTTTGATAGTTAACAATACAATTAGTTAGTGATCGCCAAGTCTAAGAGATGAGGGGATTCAGGTTCAATTTATCGCGCATTTAATGTTTGCGATCTATTGCACTAAAATTTCCGGCTTTTTGTCATTTTAGTCATTTATGTCAATTTTTGCTCTCACTCTTGCACACGCGCATATGCGCATACTTCTGCATGTGTCCGCAGGTGCCTCATTCACAAATACCTACGGGAGAATGGCAAAAGCCATAGGTTCTCCTCAGCTATCTAGCCTCTCATACCATGTCAATCAGGTAGACAGACATCTAACTTAATGATGACATTTTAGGTTCTTCTTGATTGATATGGAGAGGCAGGAGGTGGTAGAGATCCAGCCGGAGGTGCAGAACTCTGATGATGTCAGTAATTTCTGGGCGTGGGGACTCGAGAATAGTAACGGCACCGTCTACGCTGCTGTTGATGTATCTCATGGAAGCGGGTTGTTCACTCTATACAGTATGTACTTGTCCAATCAGTTCTTATCATTCTCCTGGCCACTTTCGCACACACTCGCACACATGTGCGTGCGTACTTCTGCACTTGTGCTCACACACTCCCGCACGTTCCCCCACGTGCCCGCATGTGCCCGCATGTGCCAAATGCACACATATTGATGGGAGAATTACAAAATGCATCTAATGTAATAATGATCAATGGAATGGTAAAGCTGCTGGTGAATACCAGAACATTCCAGTTGACTAGTTATATGAAACCAAGTTGGTAACATACCTGTCAAGTCCCCCATATTTCCTAGGAGACTCCTGTATTTCTCGGGGGCCTCCCTTATTTCCCGGGAGTCTCCCGTATTTCCCAGGAGTCTCCCGTATTTCCCGCGAGACTCCCATATTTTAGGTGCCAGAATTTAGGGTCAAAATTGCTATTATTGGTTTTCTAATGTTCTCCTATGGCTCAC
>ERZ1740065.2619-NODE-2619-length-11211-cov-11.177124_pt1 | contig 11211 bp, 8 predicted proteins | sample MGYA00581738_ERZ1740065 | MGnify/ENA primary metagenome ERZ1740065 (study PRJEB43018, sample SAMN04849749) | marine metagenome | isolation source: floating plastic debris | place: Pacific Ocean | collected 2008-09-01 | study: EMG produced TPA metagenomics...
ACCCTCTCTCTGTGCCTCCCTCCTCACTCTATCTCCCTCCCTCTCTCTCTCTCTCTCCCCTCTCACTGTCTCTCACGCACTCAGTATTTCTTCAAATATCTCTTCTCTTCTCTCTCTTACCCTCTGTCTCTCCCACTCTCTTCCTCCCCCCTCTCTCCCTTTCTCTCTTCTCTATCTGTTTCCCTCTATCTCACATGCAAAGCAGTCACACATATACCGTCATCCTGTCAACTATGGATAATAGCCTCAGTTTTCCACCCCTACCATGTATTTTTCTGCATACTGTTGGCACAATAAACATTACATCATCAGATATCAAAATGATTAATGCACTTTGGCTGATTTGTTTACTGCCAATGGAAAGTTCTCATACACTTCTACGAAGTAACAAAGTCTATTTCTCCACATTGGAATTTGACCGATCTTCAGGACAGATTTCTGTGTCAACAGATACTGGATGACCTCCAGGCGGCCGTGCACTTCCTGATGATTGCAGGGAATTCCCCGATGTGCCAAACAACAAATATGATTGAAATTTCAACGTTCAAACACTTATCATCTGCACCATACATATAAATCAGCTGGTATCAAACTGTACTCTATATTGAACGTAGCTTTTGGCCCGCGCATTTACTCGGCTTCTCCTAAACGACAGTGAAGATAAGACATCGTAAGTCTGTTATATCATTCATTCACATATTGTCATATCGAATTTGTTTATACATAGCATTGCTACAATTTATTTTCTAAATTTTCCATTTTATAATGATGATGCTAGAGATAAATACATACATATATGGATGTAGTTCAGTGATAGAGGCTGCACCTCAAGACACGCAAGTGTTGAGAGGTTGTAGGTTGAATCCCACTGAGTCCTCCCACTGGGCCCTCGCGCCACATGTGTGCTCCAACCCGCCTAGAAACCGAGAGCAACCTGTCGCTTTATATGGCAGCCTTGCCCTTAAAGCATGTTATTTCTCAGCGCTCAAGCACGTGAGACAACCTCGCGACTTTAACTATAAACATATATTGGTGGCTCCAAGCGACAGCAGCCGCAGCATAGAACTGTTACAAAAATTCAATAGAGCTATGGAATCCCTACCGCAGCTCCAGTGTCACAGGAAACCTATCAACCTTCACTCCATCCAAGAATGCTGTAGAAACATTGGTTTTTGGCATAAGACGCATTCCAAACCACCATGCTCCTGCCGTCATGAATTGCCACACTCTATGCTAATATGCACTCTGTCTGATTCCAGATGAATGTTCTCGTGATCGCATATGTTCTTATTGCTGCTTGCGGTTCTATTGCTGACAGGTAAGTCTATGTCTATGTGTCTATAAGATGTCTATGCTGCTACCAGTTACTAGGTTGCTGCTACTGAGATATGTATAGTAATACTACTGTCTGAGGAACTTATAAGCTACAAGGCATGGATGCCATCACAAGAGTGTTAGTATTTCATTTGTAGTCGTGTTTAACATCATTACTTCCAGAAGTCTTGGCCGTAGGTTTTTGAGCATGTTTTATATACTGCTATAGTATATACCAAACCCATATGTACTTACTTACCATATGTACTTACCATATGTACTTACTTACTTGCTATATGTACATACTTACCATGTACTTGCTTACCATGTACTTAAAATATGTACTTACCACGCGCACTCACCGTATGTACATATTTACTTTCCATACGCACATACTTACCATACATATATACTTACCATATGTAAATTTTTCACCATATGTACTTACAACATGCACACTCTTACTTATCATGTACTTACCGCATATGCGTATTTATGTACCATGTACTTACCGTATGTACTTACTCACCAAGGTTTTTTGACACATACAAAGGTTGATGAATGAAAACATTGCTCAGCTGATCATTAAGACGAATGTTCTATTCTTTCATATCTACATATCAGTGAAACTGTCAGTGAGTCGACCTCTGACCTCTCACTGCCTATCGACCTCTGACCCCCACCCCCACTGCCTATCGACCGGCTTACTCACACTTTCTTATACGTTCAATCAATGAGCAAAACCCAAAAATGTAGATGTTGGCAAAATGAAAATTAATGCATGGCAAATAAATGTGGAGATACAGTACATGGAAAAGACTATTTCATGCTCCCAGAATAACAAAACACAAATGAATGTGAGCAAAAATCGGTATGAAAGCGTCTTTTAAAATCATATTTGATTTTCACTTTTACAGTGACATTGAGTCACAGATGCACACAGACGTGTGTCCCAAAACTGTTCATGTGGTCGATCTCGATGTATCAAACTCAAAGGGCACAATAAAGGGGAAGGGAAGTTATTTTCACTTTGAGTTGAGTGTGGAGTGGAGCTATGGATGCAATGGTGATGGGAAATCGTCAGCGAATGAATGCTAGTTGCCTAATGTTGCGTAATATCTGCTAGTCTATAGGTTCAACATTACCTGTGCTTGTGAACTACTAGTGTCATGTACAAATACGTAATTCTACAGGCAGTTCAGTTGGGAAATCAGCTGTTGGCATTTTGTCATTTGCCGTCTGCTATGAACTCATCAATCATAATACCACTGAACATTTGACAGTTTTGCAATCAGGAATGACATTGCCATTATCATATCTGTAGTGCGTGATAGAAGTCAGTTCTTTTCCAGTTCTGAAACTTCCTACAGCTGTCCAGATCAACTCACTCCAGAGGCTTTGAAGGACCTTCAGCTCATACTGAGAATGATACTAAAAATCAACGTGAGCAGATAATTCCATGAATCAGTGATGTCATAGACGTCTCCTGCAGCCCCATGCTGTTTCAACTATCATAGCCTAATGCCCATTGCTTCAATATTGACTACCTTGTTACCTCAACTGTAGGACACATGTCTAGTAAAATGAGGTATTTCCTTGACTATAAGACACTTATCTAAATCCTACAAACACATCAATATAGGTTCATGTAGTTTGGCTAAGTTAGTATTATCACTGTATTATTTTGATGAGCTCTATGGATCACAACAAGTAAACAATGCTATTAGCCAGCAAATAAAGGCAAATTTAAGATGGCTGATTTCCTTAGAAACGTGTCTTATAGTCAAGGGAATATCTCACTTCCTTAGACACGTGTCTTATACTCGCGGGAACACGGCGTTCAATGTATGAATATGACTTGATCTGACAAGCACGTTTTGTCTCATGTAGCCGGCATTGATACCAGGCTGGGTACAGCAGTCTTTCCACGATTGTTTTGGTAAGGCGGGTTGTGATGGCTGTCTGGATATGGACGACCCGTCCAACAAAGGTCTAGAGGGAACAATTGCTGCCTCACAAAACCTCTACAAGTTACTAAAGCCCGATATGTCATACGGAGACTTTCTCGCTCTGCTCGGAACTGAAGCCCTCAAGTCAGCCTCAGATGACCAAGGTAGTTGTCACAGCCAAGTTGTTGCAAGTGTCCTGTGTCAACAGGCTCAGAATGTTAACAAGATCCGTTGCTCTGTGTGGTTGTAGTGAATTTGCCATTTTTGGTTGGAAGGCGAGACTGTTATGGAATACCCCCAGATGATGAACGTCTGCCACTAGGATTCCAGACTAACACCGTATCTCTGCTCAGAGATCAGTTTGGTTTGACCACTCGCGAGGCTGTCGGCCTGATGGGTAGGTAAACCATGTGGCCGTCTCTATGATCCATAGGCAGAGACTTACACCAGACAGAACCCAGTTTGTGAAGTCTTGAGAAGCCCTAGGACTTCGTAAGAATTCTTAAGATTTCACAAACTAGGATTTCTTGAAGGCTTGAACAGCTCTTGAAGAGTTCGTCAGGAATTCTTCAAGAACTTTTAGGGCGGAGAAATAGACAATTACCGATGAACCATATTTCCAAGCAGCACAGGTATTTCATGCAAACATCTGTACACTCTGCTATTAGATCTTTGGAAGCCGCTCTACCATTTCATGGTTGTAAGTAAGGAATTGCCTCCCCTTGTTCTTGTAACTGTCCAACTGGCTGCTGCAGGCGCTCACTCTCTGGGTAGAGCGAGAACTCAGAACAGTGGATTTAATGGGCCGTGGGATCGATCACCCCTACGTCTGGATTCGGGCTACTACTTGGCTATGCAGTTCTTGAGATGGCAGGTAGAGAAGAGAGACAACCCCCAAGTGAAGTAGGTTTTTACACATGTCATGGTCATAAAATTCAGCCAAAACCGAAGTGTTTGCACTGTGACCTTGCCCACTTATGAAGGTCGTCTCAGTGGAGTGTTGACGACCAGTCTGGGGGCCGACTGTTGATGCTGCACGCAGACATGATCCTGCTGAAGAACTTCAGTACTCAAGGGGAATTTGACGAGCCTAACTGCTCCTTCGAAGAATGCCCTCCTCAACCGAGCACGGCTGACATCGTAAGTCAATCTGTGTACAGCTTCTATTGATCAATTGATTGATTGATTTATTGATCAATCGATCGATCGTTTATTGATTGATTGTCTATCAATCTGATTTACACTCCGCTGTAGGTCGCCGAGTTTGGGAATGACCAGGAGGCGTTTTTCTCCGTCTTCTCGTCTGCTTTCCTAAAGATGACCAGGAAGTCATCGGCACAGCTTAAACCTGTCGAGTAATGAGCATGGCTACCGACTGTAAAGGCAAACTGATAAAGGCAAACTGAATTTGAACGTTGAACTTTGAAACAACAACTGCTGATAAGAATGCAATAACAATCCCAGTACTTTTCTAACTGACACTAACGCCATCTGTCACGCTCCCATGTACACTGCCATATACAGACTGACCGCGCGTGTCTCGCACAGTCCAACAACAAAATAACGAAGTAACGTGCTTGACAGGTGGTGTTAGAACCTACAGTTGGAAACATACAGTCACCTCAATTCCACCCAGCTTTACCCTCATAATCTAACCAATGCCATTGCCATCAATATATCACCTCAGCAAGTACAATCACCGTTTTCTCTTGTCAAAACCATACTTCCTGGTACCGTTAAACCATAGCAACTATAGCATCTGAAGGTTTGAGGTAGGGCGCGATAACTCCAAATATGATTTCTGTAATGTCAAAGTGGCAATGTGAATGTATAATATGCGTGCCTTGAGGTTCAGAACCAGGAAATGATGGGATGGTGACAAAAATTGTATGTGAAAACCTTCATTACCTTACATTGCGTCATGTAACGCACCAAAGTTGGCAGCGAAAAATTCATCAAATCTCATTGGTCACAATAAATGATGTCATGACAGCATATGGTGACTGACACGCGCTGAAGTCACGTTATCTGATGTCACCAACCAATTAAACTACGTATTATTTAGACATAAGAAAAACTTTCTTACTGTGTTTAGATGAGCACCATGTAACCGTTTCATGTTAAACGGTCATGATTGGAATGACTTCAACCTTTGGTTCAGCTCATCATGCAGCATGCATACTGTAGAACCGGATTTGATAGCGACGGTCTTAGAGCCGCGAAAGTAGCGACGAAAAATGATCGTTGGAATTAGTTATATAAATTACGCCTATTATACCTTATATAGGAGTTGTCTTCCCCTTTATTGGATCGCTATCATTTTTATTTCTTGATGATTTTCAAGGAAACGCTAACAATTCTGTAGCTATCAAATCCAGTTCTGTAACACTACAAACTCTGGCTGATACATGACAAAGCCTCACGCGGTCTAATATTGGAGGACTGCTAATCGAAATGGAGACCATGAACTGAGAAACATTTGGATTTCCCGCAAGCCAAACCTAACTTCAGTCTCCTAAACCTTCTGCGAGAGGAATGCGTGATCTCATATTTGCTCAGATGCCAGATGGTCATCAGGATTAGAAATGTACTCAAGAACAGTCAACTGTGTCGCTTTGTATGAAATCTAATTCACTCGCAGCATCATAACCTTAGCTGTGATCGGATAATCCATCTGCAATCGTTGGAAAAACTGCCGAGAACGGCTCAAATCAAATGTTTACCGACGATTGGAGATGGCTGGGATTTTGTGTACAACAACGATGAAAACGACACAAGCATATCAGGCTTTATATGACTAACTGTAACGCTGTATGAATACGACAATCCCGAGGGGTCAAGGTAAACACGCCAGCATACTAGTACAGCGTCTGGAATGGGAATAGATGTGTATTGAATTATTTCAACAATTATTTCAACAAAGAAAATGAAGGTATAAACTCGTGTAATTGGATCCAGCGTCAGTTGACTGCGCAGTTAATGAGTGGCTGTTTGACTTCTGAACACGGCGAGAGACTAGCCATCAGTGCATTAGATTTCCTTAGAAGACAATGTACCGCAAAAAGAGGAGGAGAAGAACGATTGCAACGATGACCGCGAATATTTTAGCGTATGATGAGCGCAGGTTTAAATACTTGGCGTCCTTCTTGTATTTGAGTGACTGATTGCGCAACTCCGCTGCCTTGTTGTCAAGAGCTAAAAATAGAACAAGAAGAATTGAGTAAATAAATAAAAACGCCCAATTCTGATAGATGAGTAACAAAGTGAAAATGAAACGAAGACAGAAAAACAATTGACTTTTGTGATTTTCCCTTAACTATGCCCGCATTTTATTGCGCAATTACTCTCAAACATTGGCCTGCAAGTGTTTTCAAAACTCGGTTTTTCGCCCATTCAGTAGGGTATTTCTAGGGCCATAAGCAAATGCAGGCAATGAATTGAGTCATGGAAACGCGTGTATGGGCTATTGCGAGCAACTGCAGGCAACTGCTTGAGAGCACACGCGGACAATAGTGGGTAGAGCAACCGAAGATTCACAAAATAACAATGCCCAAACTAAGAGGAGACATCACTTCTACATCTTCTTATTCTTACCAAATTGTTTGAGTATGAGCATTGCATTATTTTTGTACTATTCCCGTACTATTCCCGTACTATTCCCGTACTATTTTGGTATCATTCGGCATTCCTGCATATTTATCGCATTTTAGCCCAAAGCTGGGTCAGACAGATACTGTAAACACATAAATTTTAGCTACCTCACAATAATAGCTATAATAACGACCCAAAAAATGAAATTAAAGCTGGACGCTATATTTTCGATAGCTCTTTGTGTTATACAGAAGCTGGAAAGAAATTGCTAAAAATCCCAGGCGCTATTATTAGAAATACTGCTAATTTGAGGAAACCGCTATAGTTTGATGATGCTAAAATTTATATGTTTACAGTATAAATCAATGTGACAAAATTTTCGCAAACTTTTTGTGTTACTTAAAAATACACATTGAATTGTAAAACCCTTAAAATCATGGATTGTCATTAAAAGTATAAAGTGTAAATATGATAGGATCTTATCTGTGAGGGGGTCGGATCCTAAGCTACGGCTTTTGAAAGTTTGGAGGAACCAAATCTCCGGTATTTCTGGTCCAGACACTTGTCACCTATGCTACACTATCATCTATGAATTTTGTGGAGTGAAGACCCTTGAATGCATAAATCTACCACATATAACAGTGACAATAAATATATATGTTAAGATCGCGAGTTTGTCTCCACGCTTGCGCACTAAGAAATAAAGTACCTCAAGAGCAAGGCTGCCATATGCGGCAGTCAGGTTGCTCTCGGTTTCTAGGTAGGTCGGAGTACACCTGTGGCACGAGGGCCCGGCAGGAGGACTCAGTGGGATTCGAACCCACAGCCTCTCAACACTTGCGTGCAGGCTCTACTACTGAGCTATCTCCTACTCCCAATGTATTTAGACAGATTGCCTTCCATCATCTGTTTTGAATCAAATATTTTCAACGTATGAAATCTGAACACAACCTGCCTATACTGTGCGTAATGCCTAGTGAACTCAGTGTCCTGGACATGATATTCAGCTACCTTACGATAGCCTCAGTTTGTGTCATAGCCTCACCTCCTATAATGTCCACAGCAAGCTATATACTCGGGTCAGAAACGGAGGTGATAGCTTTGTAAACAGAAAGCAAGAAATAGCTATGACATGAACTGAGGCAAGCTGTTGCATACTGTTTAACAGTGGTGTCTAGAACACTTCACAAACATGCTACACACATTTTGAGATTAGACTCCATCCCATACAGCTTGTAAAGGAGATCATGTCAGTGTCACAGTGTCACAGTGTCACAGTGTCTACATCCAGTTCTACATTATCCTGCATTTTTTAATCTTCTATCGGCTGGTTTCGTAAACGTAGGCGTTAAGCTTAAACTACAGCTAAATCAGGCTTAAGTGCGGCAAAAGCAAAAGAAGTACTGAAAAAAATCCAGTGTAACACCAGCGCATGATCCCGGTGGGCTTCCCGATAGAAGAGTAAAAAATGCCGATTATCTGATTTTATACTGGGAATTGTCTGCCCTTACCACCAACAGCTTCGCCTCTCTGCAGTACGTCCTCGAGGTTCTGCACCATGATACGATGAACATCCTGCAGTTCATTGTTGATGTTATTCAGGTTCCTTCTGACTCTCGTGTCTTCATACGCTTTCTTCGTCTTTTGTATGAAAGTATCTGTAAAATGAGCAACCAATTAGCATTTGTATTCATGACGGATAACTCAATTTGATTGGACATTGTGTTCTAAGTGCCATAGCTGAATTCAATCATCAGTGTCGCCAACTGCAGTATGGCCAACTGCAGTATGGCAAACGGCAAAAAGAGTTGAAGATTTCAGTAATCTGAAAAGATACCACATGGCGGCTCTAAACTCTATGGCCTCTCATGAAGTGCATAACCGCTAATCAAAATACAGATAATCAGTTTCTGTGGGCCTGTGGTGCACTCCGACAGCAATGACCTTGACCTATTGTGGGCTGATCAAACTCTGTAGAGTTGGTAATGCTGTCAATGATAAGATTAAAAGCATTTTAGTCCAATCGACCAGCTGTCACAAGACTGGGGTTGAGATGGGTAGGCTGACGTAGATAGTATCTTACCGAATTCAATGAAACCGTACGGGCGAACTTGTGAATCTATTTTGGAGCCGTATTGTGATACAAACTCGTTCTGCAATTCTTCCAAATAACTGTATGCTTGCCGTTTGGAAAACGCTTTGTCTGTCAAGGCCATGAAACAGACACTTCGCTCGATTGAGTAGCTGTAAGTAGACATGAGAGATAGAGTAGATACAGTGTGTAGAACTGGGAACTATCTAGACTCGGTATGTAAATTGTGGTCGATAAACTAGCGATTATACATATTACTAACTTTACAAACAGGTACAACGGCCTGAAATGTGTGTTTATTACATTGTGTTGGATCATTTCGCTATAATTATAAATTATTCTTCTTAGAATGTCATGATAACTACCACACCAAAATAAAGCTCTTCGATACATGAAACTCAGACACAACAGACATATAACTTACTGGAACATATAAGGGCCATCTTCTAAGCTGCATCTCGCAGGTGAATTGACGTTTAGCCTCCTGCACAGCTGTTTCGCTTTATTTTGGTATTCTTGCATGCTCTGTCCCGTCTGAAGATGAATGGAGAGGCGAGGAATAGTATATTCTTCAAATAAGCACCTGCTGAATGAGCATTCCTACAGTGTCACTTACCTTCTCGTCATCTTGAATTGATGCTGCTAAAGCCAGACCGTCACGGACCCTAGCTATGTACGTTATAAGAATCATGATGCTTCGTTCGCTATCACAGACAAAAATAGCAGTGGCTCTCAACTCTTACTGGGAAGTCTCATGCAGTCTCTAATAGGTTTCACTGACCAACTAGTCAGATGCTATCCTAGTAGAGAAACTACTGACACGAGGGCATAGATAGAGAGGAGGAAGGCTGTAGTCGTATCTTGTTTGTACCGGCCAACAGTTTTGACGTGTCCTCGACCTCGACATCCTTGCTACCGGGCGATATCACATTTAGAAAGTTCAATTCAGTTTATAAATATTTAAAAAAAATAAAAATGTACCAGAAAATTATGTAAACATTCCCTTCCATCTTTTCATGGTTCATGCTGACAATAACTAATCAAGGGTTTAGCGATTCTATAGGTCACATTTCTGTCTCAACGCTACTGATTTCTTGTAAAGCCAAAGAAGATCCATCACTCTTTGGCGTTGCTCCTCATTACAATTATTCTTGGGCTTTTTCTAGTAATAGTATTAGAAATCAACCAAATCATCGACCAGAATCGTGTGGAGGGTATGCAAACACTGAGGAACCGTGTGTTATTCTAGATCTCTTGATTAAAGTATGGCCGTTCCTTTGAGGTGCCCATTTGTTTTTGCCTCCGTAGCGAAGAACTCTTTTAAGCGAATCCAAGGTAAGTACTAGTTATAGCTGAACTATACGTCACGCAGTGGGATATTATGATATGAGATATTTGCTTTTCTTACGATTGTATTGTCAGTGTATGCAAATTTAGCTAATCTGTCTATTAAAGTCCGTTACAAGCGAGGCTACAGGGATCAGTCTTTGAAGCAAGCCATACCAGTCGAAACACTAAATGCGTTTCGTGTACAATACGATAAAAAGACAGATGAAACTTCACTCACTTCTCAAGAATTGGAGTCAGCACGTCACTACAAGTAAGTGAGATAATCAGGCCCGAGAGTGTTCGTCCTGATATCAATCCTAGACAGTGGTACAGTACATAATTCATGTTGTAGGTTTGTGCACCCCGAGTTCCTTCCCACAGCAATACCCGAGCACAGAGACTATGTGAAAGAGCAGCTTGAGCGAGAGGATATGATGAAAAGGAGAGCTAGGCTGGATGTACCAGAGTTCTATGTTGGTTAGTTGTCTGCACCATCATTCACTGTCAGGAAGAAACATGCATACATTGAGGCTCTCTTATGTCATACAACTCCTGTTTCAGTTTAATTTCAAGGCTGTTGGTGCAAACTATCTTGTTTCGTGAACTGATATCACTGCATGAGGGTAGGCAGAGGGATAATGAGGGGATAGAGCGGGGGTGGGAGGCATTTACTACTGAGGGATCAAAAATAGTATTCTAATAGTATTCTATGATTTTATTCATTTTGGGTGACACATTCTACAGCAATATCTTTATTTTTCCCTCAAAGTAAAATGATGAAAATGAGACAGTTTGCTGAAAGTGCTCCTCTCTCTCTCTCTCTCTTGGGGGGGGGGGGGGAGGGAGGGGGAGAGGGAGCAAAGAGAGGGAAGGAAGAAAGGGAGAGAGAACGAGAAAGAGGGTCAAGGAAAGCAGCGAGGAAAAAAAAAGCAAAAA
>ERZ1740065.2620-NODE-2620-length-11211-cov-4.454733_pt1 | contig 11211 bp, 5 predicted proteins | sample MGYA00581738_ERZ1740065 | MGnify/ENA primary metagenome ERZ1740065 (study PRJEB43018, sample SAMN04849749) | marine metagenome | isolation source: floating plastic debris | place: Pacific Ocean | collected 2008-09-01 | study: EMG produced TPA metagenomics...
TTCCTTGAGAGAGGGGGCTGGTAAGGGTGAGGTGAGTGAGGGGCGGTGGGGTGGGTGAGATAGTGGGGAGTGAGTGGGGGGTGAAGAAGATAGGAAAGATGGGGAGCTTGGGGGAGATGGGGAGGCTGACCACGTGGGATCTGTTACTGAGAATGAAGCGTTTGCAGGTCCTGTGGTGAAGGCATCAACATTGAATAGATTGTGTTCCTGAAACTCAGGTGGTTCAATCTCTACGGCTGCTTCTCTCTGATTTGATTGCCCCTGGAACTGGGCCTTTGCCGCCACCGTAAATCCCTGGTTCAGAATGTTCTTAGAGAAAATCTGAGCAAAGCTGCGATCGGGTCTGCGAGATTCGCCTCCAGCTGGGCTCTGCACCGCCGTTTCCTTAAACCGCAATTGCCCTTCCGGCAATACTGTGAACACCATTTCTGTGTCGATGAACATGTCCCCGTTTTGCGTGAGGTAATGGGTCAAATACAGCTCGTCTCCCTGCCGCTCCACCACCAGCGGAATGTAGGGCTCATTTTCAATCCGTAGGTGAAACTCGTCGGTGTTCATCACCGTGTCTGCAATCCCGGCCTCGCGGAGGAATTTCAGAATGCGCCTTTCGAGCTGTCCCATGAGCTTGATGGGCGGGGCTGGTGCTTGGCCGACTGGGCTGGGGCCAGGGGTTGCAGGCGGCGGTTCAGAGAAGGAGGCCTCAACGGTTTCCAGCTTGGGCAAAGACACCCCCAAAAACTTACGCGCAATATCTTTCGATTCAAAAGCTGCCAGGGTATAGTTGCGCTGTTGCATCAACACCGCCAGGGTTTGCTCCAATCGGGCGGGTGGAATGACGAGTTCCATGCGATCGCCCACCGAATAGAAATCCGATCCAGCAGCGACAATTAATCCCTCATCGAGAAAGTATCTGCCACCCGATTCCTTCGATTTCGGCGTTTGCAACACAAAGCCATCCCCGTTGAATTGAGCTTTCAGAATGAGGAGTTCGTCCAGGGTTTTGACGATGCCCCGGCGTTCAGTCTCTTGGGCAATGAACTGGATCACCTGCTGTGGGGTGCTAAAGGCTACCGGCTCGTTCTTGATTTCGTCTTGAATATCAAAGCCCTTGGGCATCATTAGCCCCTGCCGCACCTGGCCTTGATAGTCGGTGTAGTTCACCAACTTGCCCTGGCGATATTTCTCAAAGGCCTTGATTAAATTGCCGGTAAAAATCTGCCGGTTCATGCGGCCAGCGGTCTGCTGCTGGTCAAACAGGCCATAGACATCATTGCCTAACCAATCCTCGGTCTGAACGGTCGCCGTCAATGCCTCACTGCGTCCGGTGTTGAACTTGGAGAGAGGAACCGTCAGTTGCCGCATCGAGTCTGCTACCAGAATCCGGATCTTCCAACGGTTCGGTGCAGCGGGACTACCGGATCGCGGCTTGGCGTCGATACTTACCACCACGCCATAGAAAATGGTCTGGCTAGCTGGAGTGACTAAGCGGAGCGGCGTCCCCGGAACGAACTCCTCTAACACCTGAGTGACATGGCTGAGTTGCTGATCGAGGCGATCGCTCAGCTTGCCCCTCGCTGTCGTGTCCTGTTTGCTAGCGATCGCGAGTTGCCGGTATTGCTCGGTTTCGGTTTGGAGGGAGGCGATCGCGCTATCTGCCTGCTCCCTTGCCCGCTCTTCCACCATGCCCGGATCATGCAGCTCTACTGCTTTCACCGTTTCTAACCCCACGGTTTCCCGCACCACATTGATCACTTGCAACTGGGTCAGCGGCTTGGTCTGGCTCTTCGCGTCCACGACTTCCAGATACACTGATCCCGTGAACTCGCTGGGGGTATCCCTGTTATCGGCCACTATCTCCATTCGGGCGAGCGGGCGAGCATCCAGGTCGAGTTGATCCGCTTCCAGAATGTTTTCCCCCATCGCCCGCGCCTGATCCACCAGGTCGCAGTACTCCGACTCAATCAGGCTGTAGAGGGCTTCCTGTTCTTCTATCGGTAGCAAGGGGATTCGCCCCGTGACCTTCTTGATCAGAGCAATGTCGGAAGCATCGTTGTCCGCCTGGGCAACGGGAAAATCCAGCTTGGCGTTGAGTTCGGGGTCATCGTTCAGCAATTCGGTGACCACCTGCTCGCCATAGGGATTCATAAAATCGACGACGGTACTGAGCGAGATATCCGTCGCGCGCGCCGCCGTGGTGTTGGCGTTGAGGCTGGCCATCTTGCGACAGAGAATTGCCCCCGGTCGCTTCTCAGCCGGTAAATCGCCCATCAGTAGGGTGTAGCTGGGCAAAGCAACCTGCCCGGTGCGATGCACTCGGCCCAGCATCTGCATGAACACGTTGATGTCCCGCTCGGCTTGGGCCACAATCATGTGGCGCGATCTCTGGTCAGCAAACTTCTCCGAAGCATGGAGAGAGATACCTGTGGAGCCCGAACAGTTCAGCAGAATGACATCGGCATCGCCTGCATTGAACTTGGCCACGGCATCAATCTTGCCCGTGGCCGTGGTCTCCTGATCGGCTCGCACTCGGTAGGTCATGGAACCATCGGCGGCATACTCAATTCCGGCTTTGCGTCCCGTCACCTCCGTGACCCGATACCCAGCTCGTTCTAACTGCTGCTCAATGTAGTCAATAGGACTGATGGGAATGCCGCTGAAATCGGCTTCCTGAATCGCGTCCAGGGCAGCTTCGTAAGCTATAACGCCCTCGGCTCCCAGTTGTTCATCCGTGAGGCGCGATCGGGTCGCTTTTCCCCGATAATCCTTGACCACGACATCACGGGAGCGTTCCAGATACCGTTCCAATAAATCCCCAAAGGAGAGATTCAACTCATCACCAGGGTTCAATCCTTGGGCATCGGCGTACGCCTGGATAAAACTGCCCATGGTGTTAGCGACAGTGATGACCGGCTTTTCGCCATTGTGGAGAGCGGCGATCGCCACTTGCACAGTGGCATCCGCTTTCTGCGACAGGAGTCCCTGCTCAATGCAGTTGTGCATTAGGGAGGTGAAGTTCGTACTCTTCGCCCCCACCTCGCCGATCGCCCCATCCTCGCCCAGCGCTTTGGCTTCGGCTTTCAGCTCTTTACTGATGGTTTTGACGGCGTTCTGTTTAGCGCGATCGAAATCTTTGATGGCTCGCATCGCCGCTGAAAAATCATCCGCGACCGTCCGATCCACCGGCACTGTCTGCGCTTGAAACGTAATGCCCTCGTAGGACCGCTCACGGCGCAGCATCTGCCCGGAAGCGACAAACTTGCTCGCGACAATCTGCTGCAATGGCACGCCACCGTGGGTCAGGATATTTTCCAAAGCCGTCATGCTGCTGACGCCGAGCCGCAGGTCGGTGCGGCGAGCGTACAAGTCCATCACGTCCGGGCGTTTGGCGTAGGTGGCGGAGGAATAGAAGACGCCAGCAGACTGATCAATCAGCTCCCGCACGAAATCGGCGCGGTCTGGTGGCCCTGCTGCTTTCCAGCCGCCCTTGCTGCCGCCCGCCTGATGTGCCTCATCCAGAATCAGGATGGCCTGAGGCACGAGTTGGCGCAGAAAGTTGCGCCGCAGTGGCTCTTTCTTGCCCACCGTCTGAAGCTGGCTATAGGTGGTAAAGATAGCGCTGTAGTGACCCAGATGCCCCCGTTGCATCATGGCCTGCATTTCCTGCTGTTGCTTGGCAGCGCCAGCCGTTTTCAAAACGCCGCCTCTGGCCAGCGGAATCTCGGTCCTGCTGTCGGTGATGAACGGGGTAAACCGACGCATCCCGATATCGCCAACATCGCGCATCATGTCGGCGTAGAGGGGCTTGTCCTTGGTGATGAAGAGGGCGATTTTTCCCTGCTGCTGGGCATAGCGCATGATGCTGGCGCAGATGCGACCCTTACCGATGCCGGTCTGGTCGCCCGTGATGAATCCTGCACCCTGTTCCAGATTGCTGATCGCTAAGGCAGCCGCATCCACTTGCTCAGCACTGAAATACTGATGCAGTTCGGCGACCGAGCCATAGCCTAAACGAGTCGCTAAATAGGCATCGATACTGCCGTGGCGCTGCTCGAAGCGTTCCAGTGCCTGCTGCGCCGCACTGGCCATGTTGAACGGAATCAGGGTCTGGGTCGAAAAGCCCTGACTCTTTGGGACATACGGCACCTGTCGAGGTTGAACGTCATAAGCATCTGCTGCCGTAGGCTCCGCCGCGCCGGTTGAGAGAGGCGTATTCATGGGACTCTCCTGATGAAGCGTTACGGGGTCAGATCGGTGAGCCACTCCTCCAACGAAGTCTCGTCGTGAAGGGCTAGCCAGTCGGGATAGTTCGGGTGACTGGGTGCGATCGCTCTGGTGGGAAAGGTCAGACCGTAATGCCGCATCCGTTCTCGAAATCGCCAGTTGCTGAGAATCAAGGTCTCGCTCCACTGCTGTCGCCACTGGCTCAAGGCGAACTCCGGATTGTCGTCCGGCTCCAGAATGGGGACTTCCTGAGCTGAATCGAGTTGGCTGAGGGTAGTGGCGAGTAACTGTTGGGTTTCCGTCTGAGAAGTTGCTTCCATCCAGGTCTGAATCATGCTGTCCAGACGAGTTTGCATCAGTGCCAGATAGGTCGCCTCGTCCAGCGTTTCCAACTCTGGAGGCACTTTGACGATGAAGAGCAAACCCACCGTCTCGGGCATCCAGAAGTTGGGAAAGGTCGGATACTGCGGATTCATGAAGGGATACAGCCAGCGGGATAGGGTGGTTGCGGATGGGTTCATTAGGTAAGGTCTCCTTAAGTTCAGCGAAAGAGTGGTAGATGGTCGGCACTTCGGCAGCAGGGAGGGGGCGCTCGGATTGTCCGCGTCCTGCGATCACAATCAGGTCAATGGGAAAACCAGCTCCCTGTTTGCGGTAGAGATCGCCGGACAGGGAGAAATGCTGGGTCACGCGATAGTGATGGTAGAGCAGGTAGTAGAAGGCGCGACTCTCGCGGGTGTTGTAGCGCTGCGACCTCAGGTCTGTGTCGAGCCCCATTTTGCCCCCCATAATCAGCACCGCTCGTCCTCGCGGTTTCATCACAGATAGAGCATTCAGGGCAATCACCTGGGCGATCTGGGGCGTCCAGGTATCGGCGATCGGGAAGCAGCGGGTATGTAGTTTGGGATCTTTGACCGAACCAAAGGGGGGATTGCAGATGACGACATCGACCTGGGTGTCAGGTCGGTAGGTCAGCGCATCTGCTTGGGTGAGTTGCTGGAAGCCGCGTGTGTTCAACTCCGCAAACCGATCTTGATTCAGCTCATTGGAGATCGTTCGTTGCGGATTGGCTCCGATTAGAAGTGCGCCATTCCCGGCTGTCGGTTCATAGACAGTCGTTTCCGCGTCAATGCCTGCCAGCACCGAGGCGAGATAGGCGATGGGAATTGGCGTGCTGTAAGCCTGCTGAAGGACAGAGGTGGAGGACCGCACACTCAGGTTTGGTTGCCGTCCCAAGAGATCCACTAAGCGATCGTAGGTGTCGTGAATCACATCGGTGTTCTGCACAATGCTTTGACCGGCTCGCACCACTGCCGCCTCTACGGATTCATCGACGACCTTCGCCAATACGGTTCCCGGTCGCACGGGTTCTCCCAGCACAGATGCTGCCAATCGCCGCGCTTCAACAATCGACGTGAAGCCCTGATCAGCGAGAAAATGTTGAGTAAAGGCATCCACTAATTGGGGATGACTCATGGAATGCTCCGGAGATGAAACAGCTTGGTAGATGCCGGAGACGAGAAAAAAGGCAGAAGGCAGAAGGCAAAAGGCAAAAGGCAAAAGGCAGAAAAAGGAACTCTGCTCTGCCTATGATTTAGCTAATTTCGAGTTGGGATTTGGAGGCTTTGAGTGTTTTCTGTTCAACCTGCTGCATCCGCTTTTGCAACCGACTGAAATAGGCAAAATCTTGAGGGGTCAGACGGGAAAACACCTCTCCTTGCTGGCGGTCATGGACGACGCCTCGCCCCCACTGGTCGATGATGCGAACCTGATTCTCTGCACCAACGGTGAGCTTGAACTGACTGCCGTCTTTGCTCCAACTGCTGGCCTGAACATGTTTCTGGAGGAAGTTGCGGGCAATCTGCTCTACCTGGCGAGTCTTTGCCGCATAGGTCGCTTCACTTTCCAGAGGGCTTTGGGGTGTCAACCGACGAATCTGACGGAACCACTGAAACGAATGACGATGGAAACCATCGAGGCGATCGCTCACATCCTGAACTTGCACCCGCCGCCCCAATCCCAGACTGTTCAGCGTTTGGAACTGCATCAGGACTCCCCGTGTATCCCTGAGCGTGTATTGGTTCTGTCCTTGGCGACTGAGAGCATAGTTGCCGACGTGATAAGCGCGATCGCCTGTGCGCGCATAGCCCCGCTGGAACAACTCCAGCACGGTTCGTGCCAGTCGCTGATCTTGTCTAGAGGGCACCTGATTAGCGAGCCAATTAGTCGCTCGTTCAACTACGCTCTGCTGTTGCCAGGCGTTGACGGTGGCTTGGAGCAGTGTTTTAGTAGCACTCTCCGGCAGCTGCGCGGTTTCCTGCTCTAGCACCGCTAGAGGGGCAGCAAGTTGCTTATCCTGTGGGCTTTCCGCTTGAGCAACATTATGGGTTGCTTGGAAAGCCACTACTGGCGAGAGCTGAGTCTCTAATTGCAGGAAAGCGGCGCGATCGGCATCGTTGAGCTGATGGGAAACCACTTCCCCATCACGCATCACCAGAATCAGGTCGTTCTCGCGATGGACTGACAGATGATGCCCCTGCTGCTGAATCCGATAGGCTCCCACTGACACTTCGTCGTAAAGCGGTTGGGCCTCATTGAGCGGATTAATCAGGCGACTCGCCACTTGAGCCACCTCGCCTGGATCTGGAGGAGATGACTCAGGTGATTCCAGTTGCGGCTGAGCTGCGATCTGACCATTCGTCGTAGCCCGATCTGGTTGTATCTCGCGTGGAATCGTTGGGTCTGTGCCGGATATCTGGAGCTGAATCTGATTCACCGTCACAGTGCCATCTCGTTCTTCCCGAAACAGCACCGACTCCCCGTCGCGAATCTCAATGGCGGGAATTTTCCCGTGATAGGTATCAGCGTCAACGCCCCCCGCTACTGGCTTCTGAATCGCCTCCAGAATCATTTGAGCGCCATTGCGATCTAATTCACGACGGGGGGTCCCATCTGCTAGATGACCATAAACCAAGCGTCGCCCCAGAAAAATCCGCAGACCATCTGATGGATTTGTGGGGATTTGAGACGCATTGACTAACTGGTGCAACACCAGCGGGAGGCGCTGACTCATCTGTGTCACCGCCATCACCAACTGCGCCTCATCTTCCTGCATAGCTTGGGCTTCTTGAGCACTGATTACGAACGGCATAAGCTCCTCCCCATCAACTGAGCAATGCCCTCCAGTCGGTTCACGACAACGTAACTGCCGACTTGGAAAAAAGCGGTTTCTTCATCCATGCGATATTCGATGAATCGGGGCTGATAGTTGGGCAGGCAATCCCGCAGCACTGACAACACGCCTTGCTCGGAGCGCAAGTAGGGCACATCCTCAAACAGCACCTCAATGACATCGGGATAATAGCCCGGTGGTAACGGTGGTCGTTCTCTCGCCTCAGCGAGATCGACTAGGATTTCTGGTTCCTGGCTCAAGACCGTGATCGCTTGGGCAGACACTCCCCATGTCTCTAAATTTGGCAGGGTATGGTTGTTGGGCATGATGCTTTCTCCATTAACGAAACACTTCATCAAACTCGTCTTCGCTGATATCGCCCTCAACGGTTGAAAGGCGTTGAGTCTGTCCAGCAGGCAAGGGCAAAAGACGTTCTGCCAGCTGTTGCCGCAGGACGTTTTCCTGATTCAAGTCGGTCAGAGATCGCTGCTGTTGAGCGCGATCGCTCAAGCGCTGCCGCACGGTACTAAACCACAACGCCTCACTGCGCTGCTGCATCTGGCGCTCGCGGGGGGCAATTTTTACCTTGAGCCGCAAGGGCACCGACGCTTCACGGCGACCGCGATAGGCCGGGTTGATAAAGATGCATTCCCCCTGATCCAGCTTCAGAATCTGGTCTGCGGTCATCAGCGGCACTCGCTGCACCTGCTCCGAGCGACTGTGGCTGCCATAACGACCGTGACTGCGGGATTTGGTGAACACACGGGCTTCTTTCTCGCCTAAATACCCAGAGAATTCCTGAGCCGTTTCGCGGTCTTTCGGGTTGAAGAACACCTTGGTACCGCAGGCGGCAAAGAGCGTCCGCGACAGTTCCCGACCATAGATGTGTTGCAGTTGGGCAAAGTTTTGATAGCCCAACAGTGCCACAAAGCCATTGGAGCGAAATTCGTTGATCCATTTGGGTAAATCGGGCAGATACAGGGTGGGTAGCTCATCCAGAGCAATCACCAACGGTTCCTGTCGGGGTCGGGCAAAGTTTCGCGTCACCAGCAGGTGCAGAATCGCCGCTAGCAACGGACTCACCGCATCGCGCTTTTGAATATCCACTTGCAGAAACAAGATGCGTTTCCCCTTTAGATCCAAGGGCAGAGTGGTCTGACCACAAAAGCTGGAGACCAACTGCTTGCCAGTAAAAGATTTGAACGTCCGCTGCGCCGTGGCGATAATCCCCGCAATCTGCTTCTCCGCGCCTTCCGAAGCCATTAACTGGCTGAAGCTCTCCAGCGTCCAAGGAGGAATAAACCCGGACTCGCCCGCCTGTTTAATCCGGGCTGGCAGTTCCGACAAATTGAGAATCTTAGAAGCCATCAGCAAGTCAGGATAGGGCGTCAGCTTGGCGAGCAGCATTACCGCTTCGACCAAATTGGTGCCCGCATTGTTGAAGAAGTCATTTTCCCGATAACCGCTGTCCCGCTGGGTGTTCTTTTGCAACACGTAGGCCAGTTGCGCCGCCATCAGGGTATCGGTTTCATCGGCCAGAAAATCGAGGGGATTAAAGACGCCTGTATAAGGCTGTCCGGGCGCGAACACGTCCACTTGATAACCCTGGCTCGCGGCCCAAGCCGCATGGGTGGCCAACTGACTGCCTTTGAAGTCGTAGACCACGATGGGAAAACCCTGAGCGATCGCGGAGCGAATGGCGGGATCGATAATGCTGTAGGTTTTACCAGAATCAGGCGCTCCAGCAACCACCACGCTCTGCTGCGCTTGAGGCAAATCCAACGTGCCCGCTTTCAGGGCAACTTTGGCAGGCCGACGCTGCTGTTGCTGCTGGCGAGTTGTCCGTCTCGCTTTTTGTCGCTCCGCCTTCCCTGCAAAGCGTCCAGTGGCCAGCGCCTGTTTGGATTTGCTGCCCAGCAGCGCCATGCCAACCCAAAGAACGGTAATGCCCAGCAGTAAGCTACCCATGCCGGAGTCCAGCAAGGACTCGGCCACCTCTTGCAGAATCGACAGGTCTACTGGTTGCTGTAGAAGCACGGGGTTACTCATGATCGCTGGGGAGATAGTCGAGCCGGTCAACGGCATAGGTCTGGCCATCAAAGGCCAGGGTGATTTGCTGGAGGTCGGTTTCTACTAGTTGAGTCGCCACTAGCTTGGGCAGTCCCTGATGCAGGTCACTCGTGGGTTGCAGCAGGATTTGCCCTGGTGGCAAATGGGGGTCGAGATAGGTTGCCAATACTTGCTGAAAGCCTGACTGATCGCGGATATATCCAAACAGGGCACAACCGGCAACTCCACAAAGGGGTTGTGTCTCGCTGTCAATCAAGCGGGCATCAATCAAATAGAGAGGTCGGGATTGTCCGGATTGCCGTAATTTGAGAACGCTCATCTGCCCCGCATCAACCGTGGCATCAGGATGGAGGTTGTCCGTCACTACCTGGTTCAGTAGTGCCGGTGGAGCCACGTCTTGGGCCAGTTGCCAACTGGGCTGAGGGGAGCGAGCGTAGAGGATGCCGATGCTGACGAATATCAGCAGCACAGCTGGCAGAATGATCTGGACTCTGAAGAGGCGTTTCATCGATCAGCCTCCTCTACCGAACGCTTAGTGGACAAATCCAGAGGGGACGAGCACGGTGACAGTGATTCAGAGGCTAAACTACGGGCTTTTCCGTGAATATCGGCGACGATCGTCTCGTTGGGAATTCCCGTTCCGCCCCAGTACAGCTGATTGACTCGCTCCAGCAGCGCCTGACCGGTGAGCCCTTCATGCTGTGCTTGCTGTGTCAGTGAGGTCAGATCCAACTGCAGCTGATGCTGCTGGGCCGCTAATGGTAAGGACGACGGCAATTCTTCATCCGCGATCGCGTCTCCAGCGTCGATGCGAGTGAGGAATTCTGCGCCTCCAGGCTGGGATTCAATCAGCGCCCGCACCTCGGGGCGGTAGCTCATCAAGCCATAGCGCCCGAGCGATCGGCCACAGTTTCCTTGAACATCACACACGAATGGGCCAACCGCGTTTGCTTTTCTCTCCGGTGGCACCACCTGATGGATTAACTCTGAAGCTGAGGCAGGCTGACAAGTATTGACACTGTTCAGAAACGGAGCGGGAGAACTTTCTGAAGCTGCTGCCGCTGATCGCTCAGAAGTCGACGCAGCCGTTACTGATAAAGGCGTCGATGGCGTACTCGCCTGCTCCAAAGAACCTAACAGCAGAAACTCGGTTTCTCGATAGGTGAGGAAGGGAACCGGGCCGATGAAGTAAGGTGTGCAGCCCAAGTCCGGGGCAAACCAGCCGCCTCTCTGACACATCCGAAAGAACATCGCGGTGCTCACCGTGCCGCTGCTTTCATCCACGTCCCAAACAACGACCTTGAATGCTTCACCAAAGGGATGCCGTCCCGTCGGCTCTTGCCCGCCATTAGCCGCCGCCAATACTCCTTCACCGCCCTCAACTGACTGAAATTGCCCCGAAATCCACTGCTTCCCCTGGAGTTCCGGTAGACCGGTTAGTTCAATATGACCACAGTCTTGCTCACAGGGTACCTGGAAGCCCTTGGCATAACTGCCAGAGACGGTTTGCTGTCGCTGGGTTTCTGCGGGGCCGAAAACGATGTCAATCTGACCGATCGCCCCAGTAAATGACAGCGGATTGGGCATCTGGTCGAAAGGCACCGAGGCCAAGCCCGGAACTCCCGCCAGTGAACTATTGCCCCAGTTGTGAAAGGCTTGCAGCGGAGCCGTGGAGAGTCCAGGAATATCCGTTAGACTGACATCTTGCAGTATCTCAAGACAGTCTCATACCGCGACAGGAACCCGAG
>ERZ1740065.2621-NODE-2621-length-11210-cov-12.433797_pt1 | contig 11210 bp, 3 predicted proteins | sample MGYA00581738_ERZ1740065 | MGnify/ENA primary metagenome ERZ1740065 (study PRJEB43018, sample SAMN04849749) | marine metagenome | isolation source: floating plastic debris | place: Pacific Ocean | collected 2008-09-01 | study: EMG produced TPA metagenomics...
TAGCAGCCAATGTCAACCATGTAGGGCTACATGCATTGCACTGAGATGGAAACCTGGTTGTTCAAGTCCATCCATTTGCTGAGGAGAATGTAAAGAGACAACCAAGGAGGTTCTGCTGGTGCTCATACAAAACTGCTAGAACAGAATGCTATTTCCTCGCTGCTGATAAGTCATAGCTTGAACCTCTACAGTGTCTGCCTATCACAATTGAGCTCAGCTCAGCAAAACCAGACAAGCAATACCTCTATAGCATAAATACCTGGCAAAAATAACATGGCGACTTGACACATATTGGGGATGAAACAAAAAACTCTCCAATAGAAAAGCGAAATAGTTCATGGTAGACGTAAGTTTTAGGCGGTTGTCTTTTCCCCCAACTTGTAAATCTTTGAATAAGTCTTGCAGGGCTCTCAAAGATCTCTTCAAAGTCTGTTCATGAACTCTTACAAAGCCTTCAAACAATCTCCAATAAATCTGACGTTTTAAAAAATTCTGTGCAGGGAAATAGACGACTACCAAATGATATTGAAATGTAAGCATTACTGGTTTATGTCATTCTCCTGTCGATATTTGAGCAAATTCCAGCACATTCAGGCACATTCCGGCACATTCCGGCACATATGCGCAATCACTCCCGCACACACCCGCGTGCACCGAGCCGGTATGCGTGCGTGCGCACTCTTGCACGTATATAGACGGGAGAACAACAAAAGCCGATTTTTTTCTACCAGGTTATGTTCATAGAGCAGATAATATTATGCATGCCGATCGATAACACTCCAGCGATGACGGCACCCAGCGAGTTGGATATGGACACGACAGCTACGCTGTACTCTTTGTAAGATGGGTCAACCTATAAAATAATACAAAGTGCATTGAGATTGATCAGATAGCGGCAGAAATGCTGGCGTTTCCTTTAAAATCATCAAGAAGCAAAAATGATAGCCATCCTAACAATAGCGGTATAGTAAGTGGGAAGACAACTCCTATGTTAAGTACAATGGGCATACATTCTAAGGTGAATTCCAATGATGGCAATAATTTTCCATCACTGTTTTTGTGATCATTAGACCGTCGCTATCAAATCCGGTTCTACATGAAGTAAACATTAAACGAAAATAAAAAATGAAATAAAGAATAGGAATAAAAAACGAACTGTTCGAACCTCACCTCATCGGAGACCCTAGCAAAAGTGTTCCCGTAAGAGAGGCCTGTCACACAGCCTTCCCATAATACAACAGCAAACATTATCCACAGGCCGCCGTGGTGGGGGAAATAGTGATAAAACACTTGACATAACACCAAAGCTAAATTTGCTGCCTGAAATAGGAATTAGTTTTGTAACAAAGCAAGATAACGACTATGTCACATGGGCAATTCAAGTGACTTCCTCACTTGTAGTATGGAACCGCTCCATATGTGGCGGAACTTTGCCAGAGACAAGCTAGATCTACCGAGAAAGTTTCCAACGCGATACACCGTCTGATACCATCTGTACTGGTCTTGAATGTTCAGGAAATCACATGACTCAACAAAGTATGAGAGCTCCATCTACAAGAACTCTTCTGATGGAGTTATCGGTGCCCCAACAGATTCTCAGGTACCGTGTTAGACCTTGAGTCTGATGGAGCAGTATGCCATACACTGATGAAAAGCATGCGGAAAAAGATTTCGTTTGTCCGTATTCACTGTTTAACGTTGATGAACACGGTCCAAAGTCTTGTGAAGTAAAGATGGCTGTCTAGCGGTATTTAGGTGTGTGACATGGCACAAATACAGATACGAGAAAGTCAACGGGCTTTTGGTAGAGGGATATATGTGACTCACCAGTGTATGGTTGATGAAGTACGCTGATATATATACAGCCACCAGCGGAACTATGTACTTCAGCAGTGACTACAAAAAAGATGAATATATCTCATTCAAGTTCTCATATAGTCTGAACACAGTGAAATCAGCGTAAAGGACTGTGCATCAATGCCGTCAACAGCGTTTACTCAGTGTGCTGTGAAAGCGATCAAGGTTGTGGTAAAGCGCTAGCATTTAATTTCCCAGACGTGGTTAACCCAGCTGGTGTTTTCTTAGTGCATGCAGTCAGTGACGCCTTCAGAGTTGAACGATCAGCCATTTAAATGCGTTTGCACACCGAACACGCCTACTGACTTACGAAGCATGATTTGACCACAAATCTGAATTCATAGAGTAAATGTGCATGAGCTTTCCATACTTATATTAATGGTGTGAAATATTGAATCTCAACAAGTAATCAGATCGCCAAAGTGTTTGATAATTGCTGTTGAGTAGTCACAGCTCCTCCGAATGCTTTTCACTCTCATTTTATCAGAACTGAGCAAACTAGTCAGTACCAATGTGTTGATTGCTTAGTTCCATCAGTTATACAACTATTGACTTCAATGCTTTCAACATGGAAAATTGTCAGAAACTTCCTAACTAAATAGACAACAATGAATCAGAGACCAGATGAAGAAACTGCTTACCAAAGTGTGACGGAGTTTTTTGCTCTTGATTGCAGCATCCAAATCGTTCCCTGACTCATGTGATTGGTTTGAAACATCCTCATTGGTTGAGTTCCCTGAAGACGAGGTGACGGACCATTTCTTCAGAAATCCTGGCTTGACTAGCAAGCAGGAATAGCTGTAAGACATAAATGTAATTGAGCAAGTTTTATAACCACGTTTACAATCATTTCCTATGATAAGTAAGTTCTTGAGTCAGTCTATTAGGCTGCATTGACATCATCTGACCCGCTGGAACATTTTAAAATTGCTTATGAAAACTGCCTTTGACAAATGCAATAAGATTTACGTCACCTTACTCCTTGGCAGAGAGGTATAACCAGCATCACCATGAGAGTCACCCTCATACTGAGCCCAGCCTGTCTGAGTGAAGAATAAAAGAGAGCCGCCGCAATCCCGCTGGCACCAGTTCCTGAGGCGTAAGCTGAGAGAGAACTCCTACAGAGAGAATTGATATAACGTGGGTAAGTGCAACTGTAAAACCTGTGAGGTGGAAAATACTGGAGATTCAGTGTTTCTGAACTTTGAGAACTAGTAGCTCGAAGCCCTAATTTGGGCAGCTAAAATACTGGAGTCTCCTGAGGAAATATGGAAGACTTGTAAGCGATGAGAAAGTGGCTTGTCGAGACAGATTTGTGGCCAAGTTTCATCAATGTATTGGCACCAATTACTCTTATGTCGGCGTGCCCGGTTTTACGCTGTCGCTCCGCTGATATTATGCCAGCTTTAGTCCACGCATAGTACGCTTTGCCTTGCTGACATAAGGGTAAAAAATGTCCATCAAGGAGACAACAGACATTAGTACCCTGATATAGCACTGGTCAGCCTTGCCCCAGGACATACATGAGTTCATACACATAAGTTAGGAAGCCAAGGAACTTTTATAGATATCTGAAAAGCAAGATGAGCTGTCGCACTCCTTTTGAGATTCACCTACTTGTGAAAGTGTGTGGTTAAGCTGAGAAAAGTCATTTCAGCCATTCCTCCAGCAACACCGGACAGAACGACACCTGCAGCATATCAAACTTGAGCCCTTAACTGACACGAGACAATCCTACTTAAGTGTATTTCAGAGGGCTGCAGTGTTTTCTGGGAGAGTTTTAAATCATTTGCGAGGCATGAAATCAATTACTACAAGTTCTCATGCTAAGATTGTTGTCTATTTGTTCTACTTCATTATTCTGGACAACTTCCAATGCAGCAGATCTGGTGAATCTATCTCGGTACGTTAGGGAGAAAAGCTGTGAGTATAAGTTGATAAATGAGGTCCGGTAGCTTCATGAAGGTACTGTAAAACTACGTTTCAGATAATTTGCGACATCATTGACAAGCTCCACGTCCTAAAAGCGGGTCGAGCCTTAAATATGGCCCTATTTCTATTATTGCAATGTTTTAGAGGTCGTGTGAGGAGAGAATCTGCGCTAACAAAATCAACAAAAGTTGGCTTTTGTATGCAGCCGGAAATGCCTTATTAGGAGTCCTACATATGAGCCGTAACATAGGGATAAAGATGCTTCCTCCTAAACCTTTACAGCTCTGCCAATAACCTTGTAAAAAAGCAGTAGCAGCATCCCATAGCATAATTTATCAACCTTATCCTATAATATAATCCAAATAACAGCTCAACAGCTACCAGCACCTAAACAAGACTATTACCTGCCCCACTATCATTGACTATGCCCACTTAGCCAGCAGAACGGGCACCAACATTGCCGTTGAACTCATTCTAATACAGGCTAGTTTCGCTATTATCTTCGACCAGAAGATGACTTCTCTAGTTATTTGGAATCTTCAAATTATAGTAACATGCTTGACAGGTAGATCATGTCACTGTCATATTGGACAAGTAGCATGTATTACGTAATATTTACTATCTAATATAGATAGATACCATCTCTCGGTAAACAGTTGTGTAATAGAACTAATGAGTCAGGAGAAATTGGGTCACATGGTATAGGAGGGAAGCAGCTCACCAAATAAGCTGACAGCTTTAGCAGATGGTCCCGCTATTGCCACCGTCAGTAGACTTGCTGTGGCAAGTAGTGTAGAGGCCAAGGTCTTTACACTGAGAGGTAAGAAACTGTGTGAGTTATATGTATATAGGGAGATGGGAGATCGCCATTAGTCTATATAGACAGCTTGATATTTAACTCAAGGACATCACATTCCTTCTTGGCTAGTTAAAATTACTTGACAAGTCATCCACTCCAATGCCTGCACATGATTGGCTACCAAATGCTCATCAAATGCTAGAACTTGGAGATTTGGTTTTTGTTGTTCTTCAGTTGAGTTTCGAGCAAGTATCCTCATGTGCAGCATGCACCAATATCTACCTGAGAATGACAAAAGCCAGACCTTTCCCTCATGAGCCACGTTTCCTATTTTACTACTGTACCAGCTAACCTTTGACCCAGTGTACAGAGCGTTAGCTGAATACGTGCATCCCTGAAAGTGGCTATAGAGTAGAACTTAATGCCACCATGAATCTTCAAAGCAATATATTTGATCTTCATAGCGCAATGAAGTGCTGATGGAGACAGCGGGAGCTTACTTGTACGAGAGCTTGTGGGCAAAGAAGGAGGCAGACAACTTGAATACTGTGTCAGGGAGAAGATCAGCCAGCAGAACTACCTGTGCCAAACAGAGTACAGGTGGCAATCTATGATTTCATATTGCACTTTAGTTTCCGCCAATCACAAATTGTAATGCCAGCTGCCAGGAAATTGATGGAACATTTTTATTTTACGCGAATCTCACAGCAAGAGAGAGATTTATGAGTATTGTAGTTGACACAGTATCCTGAACAGAGTTTCATTCACTTTCCCAAATGAGTGTTGAGAATACTAAGACAGTAGGCGTGTTCGGAGTGCAAACGCGTTCACCGTATTTATGCACGGCCGTTTAAAAAGCAATCAATTTAATCAAAATATTCGGCTATTCTGAACGCGTGCACCAACGGCGACCACAGCGTTTACTCAGCGTTCACTCAGTACGCGTTCAAGCTGCGAAAGCGATCAAGGTTGTGGTAAAGCACTAGCGTTTAATTTCCCAGACTTGGTCAACCAAGCCGATGTTTTCCGATTGCACGCAGTCAGTGATGCCTTTGGAGTTGAACATTTAGCCATTTAAATGCGTTTGCACACCGAACACGCCTAGTCACTACTGTGTGAGTCGTTGCATCAGAATGATGCCTTTACTGCATTGACAAAGTTTGAAATGAGAGGATGCGATGTTGAACTTAAAAACTTTTGGTCAACAAACTAGACGTAAATAAGTGAATATTGAAAGGAACCTTACCCCAGTTCCTGCTGGATTGCATATCAGACGATGGGGTGAGAGAAGCGATGCGTTCAACTGGCATCCGTCAGCCAGTTTGCTCTACAGTTGTTACGATACCGTTGAGTTCACTTTTATTCCCAAGGAACATACATGGCAAATCTCCAATGTCTGCCAGGAGCCTCCTGCATTTTGACAGTCTGATTTTGGAGCTAAAACTCCTAACAATGTGCTCTTAGTGCTTTGCTGTAGCTTATTGGTAAGATACTGCTGAGCTGAGCTCAAATCTGGCAAGATCTTAGCTGTGCGCCCTAGGGGTTCAGGTTAGGTTATTGGTTCTCCAAGTTCAGATAAAACTGAATGTCCAATATTTCTGGTCCTAAAAGTTGTCATCTATGCCAAGAAGGCTTAAGAGCTCCATATGAAGAATACATACCTGTCCTGGATACAGGATATCATAAGCAGCTGAGAACATGACAGAGTAGGAGAAGTTGCCGCACAAACCAATGAGCCTAGAATTAGTTTCAGCTTGGTGGGAACAGAATCAAAACCGGTAATCAGGAATGAGATTGCAGAGAAGTAAGCAAACAAACCAAAATCCAACGGCATTTCGAACTGCAGTAGACTTTCCTGTGTTGTATGCGCTATTCAGAGAGTCATCTCCTAGGGGAGAGGTAACATTGTCACACCAGAACACTATGATCCATATAACATGTGCTGAAGAGGTCTATGATCCATATAACAAGTGATTAAGAGATATATGATCTATGTAACAAGTGCTGAAGGGATTCATGACGTGTGCAATACGATCCGAAGAGATCTACGATCTAGATTACTGGTACTGGAGCTAAAAAGATCTAAGGGGCTGTTTTCATTCTCCTGCCGATATGCGTGAATGCAGTACATGTGTGGGAGTGGGCGAAAAAATTGACATGAGAATGAAAAAGCGATCTATAGTCCAGATAACAGGTACTGAAGAGAGCATATGTGGTATATGTTATATACAGTGAGAGCTGGATATATTTATAAATGAGTGCTTAGCTTTTAGTTCAATTGCGATGAAAGTGTAGCAGTATAACACTTTATTCAATAGGTCATAGGTCATAGGTCATAGGTACGACCAAATAACCAAACTCTCCTTAAATTGTACCATTCAGCATCAGTAGGACATAGTGAACACAATTTTAAGCTACATTCGGCCTTAGATACCTGTTTACACAATTCATGCACTTTTCACCATCAACTTTCAGTGGCAGCATGGAAACATGTTGGCGTTTTCCTCATACTGGTTTGTTCAATATTACCTCTAACTATTATCTTGTCATAACCACACCTTATTTCTACAGCATTTTCAGATGCTACTCCAATAGATGATAGACTTCAATGAAAAGGAGTAGCAAGCCAACAGGAACTGTGGACGCTGCCAATGTTTGCAGTAGAAATTCGTTTTATACCAATGGTGAAAACTGATTTCATGTTTAATGACAGCATTAAGGATCGCTGAAACCTATAGTATCAGTAAATGCCATAAGCAGCCATTAGTGATCAACAATAGACAGCCTCAAGCCTAATAGACTGCTTCTCATAAGTAGTAATACCTTGTTTCTTGACATCTGGTTGAACCAAGCAAGATTTCTCATCAGTCTCAAACTCTGTCATCTCTTCAATCTGAATCTCTGGACAGAACTCTTGCGATCAGGTCAGATTCTGCTGATCAACAAGTGTGTTCTCGAACAACCAACCTGATTTATAGTTGGTGATCGTTTTTGCGTGTAACCCTTTGGATTTCATCCAAAAAACTACCTGCAGCTATGAACTCATCTATTCAACTGGTTCTGCCAGCATAGGAAGAAGACTACCAGCAGGTAGCCAAGATGGATACTGGCAGGAATCATATGGGTGTGCTGGTGTACGATGGCACTCTCCTTAACGGTTGCACTCCCTTGATACCATTCAGAGACAAATAATTCATTGGAATGGGGGTTGCTGGACATACTTTCAGGTACCTTTCATTCTCATTGTTTTTTGTCAGGTATTCATACTTGATAGGAAATAGGCAAAACTACAAGAAAGAAGTTGATCCTATCTGTTTAGCACCCGTCCCACGGTGAAAAAAAACAAAGATAGCTTTAAGATGCTTTTTTATAGGCCTGTGGCAGTCCATACTCCCCCCAATGGACTACTCTAGTCTTATCACAGCAGACTGGAGACTCTATACGCAATGGGTGTCCTTTATATACAGCCATGGAATCGGGAATTGTGATTAATGAATGACTGGAAGACCTCAACAAGGAAAGAAAACTCCTTACTTCTACACTACTACCTGAGAACTGAACGATGGCAGTGTAATGGAAGCAAAGCCAAGACAAAGGATGGAGCCAACAGTAGACAGCAAGACAAGCTAGACAGTCTTTGACGTACCCCAAGTCGCACCTGGCTCAGCTCTTCTATTTCTCATTTGCCTTTTCATTATGAACACATCTTACTCTTATCGATCCTGTAAACTCAATACACCAAAATACTCAGCCACAGTGTAAGTACTGTCTCCTTCTACTAGTGTAATGGACGTATGCAACCTGTAGTAAGACGACTATCACTCATGTCCATCTGAACTCATCTCGTGGGGGGTGTGGGGTTTGGTTACAATGGTCAGCATCTGCTGCCTAGTGCGCTAAGCTGATCTCTACACAATATTAATGAGCTCAGGCATCAGAGTTGGGTATCACGTGCCCAGATCCATTCCCAAAGGTTAGGCCACAATTCTAATTGTACCGTTCTTCGAAATATTCCATGTGCTTATAATATATGTCAAACCTACTTCTTATTATTTACATTCATCTCTATCCAGACTATGTAGGTGCATTTGCTGAGTGAATATCCTCAATTTGGACGATCATATGATTTTGGCACTTTTAGGCTGATGTGAAAGCTGTGCAGCCACATGAGGGTACTTAATACAATATGAATCGAAATGATTTTGTGAAATATATTTTTCCTGAATTTAATTCCATATATATAATTCATGAACCAACAAAAAGCCCAAACTTTCAGCTTTCGAATGGTACCAAATACTGTCCATTATCAGGTGATCTTCTTGCTAATTGACATCATTTGAAATCATTTTCTTCTTCAAAATTCAAAATGGTGGGTCCCTACGAGATCCCTGATGACAGAACAGATGCTCTAAAACTTGACTGCATTAAGCCAAGGAAACTTTTCTTTCTGCTGTTGAACTGAGGGTGAGCTGATAGTACCTATTTCCTATGTATCTTTTGAGAGATTTGGTGTCCTCTCACCGAAGTTAGTTAGCACTACTATACTTCTTCTCAGGCTGATGAATTATACTACAATTTTCACACCTCTGCACTGCTCTCTATGAAGTACTCTTATTTACTTTATCATTTCAAGCAAAATATGTGTCTATACCAGCTGTGTCTAAGTAAAATTCACCTTAAAATAACCTCATTCAACCTATATTCAATAGAAAAATCTATAATTCGATCAGTTGGCTCAGAAAATCCATATCTACAGGAAAATTGGCCATAGACTCGTTCCGACTGGGTCTCACCCCAGTTTCTCATCGTTTTGTTTATAACGTAAGGGGAAGAGATAGAGTACATGAACAACCGTATCGGGTGTGCTGCCAAAAACCTAGTGTACCCACCTTCCTTGTGTTGACTGACAACCGTAGCGATGGTACTGATCAAGGAATGGGCTGTTTTTTTCGCCAAGATGCGTACGCAAGTGCAAAGCAAAGTCACCTCACGCAAAAAGTGTGCAGTCGGTGAGAATCGATCAGCCTTACCTTTCGCTTACATGAGTACTTAGAAAAAGACAGCCTGTCGGCCGCTCTGAATCATATAAGGCGTGTGACAAGATGTTAAACTATAAGCGGGCCAAAAAAATGTTGTGTAGGTATGTGAGTGTGGGATCACCCTAACAGCTTATGAAATGCCATAACAGCTCATGAAAACTTTTGCAGGTGTTGTGGTAACTGGTTCAGAAAGAGTCGCACCCGCCTTTTTCACAGTGTCACTGCCAAAATTTGCCGCCAGCAGGGCAGCATGGGGAGCAACTGAGCGTAACAAAGGTACAAGGCTATAGCATCAACGGCACGAGGTTCGGGGTGGGAGGGGTGTCCCTACCGCAGGGAGAGGGTCTGGGGGGCTTCTCCTAGGAAAATGCTGGATTGTAGAATGCCCTACAGGTTTCAGTCTACCAGGGGTTTGTGTCTGACCCAGGAAACCATGCACTCTTTGTTCTATTGCAATTTAACATGCTAGTTGATTGATCATTGGTTTTTAATAAAGTGTGAGTGCATCTTAGGAGAAATTTCAGTAGCATTTGTTACCTTGATTCATAAGTAGTATGAATACAGTGATAACTTCTAGCGCAAAGGTAGACTTTTGTACACCTTTGTATGAGTGATAGAAGTCGCAAAACTTTGAGAACTGTACTCTGAATACTCGACAGTCAGACCCTATCAACTGCTTACTTCAGCCGACCCATCAATACTGACACGAATTCAATCTCTCGTCTTTTCGAAAAAACCTGTCCCAGTGGGCTTTCATACAGCCTGATATACGCGCCGGGAATCAGGAGTTATTGAAAACAGTGCTGTGGTGAATCAACAATCAGAGCCTATGATATGGTCTCTTCAACTGACCTATAAATACCGACACAACATTTTTTGGCCCGCTTATAGTTTAACATCTTGTCACACGCCTTATATGATTCAGAGTGGCCACCAGGCTGTCTTTTTCCAAGTACTCATGTAAGCGAAAGGTAAGGCTGATCGATTCTCACCGACTGCAAACTTTTTACGTGAGGTGACTTTACTTTGCACTTGCATTCGCATCTTGGCGAGACAAAAACAGCCAGTCTTTGTTGATAGATAGTAGAATAAACTCTAAGATACTCTGTTCTTATGAAAACTATGCTTTCGCCTCCCTCAGAGGTGTAACAATTGGCTCCAGGTACGATTGGGATTACAGTGTGATTATGTGGTATATAATTGGTGGCTAAATCCTGATTACATTGTTCAAATGTATCACGAGCTCGATTGCATTATGATTGCCAATCCAAGAAATCCAGCAGATAGCGGCTAAATGCGATTGGGATTGGAATTCAATCGTGATTATTGCTTGGTTACCAATAAGGCAAATAAGGGTGTACAACATATTAGGTAGCAGCACTACCGGACAAGTCGATTGCACTTAAGCACTATGATGTGCTCCAGGTTTTCATCAGATATCATCGCAAGATGAGATCGTAGGACAATTCTGCTGTGACTGCAGATGCGCAGATACACAGCACATGTTTTGCCAGCCTGCTGACGTTCTGAGTTTGCCATTAACTCGGCTGGCAGGGAGGTAGGCGGGGAGGCAGGGAGGCGGG
>ERZ1740065.2622-NODE-2622-length-11209-cov-10.952394_pt1 | contig 11209 bp, 6 predicted proteins | sample MGYA00581738_ERZ1740065 | MGnify/ENA primary metagenome ERZ1740065 (study PRJEB43018, sample SAMN04849749) | marine metagenome | isolation source: floating plastic debris | place: Pacific Ocean | collected 2008-09-01 | study: EMG produced TPA metagenomics...
GTGTTCGTGGGGAGTTCTTTCGGAGTCCTTGAGGAGTCTGTGTGGACGTCGAGCTGACTCCGTGCGGACTATGTGTGTTCTCCATGAGGACTCCGTTCGGACTCCGTGCGGACTCAGTGCGGACTCAGTGCGGACTTGAGTCCACTGAAGGATAGGAGGGAAAGATATGCCAAAAATTTTAAGCAAATCTAATTATTAAGAGTTGAATTAGTATTTGTATGGTTGTCTGTGAGAATAAAATAATTCTACTTGTAGATTGAAATCATCAAACTGGAGTGGTGATTCCAATATGTGGAGCACTGATGGGGTAGTAAAGAATACCAGGTTGGCTCGCACAATCCGTCGAATGAACGAAGATATCGAAAATCTGAAGGAATTTATCCAGTCCTCTAACTCTACGGATCGTAACGTCACCAAACAGCTATCTGATGTCGAGATGAGATTGACGGAACTCAATGGATTAATGAAGGGGTTGAATAATACAATTTTAAGTAGAGCTTCACTGACAGACAGTTCCATACAAGATGTAACGCAAAAACTGATTGGTCTACGGAGCACCACTACTCAGATAGGGATCCAATCACAACAGCTGACACAGATGACAACACAACTCGGTGATCTGACAGGAGCATTGACAGCATTAAATGGAACCTTTATGAACAACGAAGCCTCGATGGACAACTCTATCGATGACATCACACTACGGTTGGAGACCGTACGTAATGCTGTGAGTGGGATACAGATGGGATCCGTCTACACGAGATGGGGGAGGAAGTCCTGCAGTAGTGGATCCACTCGGATCTATGAAGGTATGCTCACTCCGATTGCTTTCTGTAGTACCTGTTATCTACCTACGCATCTACGAGGCTCGTATCCACTCATCAAAGCATTAGTGAAGTAACCACGGCTACCTAAGATTTCCTTATCTATGAACTCCATAGCTCATGCGTGTGGTTAGGTACTGCATGAATAATCACTGTCGACGTAAGTCGCCTCACTCCACGTATTTAAGGAAGAGGAGGACGAACTATATAGTAGAGTACCTTTAGTAGTGGTATTGATATCACTCTCAATGTTTTAATTGTGAAGTTTTATACTTTAAGCATTACAATGTCGGCGCTATCAGTGATGTGGCGCTGTCATCGCTGTCATCGCGTCATCGCTTTCATCACTGTCGGTGTTGTTAATGCTGTCAGTGCTGTCAGTGATGCGCCGCTGTCGGCGCTGTGCGTGCTGTCGGCACCGTCGGCGCTGTTGGTGATTTCAATGTACTGGTGTAACCATCCATCACTCAGAGTCCTGTACTCGTGAAGTGCTCTCAATCGCTTCATTCGCAATTCAATTATAGGGATAGTTTCAGCAGAAATACAAGCATAATTGTCTGCAAACACTAGCGTCATCTCTAATTGTATTATAAGTATAGACTGAAAATCTAAGAGTTACTCTTCTTATCATTTAGCTATTTTACACTCAGATCATCGATTCCTATGTTCCGCAGGTTTTGTAACTGGAGCAGCCGTGTCTGGCGGCACAGGGGGCGGGGCTAACTTCCTGTGTATGCATCCATCACCGGAGTATAACAGATTCGACATGAGAAACGACTCTCTCGCTTTCTCCTGGGTATGTACTATGTACTGGGTATGTACTATGTATTGGGTATGTACTATGTACTGGGTATGTACTATGTACTGCGATTGCTTGTTATCCCTTAGACAGCACTATCGTGCAATGCGATAATGGCGCTATTATAAGCGCTGTAGATGGATAGTTGTTTATGAAACTATGATGCTAATGACATTCAGATGATGTCAAAGGCGTTTCACTGTATCAGCTGCCAGCGAATTCCAAGCGTACACATGTAATCACTTAGCTAACCTGCCTAGTGATGACTATCAAAACAGCTTGCAAAATAGTTAACTCAACTTATGTTACTGATTGGTGGCGAAACATTTTAACCATAGAATGAAGAGTGACGATGATTCCAATGATACTTAATTCAGCTACTTGTCAACGATTGAGTGTGTCTAGCCACAGAATTATCTTTCATTCACTTTCTGTGATGATTCTATTCAAGTATCAATCCAAGAATTTCTAAAGCTGCGATCGGGAAACTTCTTGGGTCTGTTATTAAGAGTTTTCCTTCCCTGCATAGCCTCCAAGTTTCCTGGCGCTGTACTATACAGTCCATGGAAACTTACATGGAGGATTAACGTTACCAACAGGTGTCCATAGGATAATAAATCTTGTCTTTCTTCCTCATCAATCACGTCAATGAATGCATTCTAATATTAATAAAACTTGGAAGGGCTAGAATCTAGGGTCAATAATATATTAAAGTTTTGTGACAAATTTGCTGAAGATGAATGGCATTTGGGAAATTCACACAACTATAGATGGTAAATACCTGAATGAATAGCGAGTGTGCCTCTGAAAATTTTGCCAACCAATAATTCTCAAAACTCATAAAATTAGATGAGAAAATCTTGGGTTGGCCACAGCCAATCAGGGAACAGCAGGTAACAGTATAGTTGATTTTGCCTCGTGTCAATATTACCAATTAGTGGAACTGATTGTGGGTACTTACCAGATGGTATCTGGAACCTAAATATTATAGATATGATTTCGATGTCTGTGTAGACATAGACATGGACAGAACTACCTAAGAACAAATCTCTACAGCCAAAATAGTTAATGAACTATGAATAAAAATATTGCTAGCTGGTAGCGTCCAATGATCAAATATAGAGGCAGGATCTTCGATCTGTTCGTCACCGTGTGATCATTTCTTGTCACAGCGCTGGGTCGAGTGTTTTAGAGTATTTCTTCAATATTGCAGCTCTACTCTGGGATTTACAGCTCTTCCGACCTCGGAATATTCACGGATAGTGTCGACTCCCACAAAGTGCCCTGCAGCAAGTGCTTGTCCCCAAGACTGACTCAGGTATGAGTGTAGATTGCAAGACAGAGTCTATAAATATATAAGCTAGAAATAGTGTTACATAATTATCATTAATTATTATTGTTATTATTATTATTATCTTTATTTTAGAACCATTCACACGGCGCTACACCCAGCGCTACGCAAGAAATAGTTTTCGGCAATATTTTATCAACGTAGGACATGAATGTATATCTGTGGAAAATATTTGCGCTTTAGCATGTAGTAAAATTTTTGTGATCTTACAATTTTGTGTTTCTGGTTCAGCCTAAAGCCTGGTTCACACTGACCTGAGACAGCCACAAACGAACGAATGGAGAGAACATCTGCATTCGATTGGTAAAATGCGTTTGTTGAGGCATTCGTTAGACACGCGATCTGTTGACATTTTACGAACAGACGTCGGCGAATGATCCTCGTACTGTGATCTGATGCATTCAACTGCAGTGCACTAGTCAACTGCAAGTTATGCAAGGCAATGATTGGCTAAAGTCTGCACAGGTTCCTCATCAGATATAAATCATTGAAGATTTTGAATGAAATATTACTGAATCGGTAGCTAGAGTGCTTCGAATAGAAAATACTAATATTCAATACATTAGTTGAGTGTTTCGCGTTCGCTGGCGATTAGGCGCCTCGACCATGTAAGATATCAAGCGCCTAGCGCCCGGCGAGTGGCTCTATATTGTTTTACATTATTATAATAACCTATGCATGATTTTGGGTGTTCATGAAATAGAATGTAAGCGCTTGATCTCACATAATATGCAAAAACTTGCAACTTGCAACAACCTGCTGAAAGTCAAAGATTTCTGATGACATTAGGAACAAGAGTTATCTCCTCTTGCATTATTTTTCATTCAAAGCAATTCTAGAACTAAGAGACTAATAGACTAATTATTTGTGACTGTATAGATAACTATACCGGGGCGGCGCACATGCCCCGCAAACTGGACGATGGAGTATGAGGGCTATTTGATGGCTGCGAGGTATAATCACCCCCGATCCACTTACATCTGTGTCGATGCTGAGCCCGAAGTCACGGCAGGTATGCTATGTCATAGCTTACCCCCCCCCCCTTTCCCTCCCCATTGGAACCATGTCAGATGGCTGGAAATGCTCTGCAGGTACGTCTGGAAGCAGCAATGGCGCGATGCTTGTCTTCGTCTCTGCCGCGTGCAATCACCCTGCTGACTTTGAGGCCTGCCCTCCGTACATCGGTGCAAGGGAGCTGACATGTGTTGTCTGTACCAAGTAGAAGATAAAGAGAACGCACATCAGCCATGGATAACGAAAACCTCAGTATCTATCATTCACTTGTATTACTTTTGTCCCGAATAGGAGCCATATATATCAAGCTATTTTATATCGATATTACATTTCTATTTTACGACACACTGCCCTGGTTTCTTATTACTCCAGTCACATGTCACAGCCCACATGTCACATGTCACAGCCCACATGTCACATGTCACAGCCCACACGTCACAGCCCAAATATCACGGTGAAACAGTCTAATCATGTTCAGTGCAGGAAACACCATATCAAGTGATGAGCTGAGGCAGGTTAACATCGTTATTGACAGGGCTGTTAGTTCGATGATATTCCTATGGCGGTGAGGACCTCTGCTGCTCAACCAGCCAGGATATGGGCACTTAGCCGCCATGGGGATACTGACACCTGGACCAAATTGAGAGGCAGCTAATTTGCGATGCAAAGATCACAGTGTAATCAGGGATGGATGCTCCGGCGGTACAGACCACAACGCAGACTTGATGAGGCTCAAGTCCATGAGAGCAACAAGCAAATGACAACTGCACTAACTGATGCTGTCATGGAACCAATCAAATTAATGTCACGTGACGGTGCGGATGTAGGTGTATGATCTGTATGCTAATGAATCATGGTGGTGGTTCAGGTAGGGAGTACAGGCGTTCTCACAGAGACAGTTCGCCAGTAGGCCCACGTATAACTCCATTTATTGACCAGGGGATTGACATGGTGGCTGCAAGTACTTTGCGTTGCTTCATTTATGATTGTTTTGTAAACAACTGTCAGCCAACAAATATTGTCTTATGATCATCTGTCTGGGTCACTGACTTGTAACCTAACACCAAAGACCAATGACGAACAAGAAGTTTCCTTATCTGGCTCTCGGATTACTAATGACTAGAGTGCAGTGCCATGTTAGTATGGGTACCAGACTTGACTTACCTTCAGAGATCATCAATGACACTGATGATATCTGATATATTTTTGGCGTATTAAGTACGTATTTTTATGGATGTACGCATATCAAAATTTTCCACCTGCTAGTACGGTTTCCTGTGGTGTTGCGGTGACTGTGCTGTCCAATCAGAAGGCTGATAGTTCTTATGTCCTGGATGTAAGTTAGTACCAAAGATCCCCTTTGTCAACTAGCAGGACATTTCATGAAGTTGACCACAGGCAGTAGCATGCTGGTTATCGGAGCAGGTGTTGCTCCGCCTCATCAGAGATCATCGACAATGTAGATGTTCTCTGACACCATCTCACTTCCATTTCGGGCATCCTCTCAGCAAACTCATACCAGTGAGTATGCAAGTAGCTGGACTCATTGCCCACAGCTATGAAACATCAGATACATCCTCTTTTTCTCTCCCCTCCCTCTCTCTCCCGTTCCCCTCTCTTGCTTCACTCTCTCCTTTCCATTTCAACTCTCTCCCCTTTCTGGTGTCTCCCTTCCCTGCTTCTCTCTCTCCCCTCCCTGTCACACTCCCTCTTCTTCCTCTCCATCTCACCCCTCCCATCTCCCTCTTTCCTCTCCATCTCCCTCTCTTCCTCCATCTTCCATTCCTCCCTCTCTCTCCTTCCTCTCTATCCCTTCCCTCCCTCTCCTTTCCCTCCCTCTTTTCGTTTCCCTCCAAATTTCCTTTCTCTCTTCTCTCCTCTCCAAAAATGTTATTGGGGTGCTGCCCCCCTAGCCTCCACTGGGGCGCTGCTCCAGACCCCAATGCAGGCACCACTTCCCCATAACTAAGAAGACCTCTCCTGACAAGTAGTCTGTCCTATTTGCTGCGCTGAGTATCAAAACAAGAGAACAATTCAATGAATGTTATATATATATATATATATATATATATAACGCTATTGTAGGTTGCATCATCCCAGTACAATTGTTGGTGTCGGAGTATGCTATTTAGGTATCCGTGTACTCTTTTGTGACATGGGAACTTGTCAAGTCTGATGGGTACCTTATCACCCACTGCAGAACGGGTATCCAACATACTGCTGGTCTAGTCATCATGAAATAAACGAACATAATCTCCGCTTGATGCAGATTAATCAATAAAACTTTTCTATGCCATCAGCAAGGGAAGCTAGATGGTAGCATTCATTCCATGGAAAACCTACGTAACACTTATTCATGTATTTGTTAGTATTCCCTTTGAATTCATGTTACAAAGTGAACTTATTGAGCAGCAGCTCAGTGTCTGAGTATGTCGTGAGCAGCAGCTCAGTGTCTGAGTACGTCGTGAGCAGCAGCTCAGTGTCTGAGTACGTCGGTATCTTGGATTAAGTCAGTTAAGGATTAGTCTGAAGTATCAATAATCAGGTATGATGTGGAAATCATAAAGACAGTAAGTAGATCATCGGTTAAAAATAGTTGATGAAAATCATTATCATTTTTTCAATATTTCCATCATTGAAAATCTTCTCTTTCCTAATACCTCATGTTGTACCTTCACTGAGTAAATACGCTTATCTATTTTTTAAATATTGTTCACAAAATATTACGAGGACAGGACATTTCTGAAGACCACAACATTGAAGATTTATGTTGACAATTTTCTCCTCACTGACTAACGATTACCAACACACTATGGTATAGCAGAGCTTCATCTTGTCATGAGCTGGTTTGGATGCTCTCGCCTATATGGAGGTAATTCGAAAAATATAGAAAGACTAGTATACAGAAGAACGTAGAAGGAGACAATTAGTTTTCCTGTCGGAAACTGTTGAGATGGCAGTTACATCAGTGCTTATAGTCCATCCCGGTGCTTATGGTCCATCCCGGTGTCTAAAATCATTTACAGTTTCATATGTTTATCATTTAGTTTATATTTTTGGTTTATAATTTTGGTTTACGTGATTGACAGTTGTTTATATTAAACAACAGACAACAACCTCACACTCTCATGACCAAAAATCAACGGCTCTTCGCACTTACTGCATGGGGGTAAAAAACTGTCATTTGTGTGAGTTGGTGAGGGCGCAGTGGGACTGGCAGGTGGATGCTGAGGGTTAGCAAGAGGCAGGTAGTGAGGCCAGTAGGAGACGCCATGTTGAGTTCCTGAGAACTGGAGAGATGTTGTGTAGTCCCAGTGGCAGCACACTTATACAGTTTATAACTAACTTATTATGTGTTGCAGATTGACAATAATCAATTCTGTTGTTAAAAAATGGTATGGAGAAACTAAACTTCATTCAGTGCACTCAAATATACAAAAGGGCGATAGGAGATATGGAAGCAGGGAGGGCTAGTGGTTGCTATGGTCAGTGGTTGCTATGGTCAGTGGCTGCTATGGCTAGCCATTTTGATAGTGCATTAACAAAAGCCAGAGGTACAATCCAATCGAAAATAAGACTTCCTTCTTGCTGTTTTCTAACATCACATCTACCAGAAGCCAAATTAAGCTTGATACATTCAGGAAAGGGAGTGTAAAGCTGTAACTGAAACGGTTAGTGTAGCTATAGATTCTATGTCTTTGTGACGAACAGTGACGGACAGTGACGGACAGTGACGGACAGTGACGGACAGTGACAACTGGCCGTGGAATACGCTGAACTTTAATTCACTCATTATTTGACAGAATGCAGGAACTTTGATGTCAAACTTAGACGATCAATTGGGTTCCTTGAATACATTGATATGCGTGCATGTGGCACATGAGGGAGTGCACACGCGTGAGCGGGAGTGTGCGCGAACATTGACACGAGAATAACAAAAACCCAATTTTTCAGTTAATCTCTGAAATAATATTGATGAGGAGCACAATGTCAACCTTCTTTGGATGAAATAGAGACCTCGTTGCCGTTGGGACGGAGCAATGCAATGTTAGTGCGTTGAACCAACGGCAGAAGGGGTACAGTGTGAACAGCTAGCTGGAACGCAATGCTGAAGCGTTGGCTGCACCTCGCCCGTTGCCAGTCATTGCCACTCGGCTGCTCTGTAATTGCACTGATATCTTTGCCGGATCAGTTGTCATCAGTGTTGTTTTTTACCGTATTTCCTCAAGATTCCTAACCTTGAGGAAACCCATTTCTGTTTCTATTATCATTCTGAGGGAACACAGTAGGAGACATCAACGTATAGTAGAGCCACAGGTATTTCCATTACGGGAACGCTGTTGCATAACATTGTGTTCTAAGGGGGGGGGTGCTGTGGGGCATGCACTGGATAGCTTTTCGACGCTTAGTGGTCCGGACCTGGACTCGACCACACTGGACCAATGGAAAAGGCTATTTATAGAGCACCAATTAGTGTGCCTGACCACTACCATTCAGTCCCAATGGAAACAGATTCAGAGTCTCAAACCGAATTACTAGTGATGCTACAATATGAAAAGCATCGCTACATATTACCATAAAATACCTGCTGCTAATTGAAGACTTCATGCAGTATGCCAACCTACGCTTCTGGAATATTTCATTTTGACAAATTGTTATTTCACGGGGTCACAGAGCAGCTCTCAATCGACATAATGTTTACTCCAAACTTCAACTTCAAAAGGAGGCAAAGAGGTTCATACTACATATGGTGACAGGCGCGGAAGCAACATACCATGCAGTTTATCGCTCTTATCTTGGAGCCTTATGACAAACAGAGTGTCTGCGGAAAAATTGTGGCAATTTAAACCACCAGTGTAAACAGCGTGGTCCATACATCATTAGCTACCTCTCACATTACCAGTAGCAGACCTTGAATTAGTCACAATGCTGCCAACTTAACAACTTTACTCCGAGTTCGCCAACTTTCTAAATTTTTGAGGCAGCCAATTCAGCCATTTAATTACTTTCTGTGTGCACCATAGGCCCACAAAAACTGACTAGTTGTATTTGGTGAGCAGTTATGTACTGCAATAAAGGCCATAAAGTGGGTTTCAAGGCAGCATATGGGGGGGTTTATCTTTAGGTTACTGAAATCTACGATCTTTTGCCATTTGGGGGTCGGCAACACTGATTAGTCAGCGGGATGTTGATACCGAAAGGGAGCGTTAATGCAGCGGTATGTTTACTCATAACACTGTAGAGCTGTGGAGGCAATGTGATTGCAACTTAATAGGGCTGGAGGACTCTATCTGACATATATGATGATTATAATAGAACGACATCGGAAACCTAAAATTATCAAATAACTTATGTCTATAATACGGATGCTGATTCTGAGAGCCTATGAGAAAATGCTCTTCCAATGCGTGGCATTAGTTCACCAAATTAGTTCCTATACTATTTTTCCTATATTTTTCCTATACCTCCCTCTTACATTGCGACTGCAATGCGATCTGCACCGTCACATGACGAGACAAGTGGTTGAGTATCTGCATGAGTGAGGATTATGGCCGCAATTATACAGACAGAGAATTTGAGGGACAGGTATCTAGACAGGTGCGAGCTATGTGCTTACTGGTTACTGGTTCCGTTCAAGAGGCTAGATGGGTTACCTTGTTGGCCAATCAGCAGGCCGGATAGCTATGACGTGATTGGCTGTCAGTGAAGGAATGTACTACTAATAACGTGATATGTCTGATGGCCTTGTACTGATAATGCTGACAGACCTGGTAATTAATATCGGCAGTCACTTGATGCTGAAAAAATGCCACTGAATTGTTCCTTCCATTACGTTAGCTGCTGTAGAAGCCTGGTGAGACCTGAAGGGTAGGTGGTTACCATTGCTTGGGAACTAGTCGGAGACATATGAGCTGCGACATCTCAAAGGATGCTGATTTATCTTACACCTGAAAAAATTGGCATTTGTTACTCTTCTATTGGTGGAATAATGTGCCGGTGTTACGCCGGTGTAACGCCCGTGTTACGCCGGTGTTACGCCGGTGTTTCCACACACTTGAGAGCGTTGAGTTTTAGCGTACGCTTAACATCGCGTTTATGAAACCTACCGATAGAAGGGTAAAAAATTTCAAAAAAATTATCTTCGCTCCATTTTAGGATCACCAGTTTCTCATACCTGCAGCACCGTCTCTAGGGCTATCATCCATCAGATTTAATTCCAGCACATGAAACAGCAGCGTTGGTACCAAACGCTGGATATCATCGCGTGTAACCAGACCGCAGTGTGTCATTGAGGAATATATATAATTCCTAGTTTGACATCAATTGAAGCTTAGATTCTAGATTCTAGATTGCAGATTCTAGAACACAGGAGCTCCGTCCTTCTTAACCAGAAGGGTATTCCTACTCTCCTGTATCTGTACGTACAGCAGGTGTGACAGCACCGGCAGTACTAAAGATGACGTAACTGCAGCAAAGCGGACTAAAGCCTGCAGCACTGGTGTGTACCAATAGGGAAAATGCCACCAGGACAAATCTGTTATTACTGACAACCTTGACCTCACGGTTGCGAGAGAGTTGGTATTTGAGTGATATCACTGGATGATATGCACTGGGAGATGTCAATCACGAAACATGAGAGTGACACATATTTTTATAAGCATAAAGTACGATCAATTTCACTCATCGGGATCGCATTCAGTGAATTGAGATGAAAATCAATTGTTCCAATAAGAGAGGCTGCTACATTCTCTGGTAACAAAATATAAGCAGCCTAAACATTAACCACTCCACGGCTCTGTAGCTGACACGCTTGCCAAGTGATACATCTTTGGTGTACTAAGTCACTCGTCCAACTGCTAGTGTGCTTTCCTGCGGTTGTGCTGTGACTGTGCTGTCCAATCAGAAGGCTGATAGTTCTGACGTCATATGCAATAAACACATGTAGGTGGCTACCAGAGTTCCCATTGTCACCTAGTAGGACACACCGGTTTCATAGAGCTGACAACAAGCAGTGGCGTATGTGCTTTTGGAGTGGGTGTTGCTCCGTCTCATTAGAGATCATTGACAATGCAGATATAGCTGTGGATGATCTCTGGTACCATCTTACTTCCATTTCTGGCATCAGCAGACTCATACCAGTCAGTATGCGAGTAGCTGGAATCATTGCTAAAAACATCGGATACATCCACATTTTCCTCTCCCTCTCCCTCTCCCTCTCCC
>ERZ1740065.2624-NODE-2624-length-11205-cov-3.789955_pt1 | contig 11205 bp, 8 predicted proteins | sample MGYA00581738_ERZ1740065 | MGnify/ENA primary metagenome ERZ1740065 (study PRJEB43018, sample SAMN04849749) | marine metagenome | isolation source: floating plastic debris | place: Pacific Ocean | collected 2008-09-01 | study: EMG produced TPA metagenomics...
CCATTGGTGACGTACCCAAAAATTCCGCCGCCATGCTCAATGGTCTGGCTTCCATTGATTTCATTGATGCCCCAGCCATACCCGTAGTTGATTTTTTTGCCGTTGTTTAAGGTATAGTTGGAAAAAGCCAAATCTGTAGATTCCTTTGAAATCAGTTTATATGCTCGAACACCACGATTCCACTTGTATAAATCTCCAACGGTTGACATCAAGGAGCCAGCAGCGTAAGGCTGGGTCATGCTTAGGAATTCTGCATTGATGAGTTTCTCTTGCGATTGGTAGCCATTTGCTCGCTTTTTGATGATCTCCCCTTTGTGTCCATAGTAGGAATGGTCCATGCCCAAAGGTTTGAAAATGTTGTTCTCCACAAAATCTTCATAGGTCTGTCCGGATACCTTTTCGATAATATAACCGAGGATAAAATAGCCGGAATTATTGTAGCGGTATTCCTCACCTGGGGCAAAATCTATGGGTTCGTCTTTAAAGAAGTCGATAAGTCCTAAAGGTTCAAAATCTTTTCGCCATCTTCCGACCCATTTTTCCATTCCGGTATAACTTTTAATACCAGAAGTATGCGTCAATAAGTGGTGTATGGTGATGGAATGCCCATGGGTGGGGTAGTCCTCCAAATACTTTGTAATATCATCTTGCAGACTGAGTTTTCCTTGTTCCATTAACATTAAGATGGATACTGCCGTGAACTGCTTGGTGATAGAACCAATTTCGAAGACCATATCATTTTCCATGGACACATCATGTTCCATGTTGGCCATTCCAAAACCTTTGTGGTATACGATTTCGCCTTCTACCGCCACTAGTGCCGTGGCGCCAGGCCCATCTTTGGGGTATTTCGCGCTAAGCATTTGGTCGAAGACTTCGGTTTGGTTTTGTGCTTTGAGGTTGTTGAATGGTGCGAACGTTACCGCAAGAAACAGCAAGGGATAGAATGCTTTTTTCATGTTTTTTGATTGAGGTTTAATGATTACTTAAACATAATGAAAATCATTCATTTATGTTGTAAATCAAAGTATTGAAAAAAGTACTATCATTTTTCTTTTGAGTTGTTAAGGGTATAGATTCCGCATCAAGTGCGGAATGACACTTTTTTGGTCATGCTGAACTTGATTTAGTATCTAGTTTCATTAAAGCTTAGCGTAAGTACAGTCGAGACATGTTTTAGGCTTCGACTGCGCTCAGCCTGACACTTTCGTCGTCATTCCTGCACAAGCAGGAATCCACTCTACATTTGAGTTGTAAAGGAAAAAGATTCCGTGTCATAGCTCGGAATGACAACTAATGGTCATTCTGAACTTTCCTGTACGTCTGGTCAGACGGGATTCAACATCTACGTTCATTAGATGAACAAGGCCAATTTGGCCTATTCCATTCCGTTCAAATAGTCTTGCACAAATCCTATCCAATTATGGGAAGGGATGTTCGGGTCCATATAATAATCAGGTTGAATGCCTTTGTCGTCGATGGCCATAGCAGGAATACGAAGGCTTTTCGAAAGACTATAGCCCAATTCGAAATCGCCGCAGGGAGATTTCACGAAGTACATGTTCGAAATATCCAAAACCCCTTGGGTGGTGGTGCCATACAGTTTTACTTTTCTGCTCTGCTTGGCGGCTAACAAAAACTGCTCCGCCGTACTCCCGTTGTTTTCATTGATAAGAATCGCAACATTTTTGGGGTTGGGCAGTATTTCGGGGTAGGTCGTAATTTCCAAATCGGTGGAATCCACATTTACGAATTCCCCCAAACGCTTTGATAACTTCTCGTATGAGGTTCGAGCCCACTTTTTTTCTGAATCCGTGAAATCATATTTGGGGTCTTCAATAAAGTCCAACATTCTTTGGTTGTTCAAAGGGGTGGAATACAGCAACACCGCAGGCGTGCGTATGGGATTGGTATACATTAAAGACAAGAGTTCACTGTAACTTCGGTCAGAACCGCCACCATTGTTACGAATATCAATAATGAAATTTGGAGAAGATGTCAAGGCAACCTTGTTTGCAAAAATCACGCTGTCAATAGTTCTTTTCTCATTGCCTTGAAAAGTAGGAATACGTATATAGGTAGTGTTTTCATCCAACTGTTCAAAGTAGGGTTTGTTCGCTGACATGGTTTTGAAATATCGCGTTACCTCTTCTCCGGCAGACACTTTTGGGAATTCTCGTTCTAGTGTGATGAATCCTGCCTTGAAATACGCTCCGTCCAAGAGCTCTGTTCGGTCAAAATATTGTGGAGAGTGGTCGCGCATGTAATACTCACAAGAGCCGTCTGCATTGATTTTGAGTTTGACTTGTCCTTGGGTCCAATACGCGCCATCTGCTTCTATAATAAACCCAACATAGGTGTCCTCCATTTTCTTTATGCCTATTTTATATGGTTCGGATACCCAGATCCCTTCATAATCCATGGTTTCTTTTTCAGATAGATATTGGGTGAACGCATCAACATCAACTTCCACACGTTCCGAATCTTTGTATTGAGCTAGAATTGCTGCTTGACCAAGTTCCTCTTGTGCTACTGGGTTCAGCTCCCGAATCCCTAAATGTCCAGAACGGAAAAAGAGTAACCATTCTCTCAATGCGGTAACACATGCATTGGAATCTTTGATGTCTTTTACCTTTTCAAGAAAGCTGTTATTGTGATTTTCATAGGCCTTTTCTCCGACTCTGTCTAAGGCGTAGGCGAAACCGGCGTCATTTTTTTCAAAGGTTTCTTTAAGCCACTGGAAATCTGAAGCACAGTTACAATCTTGGGCGAAAATGCACAAAGGCAACAGCAAGCCCACAAGTAGAAATCTTGTTTTCATGGAAGTTTGTTTCTTTAGAGACTCACCAATTTGGAATTGGTTACATTCCCTCGAAAAAAGATTTCGTGTCAAGCACCAAATGATAATCGAAAGATCATTCTGAACTAGCCTGTCCGTCCGTTCAGATAGGTTTCAGAATATATTTTCCAAATGTTTGCCTCCGAAATCTGTTGGATGTCAATCAAAAATATAGGGCTCGTATGCCTCCCACCATGCATTGATATCTTGTTTTGGTTTTCGGCATAGATAGACCGGAATACCATTTTCCTCATCAATGGAATAGGGATGATAAATGGTTTTTATTAGTTGGGTTTCTTCAAAAATATGTTTCACAGCTGTAGGCTCATTCCCCAAACTTATCCATGTCGTAGCGTTAACGTTGCCAGGTCCCCAAGTCCAAAAACTACCATGTCGACTGATTGGGTTGGGGAGTCCGTATTTTTTACCGAGAATCTTCAATGCGCCTGCTTCCCCATAGTTTTCTGCCCAGAGCGCACAATTCTTTTGTTCCAATTCGGGCAAAGAATGGTAGAGGCTATCTACTAATTTCACCTGTTCTTCCCATCCAAACATGTCAGCATAATCGCCTGTCAATTCAAAACGCCCTTTGTCATTGGGTTCTATTTTAGCATAATCGACAAACGCTTCAATGGGTAATATGGGCGTGAGGTCTGGAATAAACGGTATTGCACCCATCAAAAGAAGAAGCACCACAACGTACTTTAGTACTGTTCTCTTTTGGTGCAATAGTTTTTCTACCTGCACCGCACCAGCGGCAAAAAGGATTGGATATACTGCAAATACATAGTATGGTTTTGCTTGTAACACCCACATGGTCATGAAAATCAATACCGCAGCGATGCCCAAAGACCGAAAGGGTTGGCTTAGAAATAGTAAAAAGACACCAAAAACACTCAGAATAAGGGTAAATGGAAAACTCAATTGCTCTATGCCAAAGTCAAAAGGTCCCATTTCATTGAGTTGACTTTCGCTAAGCTCTTGCAAATGCCGCCAGAGCGGAAAATCATTCTCTACTTGCCAGATGATATTGGGTAAAACCAGTAGAAGCGCTAGTAAACCCGATAGGTACCACCACTTGTTTTTAAATACCGATGCTTTGTTGAAAAAAAGCATACCTATGAATACACCGAAGGCCCAAATTAGCATGGTATACTTATTTAGAAGTCCTAATCCCAGAACAAGCCCAGTGAGCAAAAGATATTTGCGCTGTTCTGTATTGATGAATCGAAGGATATAGTAAAATCCCAACGTCCAAAAAAGTTGGTCAAAGGCAACCGGTTGAAACAAAGTATGCTTCAGATAGAAAGGAAGAAAAGACAATACCGCAACGCCCGCCAAAAGAATGGCAAATTTACCTCCTTTGAACTCTTTTGTCATCAAACAACAGATAATAAGAATGGCAACTCCGGCAAGGGTTGAGAATAGGCGCGTGCCTATTAGGGAATAATCAAAAAACAGATACGAGAGCTTTCCCAATCCCCCGATTAAAGGCGGAAACTCCATAAAACCCCAATCCAGGTGTTCGCTTACGGAAAGATGGAGCAGTTCGTCTCGGTGAAAACCGTAGTTGCGATTCCCGACCATCTGAATCGTAAACTTTATTAAAGCCAAAAGGGCAATTATTATTCCATTGCCATGGGTTTTCATCAAATCTTACCTTTTGATAAAGGTCAAAGATTTTTTTGAATTCACGTTCTGATTTTTTGGAAATAGATTCCGTATCAAGCACGGAATGACAGTCGAAAGGTGATTTTGAACTGGATTCAGAATCTATTCCATTAAAAAAACTTATTCCATCGCAGGAACGATGTACATATCCATCAAGTCATTGGTATAGGGATGTGCTTGGCGCATACCATAATTAGTGGTCGTAATTACGGCGGTTAATTTCAATTCGGGCATGGCTAGTATTTTTTGTCCTCCGTTACCAGACATATAGAAGGCAGCGTATTTCTTCTCGCCCCCAAAAGCATGTAACCAGAAAAAGTAGCCGTACTCAAAACCGTCTTGTACTCGGGCTTTAGGGGTAGAGGCTTTTTGAATCCAATCTTTGGACAGGATTTCTTTTCCATTCCATTGCCCATCATTCAAGCACATTTGAATGAGCTTTAGTAAATCGCGACTGCGATACTCGCTGCCACCAGCAGTATTCAAAGTACCTTCTGGACTATAATGTAAGGTGTAATCCTCAATGCCTAAAGGGTCAAAGAGATGTTCTGCCGCGAAAGCATCTAATTTTTGTCCAACAGCGCGTTGAAGAATTTCCGCCGTTAGCGCAGCCCCAGCAGAACAATAGCTAAAAGCCCGTCCGTAGGGTTGGTCTTCTGGTTTTGGTTCAAACGGATAGGAACGAACCGGAAGGTCCAAGAAGAATTTGGTCCAATCTTCAATAATATACATCCGTTCTTCATGTCCTCTAGAAAAGCTGTTGAAGTCGTTGCATTCCAAACAAGAACTCATGGTCAGTAAGTCTTCCAAGGTAATTTCCATTTTTCGAGGATTTGGGTGGGCTACGGGTAGCTCATCTTTGAGATAATCGAAAATCTTATCTTTTTCAGAACCAATTTTTCCTTCCTTAATGGCGATTCCTGTAAGAATTGACCCCATGGTTTTCGTCACGGAACGGGTATTATGCTTGCTGTCTATGTTTTTATCGTTGTAGTATTTCTCGAAAATTACATTTCCGTCTTTGGCAAAGACCACGCTGGTGATGCTACCGTATTGCCCTGCGGTAATCGCACTATCCATCTTGGTAAGCAAGGGATGTTCAATGGTGTTGACCTTAGAAAAATCAAGTTGACCAGAAGCGACTTGTGATAGGACCGCCAAACATAGGGTTAAGAGTGTTTTGTTCATTTTGTTTTTTGATTTAAAGCTCGAAAGTACGCGCTCTTTCTTTTTCAAAATAGAATGAAATTAACATGATGGGCAGAAACACTACCGAATGTGCTTTTGAAAGGCGCTAGGGGTTTGTCCTAAATAGGCTTTGAAGGTGCGGGTAAAGTGACTTTGGTCAGAAAAGTGGCAAATGTTTGCGATTTCAGTCAAACTTAAATTCCCTTCAAATAAGTAGGGGAGGGCGCGCTGAATTTTTTGTTTACGCAAGTAATCTCCCAACGAACAATCGAAGTATTTGGGAAAGGCCCTAGAAAGATGCACGGGATGAATGCCCAAATACTCGGATAAACCTTCCAGATTCATTGGAATAACATCAGTTTGTAAAAGGTCTTGAAGTGTTTTGGTCCAGGACGGCCTTTTTTCTTCAGGAAATTGGTGTTTTTGTATGCCTTCGCAAAATTGCAGCATCAATAACTCAATCGAAAGGGGTGAAATGGCATCTTGGAACCGAAACTCAAAGTAAATCTTCGCCAGCAAGTGATGCGCCATGGGGTGCTTTACTAGGTCGCTACCTTCCCAAAGAGCGATATCCAGTTGTTTGTCTTCAAACCATTTTCTGCGGAACTCAATGTGAAAACCACGAGCGTAAGGGGTCTCCTTGGTGTTGTAATGTGCCTCTTGCCAATTATGGAAAATCAAACTGCCTGGCGGACAGGTTTTTTTGGATTTTCGATTGACATCGTAGACATCCCCTTGCAAAACATACATGAAATAGGGATTCTCATGAAAATGCCAACCAGTACGGGGTGCGTTGTAATCATACTCCGACAGCAAAATTCCATTACTATGGATTTCATTTTTTTTGATGCCGTAATAGGTGCCTTCGGTTAAGATTCTCATGGATTAGCCCAAGATAGTCCTTTGAAAGAAATAGATAAAAAGAAACGTTTGCTACAGAGTGCTCAAAAATCGGTTCAAATCCGTTTCCTTATCCAATCCCAATTTCTTTTTGAGACGGTATTTGGATTTTAGGATACTATCGGGTAATACATTTAAGGTGGCGGCGATTTCCTTTGTGGTCAAATTCATGCGCAAAAAGGCCGCTAACCGGATTTCCTTTTCAGAAATGTCTGCGTAAAGGGTTTTGAGCTTTTGGTCAAAGTCATTGTGGACATCTGCAAAGTAGGTTTTGAACACCTCCCAATCCTTATCTGATGCATTCTCTTTTTTGAGCAGCATGACGATGCGCCGAAACTCCGCTTTGAATTTTTCAGGGGAGTTCTTTAAGTTCTCCAAATTTTCCTTTAGTTCTTGAATGAAAGTATTTTTCTGAACTAGATGTAGCGTCTGGCTTGCCAGTTCTTTTTGCTTGTGCTCAATTTCCTGTTTGTAGATTTCTTCTTGTTTTTCTCGAGCGATGCGATTCTTTTTAATCCGTTGTCTGAACCCAAATACAGAAAGACCAAATAGGGCTAGGGCGGAGGCCATACCACCTGCGTATAGTCCTTTTTGTAGTTTATCACCTCTTGCTTTCTCATTTAAAGTTTTGATTTCTTCTTCCTGAAGGGCGATTTCGGCTTCCTTTTTTTCGGTTTCATAAATCAATTTCCATTCCTCAACCTTGTTAATTCTTTCTTTTTGAAAAATACTGTCGTTAATTTCCTTGAACAACTGATGGTATTTTAAGGCAGTTAGATTGGCGCCCATCGACTGATTCACTTTGGCCAAATTCATTAGAGCGTCTTTTTGTTGGGTAAGAAGACCAGCATATTCTGCGACTTCTAGACCTTCCTTAAAATACGCTTGACTCTTTGAATAATCCTTTTCTCGTAGCGATAGTTCTCCTAAAAGGACTAAAGAACGAGAAATACTATGATTAATATTGGTTGGTCTTGAATATGTCAAAGCTTCTTTGGTAATTTTCTCGGCTTCTTCATATTTACCCATTCGGGCTAACAATAATCCCTTTGTAAGCAAACCATCAGCAATGTTGATTTTAAAATTTAAATCTTTTGATAAATCAACACCTTTATCCACTAGTGCCAATGCTTCATTGTACTTATCGGGACTGTCAAGAAACAAAGCCGCTAACCTCAATTTGGCCGTACTTTCCCAGCGTGGGTTCTTATTTTTTTCGAAAAATGAGTTGATTTTTCTTAAATAATTTTCTGCGCTCAACGAATCTTTTAATTCATGGTAAAAGCTCGCAATACCAAAATATGACATGTGAATTTCAAAAGAATCCTGACTTTTTTCCAACAGCCGCGCTGCATCAAGAGCCTTTTGTAATCCTATTTTATAATATCCCTTTTTACCATAGGTGTCAGCTATATACCTTTTTATTTTAGATATCTGAACCGTATCCTTGACTGCGGTAAAATTTATTAGCGCTTTATCATAGAAATATAATGTGCTGTCCATTATGTCTTGTTCGCTAAAATCCAACCCTAAATTCAAAAAAATGTATCCTATTTTTAAGGTATCCTGAAGTTCTCTATATAATCCTAAAGCCTTTCTATATTCAGGATTTGATAGTTTGTAATTTGTCGAATAAGAATAGCAAATACCTTTTCTCGTAAAACCCAATGCTAATGCCGTGTCATTCTTGATTTCTTTGGCGTTTTTTATTATTTCGTTAGCATAATTCATGGCCTTGTCGGGATTCGTGTCAACAGCTGTTTCCCAAAGTAGGTTGAGCAACTTATCCTTCTCTTTCAAATCTGCTCCATTCTTTTTTAGTTGGTTTTCCAAGCTATCAATGCGGTCTTGGCGTTGAAGCTGAGCGGCAACGAAAATGGGAATTGTCAAAATTAATAGGAAGAGTACGTAGCGGATTTTCATAATATTTGATTGTATTACAAAGTATTGATTAATTCCCGTCTGTGAAAGACAGATTCCATGGGTAAAAATTTAATTGTCCATATAAACTCTAAAATATTTGAGAGAAAGACGAAATAAAAAAGTTTATAATAGATTGATTTTATTGAGATTAAAGAGATTTACTGCTGTTTTAAAAATAGAACTTGTCCATGGTGGTTTTCAACCCAATCCATAACACTTGTCCATACTTTGTCCATGCTCAAAATTAGGCGTGGCTCCATTTCGCTTCTAGTTTTGGAGTGTTGAATCTAAATAAAAACTAGAATTATGAAAGCAATTAACCAAAACCTAAGGATGCTGACTTTTCTCTTATTAGGAATGACTTTAATGACTACAATTTCTTGTAGCGAAGAGGACACACCACCAGAGACGCCAGAAGCGCAAGAATTCAATTATGAGGTCAGGTTAACCAAAATCAGGGCGACCGATACTTCTGGAGAGGGCGATGCCGATAACACTGAATTAGAGATTTATGGAGAACTCTCCACTTCTTTAACTATTGGAACAACTGTTGACACCCGAAGCTTATTAATGGTTGAACTCGATGATGCGCTCAGTGTAGGTCAGAATGATACCCAATTAACAGGTGCAACAACCTTTACTATCGCAGCGGATGACCTTGCGAACAGTAGTATTACGTGCTTTGGAGAATTGGAAGAAAATGATGGTGGTGGCTTTACCCAGTTCCAAGGAGAAGAATCCAGTACTTTCTCATTGGGTTCCATCACCGTTAGCCAAGATGTCGAACTAACATTTTCAGACACGCCTGGACAAACTTCCGTTGTAACGTTTACCATAACAAGACTTTAATGGTTGTATGAGCGGCTGGTGCCTCAAGTTGTAGATTCAACAACTTGGCATTGGTCGCTTTTCAACATTGCATTGGATTTCCATTTCTAATGCATACTGCTACATATTAACCATTAAAGCAATCAAAATGAAAATAGTAATACTACTGTTTTCCTTGTCAATTGTGCAGGGAATACAGGCACAACAACTAAAACGCCAAATGCTATCCGCCGCGGGGAGTAGTCAATTGGTTACCAACGTCGCAGGCAGCTACTTCATCCAACAAAGCATTGGGCAGCAGAGTGTGATAGGAACGTATACAGTAGATAGCCAAATGCTAAGACAGGGGTATATCCAACCCCTACCAGCAAGTGGTTTGGGCGGTAATCCTAACGATTTGGAAATTGTGGTGTTTCCCAATCCTTTTACGGAGGGAGTGGTCGTAAATCTTGAGCAAGGTCTTGAAAATGACATCAAAGTGGAACTTTTTGATGCTAGTGGCCGGCTGATTAAATCGGATACTGATGATGCCACTATCCATTTGACACTTCTGTTGACAGGCTTATCCCAAGGCAGTTTTTTTTTACATCTAAGCTCCGGTCTGCAACAGGCGGTGAAGCTATTACTGAAGCTATGAAACGGCTCACTATCCTCCTGGGCATGTTTTTCTTTTCACATTCTTCGGTTTCCCAATTGGTTTATGCCGAGTGGGGACAGACCATCTCAAATTTTGACTATGAGAACTCCACCGGAGGTACGTTGGAAAATTTACAACCTAAGATTGCCTCATATCTCAATGCTGGTTACCAAGTCCAGCTAAAAGGAGATAAAACGACACTTATCCTCGGCGGTGTTTTAAATACCTATGGGGCTGTAGCGAGCGATGTGCTATTGGATAATTATTTTGAGTGGGATGTGACATACGCAGGAATTCAAACGGGGATAACTTACTATTTCGCGAGGTCCCGGTCCTTATTATTCTATGTCAAGCCCACCGTCTCTTTGGAGTATTTGGTTAGAGGTACACAAACCTTAAACAATCAAGTATTTAATCTTTCAGGGGAAGACGAATTCGACAATTTGCTACTGGTGCCCAGAGTGGGTATAGGCCTACAATATCCAATTTCCAATAAGGCAGCACTCTACTTGAACTACGGGTACGGACGAAGTTTTTCGCTAGCAAAGGCTCGTCCTGAAGACAATGAAAAACTAAATATTAATTCGCACATGGTAGGCATTGGGATAGTCATCCAATTGCCAGGCTGCAATTGTGCTTTTAAATCCTTTTAAAATGAAAGTAAAGTACTTTTTAATAGGGCTAATGTTACTGCCCATATGGGCCATGGCTCAAGTTGAGGGTATTACCTATCAAGCCGTGATAGTGGACAACAATCCGGATGAAATACCGGGTATTGACGTCCCTTCCAATAATATACCCAACCAAGAATTACGCCTTCAGTTTACTATTGTTGACGCTTTTGGGAATATTGAATACCAAGAAACCCAAATGACTCAGACCGATGCTTATGGCACTATCAATTTGACCATTGGCGAAGGGCAAAGCACAGGGCAGGGGAGTGCCAGTTTCAATTTGATTAATTGGGATGGCCCAAAAACTTTGCAGGTTGGCATCGATTTGCAAGCAGGAACCAATTTTACACCATTCAGTCAACAAGCCTTGACCTACGTGCCTTACGTAAGACATCGCAACTTAATTGCCGATGGGGTGACCAACCTGAACAATGCTCTCTTCGTGAACAATGGTAGTAGTTCCCAGTTTAGTGGTGATGTGCTGGTGCAAGAGCAATTCACGGCCAATGCCAATGCCAACTTTTTTGGTCGAGTGTCCATTGAGG
>ERZ1740065.2625-NODE-2625-length-11204-cov-10.258588_pt1 | contig 11204 bp, 7 predicted proteins | sample MGYA00581738_ERZ1740065 | MGnify/ENA primary metagenome ERZ1740065 (study PRJEB43018, sample SAMN04849749) | marine metagenome | isolation source: floating plastic debris | place: Pacific Ocean | collected 2008-09-01 | study: EMG produced TPA metagenomics...
TTGTGCTGGGGGGAGACGACTATCGGCAGCCCGAAACGGTGATTCGCAATGCTGATATTGCCATGTATCGGGCCAAAGCGAGTGGTCGTGACAGCTACGCCATCTTTGACCCGGCGATGCATGCCCAAGTGCGCGATCGCCTCCAGCTCGAAAATGATCTGCGCCGCGCTTTGGATAGACAAGAGTTCATCTTGTTTTATCAGCCGATTGTGGCGTTAGAAACTCTGAAAGTTGTCGGCTTTGAGGCCCTGCTTCGATGGCAACACCCGACCCGAGGCTTACTGATGCCTGACCGCTTCATCCACGTGGCCGAAGAGTCTAATCTCATGCTGCCCTTAGGCGAATGGATTTTATTGACCGCTTGTCAACAGGTGAGTCAGTGGCAGACTCAGATTGCTACTGCGGCTAATCTGTGCCTGTCGGTCAATCTCTCGGTGAAGCAACTGCAGCCCTTGATGTTGTTACCCCAGTTAAAGCGAGTGTTGACGGCGACCCAAATCAAGCCCCAAAGTTTGGCGCTAGAGCTCACCGAAAGCCTACTGGTGGAAAACATTGAAGCGGCGAGCCATTTGCTGAATCAGCTAAGGGCGCTGGGGGTCACTGTGAGTATCGATGACTTTGGCACGGGCTATTCTTCGTTGAGCTATCTGCATCAGTTGCCCGTCAATGCGCTGAAAGTCGATCGCTCCTTTGTCAGACATTCTCAGCTCAATCAGCGCAACCAAACGATTGCGGAGTCGATTGTCGGTTTGAGCAATTTACTGGGTTTCAACGCGATCGCTGAGGGCATCGAAACGCCGCAACAGCTGGCTTGGTTGCGATCTCTACAGTGCGAATACGGTCAGGGATTTCTCTTTGCCCCGGCGGTTCCGGCTTTCCAAGCAGAGCAATTGCTGCGCCGCGACCGAGCCTTTGATGTGTAAGGCTGTGAATTGGTCGCTCCGATTTTTGCCCAACTGATAGGGTTGACCTTTGGGCTGAGGAGACCTAAGAGCACTCTAGTTCTGCTCTCATCAGCAAAGTGACCAGACTGGCGCATCCTACAGCCCGCACTTGAACTGTTCTTAATTGGAGGGTTTGCGTTATGAGTCGCTTAAAAAGGCACGGCGGAAGCTCAGTGCCTATGGCAGAATTAATGGGTTAAATTGCAGCGGGTAGTGGCGATCGCTCTGTGCAGCCGATGAAAGAGAGGTGGCGATCGCAGTCAGGCTTTGGAACTGAGGGAATATGGCTAAATTCGTCTTTGTCACCGGTGGCGTTGTTTCGAGTATTGGAAAAGGGATTGCCGCCGCCAGCTTGGGGCGCTTGCTCAAGTCGCGCAATTATTCGGTCTCGATCCTGAAGTTAGATCCCTATATCAACGTTGATCCTGGCACGATGAGCCCGTTTCAACATGGCGAAGTGTTTGTCACCGAAGATGGGGCCGAAACCGACTTGGATTTAGGCCACTACGAACGTTTTACCGATACCGCCATGTCGCGGCTCAACAGTGTCACCACCGGTTCCATCTACCAGGCCGTCATCAATAAAGAGCGGCGAGGCGATTACGAAGGTGGCACTGTGCAGGTGATTCCCCATGTCACGAATGAAATTAAAGAGCGTATTCACCGCGTTGCTCGTGACACGAACCCAGACGTGGTGATTACGGAAATCGGCGGCACGGTGGGTGATATCGAGTCCTTGCCCTTTTTAGAAGCCATTCGCCAGTTCCGCAAAGACGTCGGTCGGCACGACGTGATTTATATGCACGTGACACTGGTGCCCTACATCGCCTCGGCGGGGGAAGTGAAAACGAAGCCCACTCAACACTCGGTTAAAGAGTTGCGTTCCATCGGCATTCAGCCCGATATCTTAGTTTGCCGTTCCGAAAAACCCTTGCCCTTGCATATCAAAGAGAAGATTTCGGAATTTTGTGACGTCCCCGCCAACTGCGTGATCACCACCCACGATGTCAGCAGTATTTATGAAGTACCGCTGATCGTTGAGCGTGAGGGCTTGGCGAATCAGGTACTAGATATTTTTGATATGGAGCAGCGTCAGCCTGACCTCACCCACTGGACGGCCATTGTCGAAGGCATGCAAAATACCCATCGCGATGTGGAAATTGCGATCGTGGGTAAATATGTCAGCCTCAACGATGCTTATAAATCCGTCGTTGAGGCGCTGCAGCACGCGGCGATCGCGACCAAAGCAACGCTCAAAATTCGCTGGGTCAATTCCGAAGATCTCGAAGATGCCCCGGTAGAAACCTATCTGCAGGGCATTGACGGCATCGTTGTCCCCGGTGGATTTGGCACGCGCGGGGTCGATGGCAAGGTGCGAGCGATTCAGTATGTGCGACAAAACAACATTCCCTTTTTGGGGCTGTGCCTAGGCATGCAGTGTGCCGTGGTGGAATGGGCTCGTAACGTTGTCCACCTCGAAGGGCCAAACAGTTCTGAAATTGATCCGGAGACGCCCAATCCGGTGATTAGCCTACTCCCCGAACAACAGGATGTCGTCGATCTGGGCGGCACGATGCGGTTGGGGCTGTACCCCTGTCGCATTAAGCCCGACACCCTCGCCAGCCAGCTCTATCAGGATGAAGTGATCTACGAGCGTCACCGGCATCGCTACGAGTTCAACAACGCCTTTCGCAACCTGTTTATCGACTCAGAATATGTGATTAGCGGCACGTCGCCAGATGGTCGCTTGGTTGAAATGGTTGAATATCCCGACCATCCGTTCTTCATTGCCTGTCAGTTTCATCCCGAGTTTCAGTCGCGTCCCAATACACCCCATCCACTCTTTTTGGGGCTGATGCAAGCTGCCTGTGGCGAGCTAGCGCCTACATCTGCTGAGGTTTTACCTGTCATGGCGATGGATAGCGTCAATTAGGACGCTGGGTTCAAATCACAGGCTGGAGATGAAATCGCTGGCTGAGAGTTGAGGACTGGCCAGCCCTAGTGTTCCGTGTGCTTTGTACTGGATGTTCTGCTGCTCTGTTTATATCCCACGTTGCTAACGGTTGAAATATGCGTCCTGCTCTCTCACTAGACATGGTGGAGGCGGCGCGATCGCAGATCGCTCCCCATGTGCGCCGTACTCCTGTGATACCGGCGATCGCTTTGCAGCAGCCGATCTCTGGCTGTGATGATCTCTGGCTGAAGCTCGATTGCCTGCAGGTGACCGGCTCCTTTAAGGCGCGAGGTGCCGTCAACAAACTCCTCGCGATCCCACCGGACTCGTTGCGGCAAGGTGTGATTACGGCTTCTGGCGGCAATCATGGTCTGGCTGTTGCCTATGCTGCGTGGATGGCCAAAGTCCCAGCCACTATTTATCTGCCCCATAACACTCCACCCGTCAAAGCGGAAAAACTGCAGCAGTGGGGGGCCACCGTTATTCGCGAGGGTGCCGTTTGGGATGAGGCTAACTGGGCGGCCCTGATCCATGCTGATCAAGCTCAAATGCCCTATTTGCATCCGTTTGCCGATCCGTGGGTGATGGCCGGTCAGGGGACAATCTTGCTAGAAGTTTTGGAAGATTTGCCCGCAGTGGATACGCTGCTTGTGGCGATCGGGGGCGGAGGGCTGATTAGCGGCATCAGCTTTGCGGCTAAAGCGCTTCGACCCGAGATGAAAATTATTGGGGTGGAGGCGACCGGTGCCCCAACGCTGCAGGCGAGTTTGGCGGCAGGCCAGGTTGTGGAACTGTCTAATGTCAACACAAAAGCAAACACCCTGGCTCCCCGTCAAACAGAACTGGTCAATTTCGATATCATTCGCCGCTGCGTTGATGACATTGTGTTGGTGACCGATGAGCAAATGCAGGCTGCAGCTCGCTGGCTCTGGTTTGAGATGGGGGTAGCCGCTGAGTTGAGCGGGGCGGCGACGATCGCGGCGCTGCAATCAGGGGCCTATCAACCGCTGCCAGGAGCCCAGGTTTGTGCGCTGATCTGCGGGGCAGGCACTGACGGTATCGCGTAAGTGTTTCAAAGACCTCGTTGTCACAGTGAAAAAGCGAATAGGCGATTGTCGTGAAGATCACTGCTGTGGGATGAGTCAGTCTCCCCACAGTTCCTCAAAGCTCCTTGCCAGAGAACCAGGCGTTGCTGAATTACGGCATGAATTCGCCCCCCAGCCCCCAATTCTGGGGGAGCCGGATTTCTCAAAGTCCCCCAGAATTGGGGCTGGGGGGCAAGATCACTGACAACTCAGATAGGTTCATATTTCGATTCAGCAACGCCGAGAACCAAAGGACTCTACATCCCATCATTCCTAACTAGCCTGTGGCCCCGACTTTGTAGTGTTCGAAGCGTGGCGATCTCATCATCGGCCATGAATTCTGGAAAGTGAACGTGGGTTATGCTCTCTGCTCCCTGATACCGACCCCCTGAAACAATACGACGAATCTGCTCCCCCCTGCCCCTCAGCTCCTCTGCGTTGCCAAGATGGCTGGGAGTCGATCACTGATCTCGTGTGCTCTCTATTCCCTACTGCCGCCTGTGCCTTAACTCTAAACTAGGATAAGGAATACGTATTTTGGAGTCTGCTATGGCTGAAGCTGACCAGACGCCGATTCGGCAAAGCCAACTGCACAATCGGTTAGTGATTGACATCGAAACGACCGAAGAACTGGGGTCTCTCGCTCAATTTTTAGTAGACGTCAAAAATCACCAGCTCGAAGGCTTTCTGTGCAAAAAGGGTTTGCTTGGGTTAGAGACAACGCCAGTGATGTGGGTGCAGGTTGAATCCATCGGCCAAGACAGTATTTTGGTACGCCGCAGCACCCAGGTCATTTCAGAACGGCTGGATGAGGCCATCGCTCTCGAAAAACAGGAGGTCTGGGCTGATTCCGGCAATCGTGTCGGTCAACTAGTGGATTATTGCCTTGATTTGCCGACCGGTGCCATCACGCAATACCTCTTTACTGCGCCGGGCTGGCAGGGATTGACCGATGGCCTCTACACGTTTCAGCCTGAGGCCGTGGTGAGCATGGGCAAAAAGCGCATGATGGTGCATCAAACGGCTCTGGCGAATGCACCACAGTTTGTGCCCGGCGTGCAAGATCGCCTGGTGGATGCCTTGCAGCAAGATGCGGCGCAGACTCGCCAAGACATGCGGGAAGTGGTGGACAGCACCCGTGAAGTGGCTGACCAAGTGCAGGCGCAAGCTAAAAAGGTGACGCAACAGGCGCGATCGCAATTTGGTCAGGTGTTTGGTCAGGTCAAGCAGCGTAGCCGCAAGTTGCGATCACAGGTGAACGATCGCTTTGCCGATGCCGCCTCCAATTTACAGTCTCCAGCCGAGCGCCAGAAACAGGTACCCGGCAACACCATTGACGTGGACTCAGAAGAAATCTGGCCCGACGAAGACGAGCCCAGTTAGCACGATGTTTGCCAACATTCTCGTTATGCGTGAAGATGAACGGCGCTGCCTCGAAAGCATGGCTAGCTGCCTGTCCTGAGTCTGAGTCATAACGATAGGGAAAAGCTTTGTCCCCTCTGCCCCTTGGCTTCCCCTACTCTTTGGCTGGGAGAGAAAATTCTGCAATGGCGTGACGGTCAAGGCGTTAGAGAACTGCCGCAGTGCTGCTCGCGCAAGCGCATCGCTCGCTGATAATCATTCAACGCCCCTTCGGCATCATTCATGGTAGTGCGAGCTTGAGCGCGGCTGATGTAGGCTTCGGTGAGGTTGGGATTAAGTTCTAAGGCTTGAGTAAAGTCTTTTAATGCCAAGGCCGCATCACCGAGTTGATAGTGAGCATTGCCCCGGTTGTTATAGGCTTCCGCATAGGTCGGGTCATGCTGTAATGCGGCGTCGAAGTCTTGAATGGCGAGTTCGAACTGCCCGGCTTGAAGTCGTAGAAAACCACGACTGTTATAGATGAGAGATTTTTTGGGTTCGATCGCGAGAGCTTTAGTAAAGTCTGCGATCGCGCCGTTGGCGTCACCGAGTTCCGCCCGTAGGTTGCCGCGGCTGTTGTAGATGTCTGCCAGCTGGGGGGCGGACGTAATCGTTTTTTCGTAAGTTTGGGTCATGCCCGAGACGGTGCCATGACCAGCTTCCGCTTTGACCTGCGGCTGAGTGGGTGATGACGGGGATAGTTCTGCTGTCAGCGTCATCACCTGCTGATAGTCAGTGACTGCGCCGTCGGTATCACCCAGTTTGTGGCGTAGCAATCCCCGATTGCCATAGGCCTCAGTGAACGTGGGCTTTAGCTCGATCGCCTGATTCATATCGGCGATCGCTTGATAGAGATTGCCCAAATTCATATAGGCCAATCCGCGGCTGTGGTAAGCGTCAGCCAAATTGGGTTTGTGCGTCAGCGCTGTATTAAAGTCCGCGATCGCTTGGTCGTAGTCTTTGAGTTGTAAATAGGCGCAGCCTCGCCACAAATACACCTTGGCGAATTTGGGGTGATAGGCGATCGCCTGATCAAAATCTTGAATAGCTCGGGAATAAGCTGCCTCGGCAAAATAGGTGAGGCCGCGGCTGCCGTACCCCTTGGCAGAGGCCGGATCAAGTTGGAGTGCCGCTTCGAAATCGGCCATTGCTGACTCATAATCGCCCAGCTGGCGGTGCAGGTTACCGCGATTCAGGTAGGCATTGACGTAGTCAGGGCTCAAGCGTATTGCTTCTGTGAAATCAGACAGCGCCTCTTGAACTCGACCCAAATCACTGAGGGCACACGCTCGATTGTAATAAGCCTTGCTGTACCCCGGCTCTAACTTCAGGGCTTGGTCAAATAAAACGACTGCTGCGCTGAGGTCGCCCCGCCGTGCCCGATCAATGGCCTCATTTAGGATTGTTTTCCATTGCATGGCGGAACCCTAATTCCCTAAAATCACTTCCTTAGTGCTCTACAGCTCGTCAGGCCTTGAGGCTGGCTCAAAATACCAAATTTCGGTATTTACTTATCCATCCGTTTTAGCGCATCTCAGTACAGCAAAAACCTGATGACTAAAAAACTTTGGTCAGTATCTCAAGATTTTCGATTCAAACTGTGCAACCTCAGGAAATAATCAGAGCCTCCAATGCTTAGATGGTGCTTAATTCGCAATAGCTCGCTTATCTTGTTACCCTAGTGCAATTAGGCAGAGCGCCTTGAGAGCGGGGCACGCGAGTTCACGTAATCTTCATAGAACAGGGGATAAATCTCACATAATGTTCATGGTTGATTCCGCGAGTTCACTGATCCGCCGAGTTCAGGCCAGGCTTTGAGTTCGTGGCTCATACCCCGAATTTAAAGCAGCGATTGTACTGGTGTCTCAGATCCTGAGTCGATTGTCTTCTATTACGTCCTGACCATTAACGTTTCGGTTGCCTGGCGGTGAGTCTGAATAAGTTTTGGCAGATCGAGGGTGGTGAGGCGGCCTTGGTCAATCACGCGCCGACCGTTGATAAAGCTGTAATCAACTGTGTCAATGTGGCAAAACAAGAGGGCCGCTACTGGGTCATAGCTCGCGCCTGCTAGAGCAGGCCGGTCGAGATTGATGGCGATAAAGTCGGCGGCCATATTCGGGGCGATCGCCCCGATGTCATCGCGGCCTAACACCTGGGCTCCCCCGGTGGTGGCGATCTTCAAGGCTTCCCGAGCGGTCAGGGCTCCCGGCGCTTCGTCACGCACGCGGGCTGCCAACATCGCCATTCTGGCCTCTTGCATCAAATGCCCGGTATCGTTGGAAGCCGAACCATCAACTCCTAAACCGACAGGAATGCGCCGATCTAGCATGGTGCGGATGGGGGCGATGCCGCTGGCGAGGCGCATGTTGCTGCAGGGGCAATGAGCGACTCCAGTGCCGGTCTCACTGAATTTGGTGAGGGAGCGATCGCTGAGCTTGACGCAGTGGGCGTGCCACACATCGTCTCCCAACCAGCCGACCGACTCGGCATATTCTCCCGGAATCTGGCCAAATTTTTCGAGGCTATAGTTCACGTCGCTGACATTTTCGGCCAGGTGGGTATGTAGCCGTACGCCTGGATGAGCGCGGGCCATTGCGGCGGATTCGCGCATCAGATCTTGGGAGACGGTAAAGGGTGAACAGGGGGCCAGGGTGATGCGCAGCATCGAATAGCGCTTGTTGTCGTGGTATTGCTCGATCAGGCGCTGAGAATCGCGCAAAATAAAGGCTTCTGATTCCACCAAGTGATCAGGGGGCAAGCCACCTTTACTCTCCCCGATGCTCATGCTGCCGCGATTGGCTTGAAAGCGCAGCCCAATGGCTTGAATAGCACGAATCTCATGATCCAGGGTGCAGTCGTTGGGAAAGAGATAGCTATGGTCGCTGGCAGTGGTGCAGCCTGACAACATCAGTTCCGCTGCAGACATTTGGGCGGCGGTTTGCAGCATGGATGCTGTGATGTTTGACCAGAGGGGATACAAGCTATTCAGCCAGCCAAACAGCTCTTGGTTTTGCGCAGCAGGCACTGCTCGGGTCAGCGATTGAAAAAAATGGTGATGCGTGTTGACTAGACCCGGCAACACAACGTGGCGATCGCCTAAATCCAATATTTCATCTGCCGTATCAGGCAAGGTGTCTGTGGTGCCTACCTGCTCAATCACGTGGTCGCGCACAAATATTGCTCCCCGGCGGATTTCACGCTGTTCGACATCAAAGGTGGCCAGGGTGTGAATGTTTTTGACTAACAGGGTTGCCACGTGTTTGCTCCTCTCACCAACCGTTCCATCAAACTGGCGATCGCGAATATCCGGCTCAGGCGATCGCTCTACTTGCTAGTGGACGGTCAACTAGCTCAAACGGCTGTGCCCGATTGTACCGGAGGGTGACCAAGGGCGGTGTTATCTCGACGCTGCAAAACGAGACCATCGATTTTGTTTTCCCCTCCGTTCAGCAGCCCTATGCCTGAGCAGTGACGCTGAGCGCTGGCATGGTTAATTTATATCGAACGCATGATATAAATTAACCATGCCTAAAATTGTCGATCATGATCGCTACCGCCAAGAGCTGCTGAGCCAGTGTCTGACCCTGTTTGCTGAGCGAGGGTTTGGGGCAGTGACAATGCGGGAGATTGCTGCGAGTCTAGGGGTTTCAACCGGTACGCTGTATCACTATTTTCCGAATAAAGAGCGTATTTTTGTGCAGCTGGTTGAAACCTATTGCGAGAAAGATGTCGCTGAGTTTTTTGCGCAAGCGCCGCTGATCGAGCCGCTTGAGAACAAGTTGCGCCGCATCACAACCTTCTTTTTGCAACGCTACTCGACCTATCAGCGGCAATTTCTGATTTGGATTGATTTTTATCAACACAGTCAACGTTCTCAAAGCTCAGACTGGACAGTGCTGCAGCAGTCTTGGCAGCGTACCCAAGGTCAGCTGGTGGACTATTTACAGATTTCGCCTGAGCAGGTCGACAGTTTGCTGATCTTCTTGGATGGGCTATTGCTGCAGTGCTTATATGGCCGTCTTGAAGTCAACATCACACAACAACTTGAGGTCTTTATGCAGATGTTGCAACAGGCCTGCCGATCAGACTCACCCAATCAGATCTAGTTGCTGCATATATGGCAAACGTTTGTTTTAATTAAGAGGTTAAATATGGAGATGTCAATATCGGTTTTCGACACGATGGCTCTCAACGCAATGCTGCCAGTGCTACTTCCTGGTGGTTGGCACAATATCCGGTTTTGTCCTGATTGATGACTTGCCCTATATGAGGATGGCCCGATGCTTTTTTTGAATGAGGTTGCGCCGAATATTTGGACAGCGGCTCAGTCTTTGCGCTTTTTAGGTGTGGAGGTCGGCAGTCGGATGACGGTTGTGCGGTTGCCGAGCCAGGATCTGGTGTTGATTTCTCCCATTCCAGTTAAGCGGGGCGATCGCCCCCTGTTAGATGCTTTGGGGCGGGTGAAATATCTCATTGCCCCCAATCTGTTTCACCATTTGTATATCAGTGAAGTGCAGGCGATGTATCCAGAGGCGCAAATCTGGGGTGTGGCCGGACTCAATCAAAAACGTCCCGACCTGAGGGTAGACAAAACGCTCGACCAGGCTGGCAGCTTTGAAAACGTCCTCGATTATTTGCCTTTTGAAGGCTTCAGCGCCATCGTGCCCAGCGGCATTCAAGCGGCGCACGAAACGGTTTTCTGTCATCAGCCGAGTGGTACCCTCATCCTCACGGATATTGCCTTCAACTTTGATGAGACGTTTCCCTTTAGTACCCGAGTGGCGGCGCAGATCTTGGGCTCTTACCAAACGCTGCGGCCCAGTCGCCTCGAAAAGTGGAGCAGTTGGGACAAGGACACGGTGGAAGCTTCGATCCGTCAGGTGTTGGCCTGGAAATTTGATCGGGTGATTCCAGGGCATGGAAGCATTGTGGAAACTGGTGGCAAGGCGCAGCTGGAAGCCGGTTATGAATGGTTTTTGGGGCGATCGCTGGATCTGTCAATGAGGGTTTAGGGGGATTTAGTGTGAGTGCAACTTTTCCGGAGGGAAGTTGAGAAGCCAGGGGAGCTGGGGAGCAACGGAGCAAGGAGCAGTGATAGAGAGTCTTTCATGGTGGAAGTAAAGCCCCTCCTCTTATGTGTCTGCGCTGTCTCGCGGGTTCACAATGAAGGATACGGCAACTGATGGTGCAGTCTCTTAGGGAGCATTGGTATTGAGAGCTTCTGACTTTGCTGCTTTGCCGCCATCATTCACTGCTAGGATCAAACGGTTTCCACAGAGACATCTATGCTGACCATTGCATTACCCAAAGGAGCGCTGCTGAAAGAGAGTATCGAACGCTTTCAGGCGATCGGGCTCGACTTTAGTGCGTTTTTAGATAAATCGAATCGGCAGTTGCAAATCACGGCACCCAATGCCAAAGTGCAGGGGCTGCTGGTGCGGGCGCAGGATGTGCCGGTCTATGTGGAATATGGTCAAGCACAGCTCGGCATCGTGGGCTACGACGTCCTGCGAGAAAAGCAGGCGGCGGTGGCGCAACTGGCAGATTTAGCGTTTGGTCACTGTCGTATGTCGGTGGCAGTTAAAGCCTCTAGTCCCTATCGCTCAGCCCTCGATTTACCGGCTCACTGTCGGGTGGCGTCTAAGTTTGTGGGCTGCGCGCGTGATTATTTTCAAAGTATTGATTTGCCGGTCGAGATTGTGCCGCTTTACGGCTCGGTTGAACTTGGCCCGATTACCGGGATGTCGGAGGCGATCGTTGATTTGGTCTCGACGGGGCGCACCCTGCAGGAAAACAATTTGATGGAACTCGAGGTGCTCT
>ERZ1740065.2626-NODE-2626-length-11202-cov-10.283843_pt1 | contig 11202 bp, 8 predicted proteins | sample MGYA00581738_ERZ1740065 | MGnify/ENA primary metagenome ERZ1740065 (study PRJEB43018, sample SAMN04849749) | marine metagenome | isolation source: floating plastic debris | place: Pacific Ocean | collected 2008-09-01 | study: EMG produced TPA metagenomics...
TTTCAGAATTTATGGCTGCTACTATTCAGGTCGAAAAAACTAAGCTCAAGAATCCACCCCTGGATATTCATACACTGGGCGATCGCGTCTTGCGCCAACCCGCTAAGCGCGTTGCCAAAGTGGATAATGCGCTGCGAGAGTTAGCCTATGACATGCTCAAAACGATGTATAGCTCTGATGGCATTGGACTAGCCGCACCGCAAGTCGCCGTGAATAAGCAGCTGATTGTCGTGGATACTGATCCGGAAAATGCGGCCGCGCCACCCCTGATTTTGGTGAATCCCAAAGTAATTCGTACGAGCAAAGAACAGTGTACTGATCAAGAAGGCTGCTTGAGCATTCCAGGTGTTTATCTAGATGTGGTGCGTCCGACGGCGATCGAAGTGAGCTTCAAAGACGAAAACGGTCGCCCCCAAAAGCTTCAGGCCGCTGACCTCTTGGCCCGCTGCATTTTGCACGAAATGGATCACCTGACGGGCGTGATGTTTGTTGACCGCGTCAACAATCAGCTGGCGTTAACTCAAGAGCTGCAGAAGAATGGCTTTTCGGCTAAAGATGTGAAGGCGATCGCCGGTTAGCCCTTGCGCTGCGTCCTCAGTCTGCGTTAGATAAAAGACACCTTGATGTTGTGAGGATTGAGTACTGTGTGGACGCCAAAGAGCGGCTTGCTATTACTGTGTTCTTGTCTCGCTGCCATTTCGGCAGTTGCGGCGATTTTTGAGCTATCCACTGGGCAGCCCGATTGGGGTACGGGGCCGACGAGTCTGCTGATTGGGGTGGCTGTGCCTTTGGTGGGCGTTTTCTTTTACGCAGCTGTGCGAGATGCCCGAGCCAATATGTAGGGCCGTTTTCTCCAGCCATACTTTAAAAGATGCGCGAGCGCCGCTAAACGGAGGCGAGCGATCGCCTAGCAAAAATTGCAGCGATTCTTTTAGCCAACCATGGCAATCTTGTTGCGTGGTGTTTAGGACTATTCAATCGGATCGCTGTCAGATACTATAAATAAGCACGCGGATGTGGCGGAATTGGTAGACGCGCTAGATTTAGGTTCTAGTGTCCTCGCGACGTGAAGGTTCAAGTCCTTTCATCCGCATTTTATTGTTTGAAAACTCATCGAAGCTGAGAGCTAGAAGCAAGATGCTTCGATCTGTGCAGGGCTCTTTCCCAACTGCCTATCGGGATAGTTGCTTGACTCGCCAGCCCGTATAGGTCAGCAGGCCGGTTGCACCTGCTGCGTAAGCAAAGCCACTGGGAATGCCCGCAAAAGCGATAGCTAAACTGCCTGCCCACAGAGTTAAAGCATAGATAAATAAAACTGCCCAGCGATGTGATAGGCCTGCCTTTAGTAAGCGGTGATGCAGATGTCGCTTATCAGCTACAAAGGGTGAACTCCCACAGCGAATACGATCCAAAATGACGGCGGACATATCCAAGATCGGCACAGCCAGAATGAGGTAAGGCAGTAGTACGGCTACCGTTGTCACGCTCTTAATCAGCCCAATGACACCGACCCCGGCCAGGGTAAATCCAATAAAGTATGAGCCGCCATCGCCCATAAAGATTTTGGCCGGATTGAAGTTGTACCGGAGAAAACAGAGAGAACCACCCGCTAATGCTGCGGCGATTAGCGCCGCCGCCGGTTGAGCCATAAACAGACTCACTACCAGCATGATCAATGCGGCGATGCCGCAGACGCCTGCCGCGAGTCCATCTAACCCATCAATCCAGTTAATGGCGTTGGTCATGCCCACGAGCCAAATGATGGTGACGGGCAGACTAATCCACACGGGCAGCGAAACTAGCCCAACGAAAGGAATGCTTAAAAAATCGATGCTAACACCCACATGCCAGGCAATTCCCGCAATCAGCGCCTGCATGAGTAAGCGACTAGAAGCCGACAAGCCAAAAAGGTCATCCAGCAAACCGATTAAGAAGAAGGCGAACCCGCCCAGTGTGACGCCCCAAATTTCATACTCATCAGTGGGGCTGAGGTGAGTGCCGGAAGCGTCGATGAAACCGCCTGACCACCAGATGAACAAGAGCGAAATTAGCGTACCCAGGAAAATTGAGATCCCCCCGAGGCGCACCATGGGCTGAGTGTGCACTTTGCGTCCGCCGGGCTGATCGACCCGTCCCGATCGCAAGCCGATTTGCCGCACAATGGGGGTTGATACCAGCACAACCGCGCCAGAAATCACAAAGGCCAAGAGGTGATAGAGCTGAAAAGGCATAGGGATGGCTTCAACAGCGTTGAAGTTTAGCAATCAGCTTAGATGAAAAGATTCGCAATTAATACTAAAGCCGACAGCGCAAGTTCAAACTTACTTATCGAAGATAGTTGATTCTCTTAATAATCTTTAGAATCTAGCCACTACTATAAAGCTCCATGAAGGATATGACAGATCAAACCGGTTGTCTACTGTCATATCCCCATAGAGCTGGGATCAAACTGTGAATGAGTTTAAGAAGATCTGCCGAGATTAAGCCATCACGGGCTTAGGCAGGCTGAGGTAAGGATAAAGCGGAAAACGATCGCACAGCGCTGCCACTCGACGGCGACAGTTGTCACGTACTTCCTCGTCTTCAGGGTTGGTCAGTCGGTCCGCGACGATGTCAGCAATCTCAGTGAATTCAGCAACACCCATGCCGCGAGTGGTCATGGCGGGTGAACCAAGCCGTAAACCACTGGTGACAAAGGGTGATTCGGGATCAAAGGGGACGGTGTTTTTATTCGCCGTGATGTTGACTTCACTCACCAGCTGATCAGCTCGCTTGCCTGTGAGACTCACGGAGCGCAGATCAACCAAGATCAAATGATTATCAGTGCCATTGGAAACCAACTTGAGGCCTCTGGCCTGCAAGCGATTGCCCATCGCTTGCGCATTTTTGATCACCTGCTGCGAATAGGTCTTGAACTCGGGGCGCAGCGCTTCGCCAAAGGCCACTGCCTTCGCGGCAATCACGTGCTCTAGCGGCCCACCCTGAGAGCCGGGAAAAACAGCCTTATCAAACTTTTTCCCGAGGTCAGCATCGCGGGTCAAAATCAAGCCCCCGCGCGGCCCCCGCAGGGTTTTGTGGGTCGTCGTCGTCACCACATCACAGTGCGGCACTGGATTCGGATGCACGCCAGCAGCCACTAGCCCAGCGATGTGGGCAATGTCGGCAAGCAAATAGGCCCCTACTTCATCAGCGATCGCCCGAAACTTTTCAAACGGAATCACGCGGGGATAGGCTGAATAGCCACAAATGATCAACTTGGGCCGATGCTCTAAAGCCAGGGCACGAATTTGATCAAAATCAAGCGTTTCAGTCTCTGGGTTGACGCCATATTGCACGACGTTGAACCATTTGCCGGACACGTTCACGGGCGACCCATGGGTTAAATGGCCTCCATGGGATAGGTCCATTCCCAGAATGGTGTCGCCGGGATTGAGGAGCGCTAAAAATACGGCGAAGTTGGCCTGAGCACCAGAGTGGGGTTGCACGTTAGCATGGGCGGCACCGAACAACTTTTTGATGCGCTCAATCGCCAAAGACTCCACTTGATCGACAAACTCACAGCCGCCGTAATAGCGCTTGCCCGGCAGTCCTTCAGCGTACTTATTCGTCAAGGCTGAGCCTTGGGCCGCCATCACGGCAGGCGAGGCAAAGTTTTCACTCGCGATTAGCTCTAGGTGATCGCGCTGGCGCTGCAGTTCACGCTGCACGATGTCTGCCACCAACGGATCACTGTCCTGAAGAATTTCCAAAATTGATTGCGTCACAGCTCTCAACCCCAAATAACCGATTCGATACTTTTGCAGCCTATCGCGTAGTCCATCCAGAGTGGACTTCCCATTCTCTGTATTCTAGAGAAGTCGGGAATTCGTTTCGTCGCCTAGTTACCCAACGAGGTAATCATGCAGTCAATGAGAACAGGCACAACTCTGGATTCATTATCTTAGGGGTTTTATTCTCAGCAGACTACCCTTTGTCACAGTTACGCGAGATCACAGCGGCACAAACGCTTAGAGAGAAATTTCACTCTCTGGGTTTGTAACGAAATGAAACATATACTATTAAGACAGCGATAAAACCAAGCCAAATTATTTGCAAGGGGAATAAGGGTTCATGCGAGTTGCGATCGCCGGGGGCGGGTTAGCCGGTTTAGCCTGTGCCAAATACTTAGTTGATGCCGGTCACACACCCATCGTTTTAGAAAGTCGCGATGTTCTAGGGGGACTGGTAGCCGCCTGGCAAGATGCAGATGGTGATTGGTACGAAACCGGGCTCCATGTTTTCTTTGGGGCCTATCCCAATATGCTGCAGCTGATGGAAGAACTGGGCATCTCTGATCGGCTGCAGTGGAAAGAGCACACCTTGATCTTCAACCAGCCGGATAGACCAGGTGTTTTATCGAGATTTGATGTGCCGGATATTCCTGCACCACTCAATGTCATCATGTCGATTCTGCGCAACAACGACATGCTGACGTGGGAACAAAAAATTCGGTTTGCGATTGGGCTGACGCCTGCGATTGTGCGGGGACAGCAGTATGTCGAGAACATGGATAAATACAGCCTGTTGGAATGGCTGGAGCGACAGGGCGTCAGCGATCGCGTTAATTCCGATATTTTCATCGCCGCCTCCAAGGCCCTGACCTTCATCAATCCCGAAGATGTCTCGGCCACCGTGCCCCTCACCGCACTTAACCGGTTTTTGCAAGAGCGCTACGGTTCAAAAGTGGCCTTTTTAGATGGCGCGCCCCCAGAACGCCTGTGTCAGCCGATGGTCGATCATGTGACGGCCCAAGGCGGCGAGGTGCATCTCAATAAACCCCTCAAACAAATTTTGCTGAACGCTGACAGCACTGTCAAAGGCTTTTTAGTGCGCGGGTTGAACGGTACCGAAGATGAAGTAATCACCGCTGATGCCTATGTTTCCGCGACCTCAGTGGACGTCATGAAAGTCCTGATGCCCGAACCCTGGAAAGGCATCAGCTTCTTTCAGAAGATGCAGGCACTGGAAGGGGTGCCGGTGATCAATATTCACCTCTGGTTCGATCGCAAAATGACTGACATCGACCAGCTCCTCTTTTCTCGTTCCGATTTGCTTAGCGTGTATGCCGATATGAGCAATACCTGCCGCGAATATGCTGACCCCAACAAGTCGATGTTGGAACTGGTGTTAGCTCCAGCTAAAGACTGGATTGATCGCACTGAGGCCGATATTCTAGCGGCAACTATGGCGGAGTTAGAGCGCCTTTTCCCCGATCATCTCACGGGTGAAAATCGGGCTGAGCTGTTGAAATCTAAAATCGTCAAAACGCCGCGATCGGTTTATACAGCGGGGCCGGGCACTCAGGCTTGCCGCCCGGATCAAACCACCCCAATTGCTAACTTCTTTTTAGCCGGCAGCTACACCATGCAACGTTACCTAGGCAGCATGGAAGGGGCAGTGCTTTCTGGTAAGCTAGCGGCGCAAGCCGTGAATCGCCAGTATTCAGAGAATTTGCCTGAAACTGAGCTCGACCGCCAACCAGCTTCTGTTGCTTAGGCAAAATCCCGCAAACAGCGGTTAAATCGGGCTGGCTTTAACGTATTCTGTGATAGGAAGCCAGTCCGCTGCTAGCGGGCTCTGAGCGCTGTAATCTTAAATATGTTTCGAGTTTCCAGCTATAAAGATTGATGCTGCAATTGTCTCACTCGCTGCGGTCTAAGGAATTTGTTCCCAAGGAGGATGCCTATGAGGCCTGCCGCCAGATTACAGCGGAATATTCCAAGACGTTTTATCTCGGAACCTTGCTGATGACGCCAGAGAAGCGTCGAGCAATTTGGGCTATCTACGTTTGGTGTCGCCGCACCGACGAATTGGTTGATGGACCGCAGGCTGCTCTCACCACTGAAGAGACTTTAGATCGTTGGGAAAAACAACTCACTTCAATTTTTCAAGGTCAACCGGTTGAAGATACTGATGTGGCACTCGTTGATACGCTGCAGCAGTTTCCGTTAGAGATTCAACCCTTCAAAGACATGATTGAAGGGCAGCGGATGGATTTGGATCGCTCGCGCTATCACACTTTTGAAGAGCTAGAACTGTATTGCTATCGAGTAGCGGGCACCGTCGGTTTAATGTCGACGGCAGTGATGGGCATTGATCCTGAGCAGCAAACCGCACCTTGGCAGCGGTATGAACCCTCCCCCAATCCGATGAAAGAAGCGGTCGCTCTTGGGATTGCTAATCAGCTGACGAACATTTTGCGCGACGTTGGTGAAGATGCGCGGCGGGGGAGAATTTATTTGCCCCTCGAAGATTTGGCCCTGTTTGATTACACCGAAGCGGATTTGATGAACGGTGTCATTGACGATCGCTGGCGAGCCTTGATGCAGTTTGAGATTCAACGCGCCCGCAAGTTTTATCAAGAAGCTGAGCAGGGCATCAGCTGTTTGAGTCCTGATGCTCGCTGGCCCGTCTGGGCTGCCCAGGTACTTTACAGCAAGATTCTGACGGTTATTGAGCAAAACGGCTACGACGTTTTTACCAAGCGAGCTTATGTCCCGAGGCTACAAAAGATGATGTGCCTGCCGGGGACCTTGGTGCGATCGCGGATGCTTTAGAGCCCATACATTCAGTCCTTTAAGGCTGCTAGCCAGCTTAAGGTTGCTAGCCAGCTGTCATCACTGCTGCCAAGGTCCGTGCACGCAATCCATAATCTGGAAGATGGGATGAAACCGTACCACCACGTGCCTATCCATGAGTGCCACGAACCTCTGGTGCCCCTTCCCCTCAAGGAATTTGCGGTGGTCACGCCTCATCCTTATGTGGCCTTAGGGGCTCCCTATGGCGATCGCTCACCCTATTGGCTCCGGCAGACGGTGGTCGATGCGTTACGTCGCGTTCAAGCTGAGTTGCAAGCTGAGCGATCGGGTTGGCGTTTGCAAATCTTTGATGCTTATCGGCCCATTCCTGTCCAGCAGTTTATGGTGGACTACACGACCCAAGAGCTAGCTCATCAGCAGGGGCTCGACTGGTCGCAGCTGTCAGTAACTCAACAGCAAACACTACTCGAAACGGTGTATCAGTTTTGGGCACTGCCAAGCCATGACCCGAAAACGCCACCGCCCCACAGTACTGGTGCTGCCATTGACCTCACACTGATAGATGATCAAGATATTCCGGTTCCGATGGGGTCACCGATTGACGAGGCGTCACCGCGATCTCATCCCGATTATTTTCAATCATCCGCCATGGATAATCCGCAATTTCATGTCAATCGATGCCTGCTCCGGCAGCTGATGGAAGCAGCTGATTTCCAGCAACATCCTGCCGAATGGTGGCATTTTTCGCATGGTGACCAGCTGTGGGCTTGGCTCACTACTCAGCAAACCGGCCATTTCACGGTTGCTCGCTATGGCTGTGCTGAACCGCCGTCCGATTCTAAATGAGTAACTTGCAACTCTGGCTTCTGACCTCTGTGCCCTTACGGCTGTCTAAAAGTGATAAGCGCTGAACTACTAATGTTGTTTGGTGAGCGGAGAAATCGTACTCTCAGCCGGCAACTCTGCCTGCAGCTTTAAACAGTTGCTTTTCCCCTGAACTCTCACCTGATATTCCACCTTGTCCATCAGCCGGTTTAAGATTAACCAGCCGTAGCCTCCCTCTTGATGCACATCAGGCGCTGGCGGCAAATAGGTGCTGAGGTCAAAGCCTTCCCCTTGATCCCATACCTCTAAAAATAGGACATCAGCCTGCATTTCTAGTTTGAGTAATACCGGCAGTTGGGGCTGCTCGTGGTGGGCATGGCGCACGACATTGGAATAGGCTTCCACAATCACTAACCGCAGGCGATTTTCCCATTTTGGCCACTCTGGCCAGTCTCCTAACTCTAGCTGCAAAGTTCCTAACAACCAGGCTTCAATCACAGCCAAAAATCTTAAATCACTGGGAATGCGGAGTTCAGTCTTCATCATTTCACCACCTCCAGCGAAAGCACCGTTTGATCATCCTCCTGTTCAGTGCTGCTCCACTGAATTGAAGCTAAGAGATGATCTAAATCTAAGGGCAGTGGTTGGGTTTTCAAGAGTTTCCAAAGCCCCGCCTGATGCAACATTGCTGATTCTCCAGAGGCCGCATCGGCAGCTACCGTCGCCTCAGTGAGACCATCACTGAGGAGGAGCAGTGTTTTGCCAGGGCCTAGCTCAATTTCGCCAGCCTGCGCAGTCCAATCGGGCAAAATTCCTAGGGGCACGCCTCGAGTTTTGAGATATAGCGGTTCACTCGAGGGTTCAGCGATAGTTTGGGCTGACCACACAAGTGGATAAATGTGTCCCGCGTTGGCATACCGCAGTTTATGCGTGGCCGGGTTGTAGCAGATCAGCGCTAAAGTAACAAAACAGTTACTGCTGACCAAATCATTCCAAAGGCTCCGATTTAAATTTTGCATCACCTTTTCAGGGGGGGGGGAGTGCTCTTGAGACAACTCGCGCCGCAACACGGAGATCGCACTCGCCATAAACAGTGCCGCTGGCACCCCCTTGCCTGAGACGTCACCCACTGCTAGCCAAATATCGCCTTGAGGGTGGGAAAAGATTTCATAGAAATCGCCGCCCACTTCACGAGCCGGCAGGCATCGAGCTTGAATGTGAACGTTGTCAATGGTGGGCAGACTTTGACGCAGTAAGTTGGTTTGAATCTGCCGAGCCACCTCCAGTTCTGCCCGCATCTGCTGAGTCTGAATTTGAATGCGCTGATATAGCTTGGCTTGGGAGATGGCCAAGGCAATTTGCTCAGCGACACTGTCAAGCAACTGTGTCGTCGCCTCAGCCCAGTCAGAGGCTAACGTTGAGTGATATAGCGTGACGATCGCTAAAGTCGTTTGCTGATATCGCAGGGGAAGCGTCAACGTTGTGAGGGGTGAGAAGTGGTCGACCGTATCCACCTTGAGCTGCCCCGTTTGCAGCACCCATTCACTCATCGACAGGCTATGGCTCTCTAGACTCGTAGCCTCTTCAGCGCTTAACATCGTAAAGCTAAAACCGAGTGACTTGTCTAACTCCGTCGATGCTTCGTCAGCGTTGACGGCATAGAGCACAACGTGGGATGCCTCAAAGGTTTTGCCTAAGGTGATGGCGATCGTCTGCAACATGCTGTCGTAATCCAGCGACTCGCGAATGGCGCTCATTACTTCGTTGAAAAACGACTCTCGTGACAACGCCTGAGTCAATGCTCGAGTGCGCTGTTTGACAACCCGAAACGTCTCTGCCGCTTGCATCACCACTGATTTCAGGTCAGCTGGTTTCCAAGGCTTGGTAATGTACTTGAAAACTTTGCCGGAATTGATCGCTTCGACTAAGTCTTCAACATCGGTATAGCCTGTGAGGACGATGCGAATGGTATCGGGGAACTGTTCAACAGTGCGGCTCAAAAATTCAGTCCCGTTCATGCGGGGCATGCGCTGATCAGAAATGATCACCGCCATTTCACCCACCTCAGCCAAAACCTGCAGGGCTTTAAAGCCATCCTCTGCCTTATAAACTTCAAACTCCCGTCGAAAGGTGCGATACAACAAGTCCAGATTATCTGGCTCGTCGTCTACGACCATGAGTTTTAGGAGGTTGTCATCTTCCCAGGCCATCGGGAAAGTCCTCATAGGGAACGATTGCAGGAGTTTGCTTTGCTGCCGGTAGTTGCAGTCAGAGCGAACTTTACAGTCAGCAAAGCAATAAGTTGCGTTGTTTCAGGAGCAGTTGATTGAGTTTGAGACAGAGGTCGGCTTGCGATCGCTGCCGTTACAGATGCCGTGCTGCTGACCGCATACTTTAGTAAGCGTTCCCACCTTAAACTCATACTTACCGTATCTTCTCTGTGGCCGAAGAATTGAGTCAAGGCTAGCCATGGCCTGGTTGGTTTGCTCGCGGACGGTTTTTTGCTTGCTGGAGATTAGTTGCCTCAAGCAAAGGAATTAGAATCTGATGCTGTTAGCTGTGAGTGGGCTGAGAATTTTATGGTTTGCCGTTGCTGGGTAACGGCATCACTCGCTCTGCCACTCTGAGTTTGGCCGATCGTGCCCGAGGATTTTCTTGAACTTCTTCTGCGGTAGCGACAAGGGGCTTTTTAGTGATGATTTGCAGGCGCTCATCCTGGCGAAACGCGCGTTTGACAATGCGGTCTTCCAAACTGTGGAAACTGATGATAACTAAACGACCACCGGGTACGAGCCAGTCGGGGGCTTTATCTAAAAAAGTCTGCAACACTTCAAGTTCAGCATTGACAGCAATGCGCAGAGCTTGAAAGGTGCGGGTCGCTGGATGAATCCGACCGTAGCGATACTTTTTAGGCACGCAGTAAGCGATCGCCGCTGCCAGTGCAGTCGTCGTTTGAAAGGGGCGTTTCTCCACAATATGGCGGGCGATGCGTCGCGACAGTCGCTCTTCACCGTAGAGATAGATCGTGTTGGCCAGTTCCGTTTCATCCCAATGGTTGACAATATCAGCTGCACTAAGGTCTTGGTGCGGGTTCATGCGCATATCCAAGGGGGCCTCTTTGCGGAAACTAAAGCCGCGCTCCGGTGTATCGAGCTGAGCCGAACTGACGCCGATATCAGCCAGAATGCCGTCAAAACGATCGCTGCCCGGATCAAAGTCGCTGAAATTAGTGTGGCAAAAAGTGACGCGATCGCTATATTCTGACAGCCGCGCTTGAGCGGCCGCAAGGGCGGTCGTATCTTGATCTAAGGCGACGAGCTGTAGCGTCGCGCTAATCTGCAACAGCAGGGCACTATGCCCGCCGCCACCCACCGTAGCGTCCAAGTATCGTCGGGGAGTCGTTGGTGATGCGGTGGCCTGCAGTCCTGTCAATACCGGCTGGGGCATCACCGGCACATGGTGAAAGGAAACCGTTTCGTCTGTCATGCAAGCCCTGGATAAGCCATCTGCGATCGCAGCTAAGTCGTTTGGCAGCTATCCCAGCCACCTCATCAAGCCGGTGGGTGCCGCGCTATTAGCGATTACAATCGCTTCCCAAAGCTTACGGTATGGAAATGCGTAGATCTTCGGGGTCTGACCTTTTATATTAATAAAGGAGCGTACAGTTAGAATATCGAACCTGCTGGCGAGATATCTGACCGTCGGATATTGTCCCCTAGGGGGCGATCGCATTCCTTGACATCATCCCAGGCGTATTCATGACGACACGCATTGAAACCAAAACTGAACCCATGGTCAT
>ERZ1740065.2627-NODE-2627-length-11200-cov-13.521759_pt1 | contig 11200 bp, 16 predicted proteins | sample MGYA00581738_ERZ1740065 | MGnify/ENA primary metagenome ERZ1740065 (study PRJEB43018, sample SAMN04849749) | marine metagenome | isolation source: floating plastic debris | place: Pacific Ocean | collected 2008-09-01 | study: EMG produced TPA metagenomics...
TGGAATATTCTGGTGATTCCTAATCAAAATAGGTAAAGCTATACATCATTCGAAATCTTATCATGTGCAGAATTGAGCTTTATTAGAGAGAAGTCGATTCATGGAGCCTTTAAGTAGTAAGCTGAACACTTGCAGTACTAGTATCAGTACCAGTAGGCTAGTACTAACACTGGTACCATGTATTAGTAGCTGGACTGGTAATATTACTAGTCTGTCCCACCTTCTCTGATTTTCCTGTTAGCCTCAATGAGGTCACGTCTGATAGTGTCCCTTGTCTCCTCCGTCATCTTCAGCTGTACCTTGAGCTCAGCGACCTCTTTCAGTGCCGCCTCTCTCTGTCGGTTGAGATCAGTGATTTGGTTGTTGAGGTTCTTTATCTCCTTCTCGTGAGCGTCGGTTGCCTCCTCGAACTGATTCCTGAACTTCTTCAGCTCCAGCTCCAGATTAGAAATGCTGTAATGTTCAGTCATCACGTAGGTAGGAAATAATTGCGAGGCGCTGGCGACGACGATGAAGTGATCATAGTCTGAGAAAACTCGCATTGGCATGCAACAGGTAACCACAAAACAGTTCGCTCACCAGCGATAAAACTTTTTTCTCCTTCTGTTCAATGAGCATTGATTTATGATACTGCAAATCGATACAAGCAGGATAACTCAGCTGTCATCATGCAAACCTGGATTTATCCTGCTCCGCTCTCGTGGCGCCCTCCATCCTCGAGCGTTCGAGGTCAAGAGTGGTGTTATGAAGGTCACGCTGTGTGTTGGATAACTTCTCGCTGACGGAGCTCTTCTCCTGTTCCAACAGTGACAGAGCCTGGAAGTTCAAGGTCATCACAAGGTCATAACAGAGTTGCAGTCTGATATTGTGATATATATATATGTGATATCATTATATTTTACTTTACCTGCTGCTTCTCATTTTCAGCGAACATCAGACTATCATCGCGGTCTTTCTGTGTGGCAGCTAGCTCCATCTCGAGGGCGTCCTTCTCCTTCTCAAACTTCTCCACCATATCCTCTTTCTCCATCTGGTGCTGGCTGAGCATCTCCTCCCTGGCTGCCTCCATCTCCAGCCGCTGGGACTCCTACAGCAGCAGCCAGCCGGTACGAACACATCGCTCAGTGTAAGCTGGTTGCCTTGGTTACCACGATTAGCAAAGGCTGGTACAAACCATCTGCTGCGTGAGGCGTTCTACGTCCTCCTCGTGAGCCTCTTTTTCACTCTGAAGAGCAGCCTGCTGGTCTTTCTCTGACGAGGCCATCTGTTCTGAGAGGCCGGATCGAGTTTTCTCAAACTTCTCTGTCTCAGCCTCCAGGTTGCTGCGTACAGCAGCCAAATCGTCTGAAACAGTGACAAACAGTTTTGAGACACCACCGGCAGAGAAGAGAGAGAGAGAATATCCTGATATCTGCTTTCATACTCATCAGTGATTCTTTCTTGACGATGAGCTCCTGGTTTTCTCCCTCGAGCTGCTCTTTCCTAGTGTCAAGGTTACTGTTTATCTGCTGCTGCTCATACAGGGCCGTCTCCAGAGCGTCCTTGTCACTCTTCAACCCAGCGATCACCTGTTCGCAAGCAAGAAATCAGGAGACTCCAGCCAGAGGCTACTACTGGGAGGGAGACATTCAAGTCACATGATGCTGGGTTAAATTCGCCGCAATATGGAGCTTTGCACGAAGTTTCTACCGTAAATTTCATTACAAATCCAGTATTAGTAGAAAAAATGAATAATTTGATGACCTTCATAAAATTCCTAGACAACTGTGAACCGATACACCCAGAAATCATTAGTACAAGATCAATCAGAGTGAAATCATGACAAGTTGAAATATTTGTTGTACAACACCAACTATAGAAGCTTCGCAAAATTGATAAACGGTGGTTCCAACGGTCGTATCATCATTTCATTCACTATTCATTCATTCATTATTCCACAACTTCAGTGGAGTAGAGGATCTTGGTTACCTCAGACTGAGCCCTGTTCTCTCTCTCGCTGGCTGTGAGCTCCACTACGAGCTGAGCCTTCTCTTTGTTCATGCCCTCCTTCTCTTTGGCGATACGGATGCACGTCTCGTTGGTCCTCTCCAACTCTCGACGAGCAGAAACCAGTTCCTCAGCCAGTGAGTTCTTCTGTCGCGTAGTCTGGGAACACAAGACGCATGTAAATACTTTGCTTTCTGTGACAATTATGGCAGGTAAAGATCTATGTTTGCCAGTGACTCTCACAGCATTGAACTGATCCACGACTTCTGATTTCTCTTTGCTGAGGTACTGGATCTCAGTCTTGAGCTGCTCCACCGCATTCTCTGACAGCTCGAGTGTCGTGTTCACGCCAGCCTTCTCTGTCTCAACTTCCATCTTCTCCTGCTCCACTCGCAGCAGTTCCTCCCTGATTCCGGCTTTTTCGACCTCCAGGGCGTGTTTATCATTCTACATAAGAGCATTAAGCTTACTGATGCTTTCTGCCATGAATGTGAGACATAACAAGTCAGAATCCTCATTCACATCTTGCTTGTTATGATCCGGAACCTAAGGTTTAACGGTATCTTCCTATGATATACTAGTCACTGACCTCAAGAGATGATTTCTCTGTCTCCAAGTTCATCACCATCCTATTGAGCTCAATCTTATCCTGGGCTAAGCCTTCGTTGAGGGCCTGCATCTTGAGGAGAGAGTCCCGGAGATTGGCTTCCTCAGATCTCAATCTATTTATCTCAACCTCTGTAAGAATTAATAAATGAGGAGGAGTCAACACAGCATAAAGAGAAAGCTCCATAGCATGCCAGGACTGAAGATACAAGAGGCAGCGCTATAGGAATGAGAGAAAACCCAATATACAAGTATGAAGAGTGGAAAGTCAGTGAGATTTGGTGAGTCATACTGACCTAGTTCTGCGTTGGCCATTTCGACCTTGCTGAGGGCATCGGCAGTCTCAGTCTGCTCCTGAGTCAGACAGTCTCTCTCTAATTGAGTTTTGTTGAGGTGCTCCTTCAGCTCGACCAGCTCCTCCCTAAGCGCCGAGTTCCTCTGCTCGATTTGTTCGATTACCTTGTGGCTAAAATATTGAACAAACAGTAGCGATCGAGTGATAGGGAACCTGTTATTGTTTGTCGTTGTTTTCATTGTGCTGCTATGAATATATTTCATACTTATTTCATAGCAGTACTTTTGAAAAGACTAATAGCGCCGATTGAACATGAAATTGACAGGGAATGTAGAAAGGGAGGGGATGGATGCAGACGTACCAGCGCTGGTTCTCCTTAACCTGCCTCTCCTTATCCTTTGACACATCCTCCTTCTCGTCCTCCAGATTGTCTCGCTGTCTTTGCAGCTCCGAGTTTGCCTGCTTCAACTTGTCACACTCGCTGTTCAGATTGTCAATCTGTTTTAAACAGCAGATGCTGTTGACTAAATACCACAATAGGACAACTCCAACATCCTAATATTGGCATAAATTTTACTTGTTCATTCAGCTGTAGCCTCAGTCTCTCTAGTTGTCCTTTCTCACTGCCTGTAACATCCAGCTGGTTCTTGTACCTCTGCCTATCTCTGTCGCTAGCGTCCTGCTCACGACGTCTGCAAAGTCATATTTCATGAACAGCAATCATCACATACCAGTAGATGGGAGTGAAGAGGTAAGATACTAACGCAGAGTCCACAAGCTCCTTGTACTCCATCATACGCGTCTCTAGTTGTCGAATAGCAGCATCCTTCTCACCCATCTGCTGGCCCATACACTCGTTGTTGTTACGCGCTGACGCCAACCTCGTTTTCAGTTCACTGACTTGCAGCTGCCTCTTGTTCAGAGCTGCCTGTACAGCAGAGAAGGTAGAGTCGGCAAACGCCGGCGATCGGGCTCTGTTGGGTGACGGAGATCTGGATGGATGAATAGAGGAAGTGGTAGAGCGAAATCAGATCATAAACCAGTAAATGAGTGAGAACTTATTTTACCCAGTCCTGGTACGGGGTCGCGGTGACCTTTGAACCGGGCTTGGTGACCTTGCCGTTCGGTAGCTAATGCTTTCCATATTATCATCTTCTACTCGTGACACGTCCGCGTCGTTGATCACAGCCTGAGCAATGTCTCTGTAATAGGGAGTGAGGTGCTATCACTATAGAGATAACTGCCTGGCATGGCAGACACCTGCAACTACCTGAGAGCGGCATGCAGTGTCTCTGTCTCCTCCCTGAGACCTCGAGCTGTCTCATTCTCTGTCTGGTCTGCTGCCACCTGCTGCTCAAGAGTACTGACCGACCTCTGCAGCAAACCCACTGATTTCTCTTTCTCACTGACCTGAATCTTCAGCCTCTCATTGGCCAATGTCAACTCGTTGATTCTGAAATAAATAAACCATGATGTATGGGGGTTGAAGACAGGCATATATACATGCTAGTATGACTACTGACCTGGCATTATTACCGTCAGCCTGGGCCTCAAGTTTGTTCTGTAGCTGTATGCATTCCTTCGTCTTCTCTCTCATCACATCCTCCAAGGTGGTCCTCTCCTATAACCGCCAACCAATCAGAATTTGATATAAATATATTCACTTAAAATCCACCCGAGAATAGCGTGACATACTTTGTCAGCATGGGCAGAGCTTCGGTTCTCACTGACTCTCTGATTGGCCGTTAGGTTGAGGCAGGCGGAGTGCATACTTCTGTGAACTTTACTAAGGTCAGCCTTGACGTGGGACAGGTCTCTCTCCGTCGCAGACTTGATCTCAGTAAACTGACGACGGAAAGCCACGACGGCACGCCACAACGTCAGCAGACGAGTGTGTTCAGCGGAGAAATACTCGTTGAACGATTGCTCCTAGCAATGACAGAAAGGAATCAACAAATGCAGCATTACCCTGCACCCTTGACCGTAGGCTGACAGGAAGTGAAGCCTACCTCCTCTCTCCATTCGCCTTCCTTAGCCTCGAGTTCCTCTCTGGCTCTCTGCCAGTCATTGGTGAGTCTATGGATGTCAGCTGTCAGGTTCTGGTTGGCTGCCGTAGCCTGATCCAGTTGCTCTCGCAGCATGCTGTTGACATGTGCCAGAGAGGCTGACCTCTGTCGTTCCTAAAGCAGAAACTGCAGCTCTGTCATCTGATCTTGATACGGCTAATGGACCAATGAGACAATCGGAGCGAGGACTGACTTCCTCCAGCTTGATCATGGCAGTGTCAAGGTCCATGGAATGATCGAGCTCTACGGCGCGCAGCTTGGCTTCCGTTGTCTCGAGTCGGCATGCTAGAGTATCGGTCGTCTCTCTTAGCTACAGGACAAGAAAGACGTAAACCTGGCGGAGAAATAGGTCGGATAACAGTGCGATAGGCTGCAGTCAATAGGCAGGCATATAATTGGTGAATAATCAGTAGGCAGGCATTCAATTGGTGAATTAATCCCATGACTGAGGCAAGACAACTCCAAATTCACAGTGTACTCACAGATCTCTTCAGTTCATCATCCTTGAGTTTGAGAGTATACTCCAGTTCGCCACATTTCTTCTTGTACTGGAGCACCTGATCACATGACCGTCACATGACCATTACACACTCCTCACTATAAGGTTGGTACAGTGTGAGAGGGAGGTGTTACTATGACGGTACCTTAGCCTGTAGTTTCTGGACAAGCGAAGCCTGTTTCTGCTGTCCATCCTGGTACGCCTGCAGCTTCCTCTTGTAGTTGGAATGTTCATCCTCCAGCTTCTTCCTCAGGTCGATGTTCTGCTGCACGAGACTGCGGGTTCCCAGATCCTCTCCGGCGAAATCTCCGCCAGACAGCCTCAGCGACTGCTCGAGCTGTGGTCAGAACATACTCAGTTCAGGGGGAGACAACTCACAACATTGGGGAGTCAGGCTAGTAGTTTGGAGCCTGAGAGAGTGACTTTGATTGATGGAGAGTCAGAAATTTGGTCATTGACCGGCGCGGTTACTACAGCGATATAATAACGATCCACATTGAGTGGATGGCATTGATGAATGGATATCGACCAATAACTGATGAACTCACAGCCTTTACTACAATATCGATCCGTAGTGGAGCTCATTGTCATACAAATATTTGTTCATAGAGAGCAACAACACATGTATTGTTTGTCGTGTTTACACGCAGCTAGGATGTAGATATGTCAGTGCTGACAGGGAGTGGCAGGTTCTCCGGCTGCCACCTACAAAGGCCAGCGGCATTGAGTAAATAAAACGAGTTCATTTTATCAATTTGTAGTAAGTCCAAGGTCAGCTATGTCACACTGACTTCTCGGTGGTACGTAACGCCATGTCTGCTGCTCTTGCCGGGCCGACAGCATGAAATAGGAGACCGTGAGCCTGCGGCTACGAGCCATTCTGTCGGGTCGGTGTTTGATTGGATAGGGCATTGTTACTCATTGAGCAGCATTGATAGAAATCAACAAGATCAGAACCGAAATCAGCAAGGCATGAGCAGTGATAGCAACATGGCAACTTCCACAATTCAACACTAGCCAACCTATGGATTGGTATCAACTCGATATCAACAGCAGCAACAACCACACATGTGTAGATGTGACCGTGGATAAATGATTGCAGAAACTGTGTCCTCGCTCACTTGTTGTCTCTTGAAATAGCAAATGCTTATAGTGTCCACCGTCAGCATCATGCAAATACGTCATGTAATATTCCAAAGACATCTGCACGCATTTCCAGTCCGAAACAAGCGCAGCAACGTTTGAGAAATTTGCACCGAATCATTATCAGTTAAGACTAAGTCAGCTACTCACAGAGTCATCGTCATCGTCGTAATAGTGACTCATTCCGCTGCCGTTATCGGTCAGCAGTCGCCAGCGCGAACCGCTAGCCGAGAGAAGGAGAGCGTGTACTTGGCTCCGATGACTGCGTCAGGCTAATGAACTATAATCTCGCTCAAAATTAAACTGAATCAAGCCGGCAAACAAAAGGCGAACAAGCTGCTTTAGATAAGCCATAGACGCGGACACTGATCGGGCGAGACCCGACTGCTCAGTCTATTGTATTGATCGAGTCTCAATGCTGCGTTTTCGGTTTAAAAACTGCGGACAATAGCAGCATTGGCCTTGCCTACTCACTCGGCTCTAACTCAGCCTCCCAGACATTAGAGCACTGGCCTGCAGTAGTCACTGAGGGAGAGGAGCTGATGACTGCCACACGGCAATATCTTATCATATCCCAGCAGAAGTCCAAGCCTCGTCATGGCAACGAGTAAACTAAACTATGGCTACTGAGCGATAAGAGCTACTCAGTCCTGATACAGCAGTTTGAAAACAAGATAAAACCGATCGAGCCGTGTACCACGATTAGAGGTAGGGATTGATTGAATATATGCCAGATTGCTAATACACATGTTCGTGTCCATACTGACAATAAAGACTTCTGTAATTTCAGCTTAACAACTAAATAATGAAACAACTTGCAATTCTGCGACTGCCAGAGTTACGGATACAGGCTCGTGTTAAGACTACTCGATCTCGAGTAAACAAGTCAGCATCATTGTACGCCGCGCGGCACTTAATTCTGGGCTGAGCCCTTCAACAAACTTTACTCAAATATTAAATCTTTTGTTAATTGAAGCTATAGTAACACAGCGAAGCTGAAAGTTTCATTGTAGCGAGGCATAAGACCAGCAGCAGCTGTTTGTTTGGCCAGTGCAGCGGCCCTCTTATCGCCTGCCAGTAAAACAGAATCAGCATAAAGAGCATTGACTGCAAGTTTCACCATAAATATTCATGTACGATCACTGGAACAACAATTAATCACTTACAAGATTAACCTACAGTGCACGGCTCTGGGTGAATGAAACTTACCTCAGGCTATAAGTCAGCAACTCAAGTTTCAGCAAATAAAACTGTTTGTCTGATACCCGATAATTAGCAGAATGCATGGGGTTACGCAGGTCAGTGTTCTAATCGGCCAAGTGCTTGCAAGTGCGACAGGAAAGACAGGTGGTTGCTGGTTGATACCAAAAGATCATTATACAGAATGTTCCCTTTTCAATGTCTCAGCGAGAAAGTGTGAGGAACCACTGAATTCCGGCTGCATTGTCCCGTCTCACATATTTTTATGGGGAAATGCATGAAGTGTGGAGATTTGCATAGGAGATACGGTGGCGTGACTGTTAAATCCAAGTATGATTAATGCTCGTGACACTCCATCTCTAGAGCCGTGATTTATACTGGCCAGTCACAGTTAATTGAACACACCATTGGTTTGCTGCTAGATAGAGTGGTTTAGTATAGACGGTATTAGATAGTCTCTCACCCGATCGCTAACCACGCTGTATTTGATGCCAAGATCGTCTCGCTCAGCCCGCGCCTGACTCAGCATGTCTTCCAGCCGACTCATCTCCGTCTGCAGGAGCCTGTTCTCCTCCATCAGGGTGCTCTGTCGAGCAGATGCCATGCTGGTCTACACGCAGAAAGAGAGGGGGTTAGACGACTGGTGCGTAGCAGCTGACGAACAGCTGACAGACGTGTGGCAGGTACCTCGTTACTGGCCGAGCTGTCGGAGAGAGTTTTAGTAATGATATCTCGCACTCGTGAGGCAGCGTTCTCCTTCCCGAGCCCGTCTGCTGTTTGCAATGTGAGCTGCTCGTCACCTCTGAGCACGTTGTCTTCTATCTTCTACAGTAATGCCAATGTCATATTGGAAATATGATATAGTGACAACGATCAGTGCCTGAAGGGGCTGTACTGAAACATCGACTATCATTTGTCAACAATATGGGAGACTCTCAGTGAGAAATTGTCAATTAGCAACATGTTAAGCAGCTATAGTCATTGTTAACGTATTCATCGATACATTGTAGAGCATGTGAAATATGATCTTTGACCAAGCAAGCATCAGTCAATACAATTTGAACTGTAGCTTAAACAGCATGCAATCTGCATGCAAGGCAGTGCATTGTGTTGTCTAGAACTTTATGCTGATCAAAAGTACTGAGGGGACTGAAAATAGAGCTGCCTACTAAAGGTTCTATCTCAAACTAAAGCGACAACAAATAATGATGAAGTTCAGAAAAATCTAATGGTGTTGTGCAAAGTCAGCAGAAATAGAAAGCTTGGGCGAAACAAAACAAATGATTGCTGTTGCACGAACTAATTATGGGTGAGATTACGCTAAGAAAAATAGCCAATATCATTCACATAGTACCTGGTGAAACTGTTAGGTTTAGGGGAAACAATCAAAGCAAGCTGAGTTGCGAATATGCACTTACCGAGTGAACAGCTAAGAAGAGCAAAGAAATCGAAGCAAGTTGAGTATGCAATCGCTTGAATTTTAAGGCATGGAAAGATTATTCGATGAACTGTCAATGATAGAATGGAATGTGAGAGCGTCAACGACAGGAAAGAAATCGCAACGCTTGATCAAATCAAGCTCTGCAGCAGTAACCTTATTCTAATCTATTTGTGTTCTACTGCAGAACTACAGTTTGAATAATAAACTATTCCTAACAATATGTGTTAGTAGGACATACTTTGATAGCTGACTCCAGTTTCTGCTCGTCACCACTCATTAGTGCTTCATCAAGCCGCCGACTCCAACCCTACAAGGAAGCGACCGGCCGCAACATTCAACTGAAAAAAGTAGAAACGCGGCTTCTCTGACAACGGCAATATGGTTGAATTAGCCTCTAATAATTATAAAAATTATTTGATTGTTCATTTGGTAGAAAAAGTCGTTTATAAGTATAAAAATATATTTTAAAGCTATTTTTCATAGTTCTTTTCTTGGTTTCTGGTTTCTGAACCGTATATAAGGACGAAGCCGTTATAATCTTTCCGGTATACCGAATATGGTATGACAACTCCATGCATTGTTAATGAGGTGTTAGCAGTTAGATCCTTAGGGAGTTATCCCTTCTTGAATATACAAGTCAAGCTTGAGAAGGAATACTGATTGGGAGGAACGTCAGAGGAAATGGGTGATTGTTTCAGATTTATTTGAAGTTTGAAGTGAGGAAATGGAGAAATGAAGGAGAAAACTGTTGAAGTTATCAGGCAGGTATTACATAGCAGCTATGACATACATACCTTACTGCGGGCTGGTGCAGCTTCTCGATGTTATGCTGTTGTTGTGTCCATTGTGCTCCCTCCCTCCCTCCCTACGTCCCTCCCTACCTAACATCAACCGAGCCGGGACTGCGGAATAAACAATTTGACACTAGAGTAACCGAAAATGAACCTCTCGATGGCTCATCTGAAATTGTATCTTGTATTGAGGGGGCTTTGGTAGTGGTGGCTGTTCTGGTGTCTCTTTTGCTTTCCTGGTTGTTATTGAGAGCCAACTGGTTCCAAATTAGTATCGATCTATCGTGTCGCATCTGTACGATATCTGGTGTTTGTCTGAAAGGCACATAGAGCTGAGATTTACCGTTTTCAACAATAATTTCTCACCAGGTTTGTGTTCATTTTTCCACCATTTATATATTATGTGTATAGTTTAGTTTCAGGAGAGTTACTTACAATAACTGCCCACCGTTACAACAAGATGCGCTCGGTTGATTCGCCTCCCACCTCACATGTGAGGTTAAATGCATGAAAGCAGCTGTAGACTCAATGAAATGCTTGCTGCTAGTCTTGGAGAGTATCAAAGCTGATCGATTACAGGCTGATAGCAAAGTTTATTCCAGTTTATTCCATGACATAGATACCACTTCAAATACTCATTTCAACTCTAACCATGTAACGCGTATATAATAATTATAATACTGCAGAGTTGTCTTCACTTGATCGAAATCAGGGTCATGTGACACTCAGGCAAGGATTTCCAGCAATGGATATAACTACGAATTAACCATGAATGTGCTTGTTGGTGACATCAAAAGCATTTTTGGCTCCGTACGCTTTACCAAATTTGTTAGCTTTGGCTGCCTTGATCGCTCTGTTGCCGTACACCTTAGCTGCGGCTTGGTTCTTCTGCGGGACAGAAAAATACAGAAACTTAATGATGATGACAATAACAATATAATGAAAATAATAATGCTAATAATAATAATGACAATAATAATGCTAATAATAATAATGACAATAATAATAATGACAATAATAATAATAATAATAGCAATACGTTATATACAGGCAAAGGGAGGCACAATGAGAGAGAGAGAGAGAGACAGACAGACAGAGAGACAGAAAGAGAGAGAGAAAGAGAGAAAGAGAGAGAGAGAGAGAGAGAGAGAGAGAGAGAGAGAGAGAGAGAGA
>ERZ1740065.2628-NODE-2628-length-11196-cov-13.262634_pt1 | contig 11196 bp, 9 predicted proteins | sample MGYA00581738_ERZ1740065 | MGnify/ENA primary metagenome ERZ1740065 (study PRJEB43018, sample SAMN04849749) | marine metagenome | isolation source: floating plastic debris | place: Pacific Ocean | collected 2008-09-01 | study: EMG produced TPA metagenomics...
ATAGCCTTCTATACCAACTATACTAGTTGAAATAGCTATGAGGTAGACCTGGGCAAGCTATTGTATGCTATGGTAAATTAGAAATTGTCTCTTCACAACCCCTTTAAGTGCGGCGAAAGTGTGGACAAAAGCCAGCGTAGCACCGTGCATGATTCCAGCGCGGCTACAGATAGAATAGTAAAAAATGTTGCAGTATCTTGGGTGCCCTTATTCACATTGATAGCACTGGTAAGACACCAGAATAACAGAATGCAACTGACGCACTGATATCTAATATTACATGAGTTAAGAATAAGCAGACATCATACCTGGCAAGCTGTCGGAATTAAAACACTGCACTTGGACAAGTCATAGCTCAGAACCTCTACCTCCTGCAGCTAAAATTTTGTCATAGTTGAGCTCAGCTTAATAAGCTCTGACTGATAGGCCACATGAGAAAATTAGAAAACCAATGACAGTAATCTTGACCCTAAATTCTGACACGCAAAATATTGCATCTCCCCAGCAAATACGGGAAACTTGGCAAGTGTAGTTGACATTGCAAATCTGAGTACAGTGTGAGAGATTAAACCTGATTTTTCCCACATGTTTTGACGAAAGAATATATTTCAGTTTTAGGGAAACACTGGCACACTGTTTTTATTCAATTCATTCTTACATTTATTTCAGAAGCGTGTAGGTGTGATGAAGGCGATTTTATTTTGGTTGCCGCTGGCTATGGTGAGATTTGCGCAGGACGTTACACGGCCTACCATCAACCTGTTTGTGTCCCGCTCGCTGTCAGAGAGGGTCAGCAAAGAGGCTTCAGTCTCGGTAAGCTGCAACCTGAAACGCGCAACCATCATAGACAATGGGAGACAACTCCAACTAGCTATTTTTCATTACTACTGTAGAACCGTATTTGATAGCGACAGTCTAACAGCTACAAAAATGAAGTAGAAAAATTGTCGCTATGGAAGTTATAACATTATACCTCATGTAAAAGTTGTCTTCTCATGTATAGGACCGCTATCGTTAGATAGCTATCATTTTTATTTCTTAATGATTTTGAAGGAAACACTAACATTTCTTTCGCTATAAAATCTGGTTTTACAGTAGACCAATCTAAGAAAGGGTGAGGCAAATAGAATGTTGAATAAATAGGTCGCAGTATGTCTAATGCGTGCACTCCCAGGGGCGGATCCAGGATGTTTTTTTACTGGCGACTCAGATGTCCGAATGGAAGTTCTCGTTTGTTACTGTATATTGTTTAGTGATGGCGACTAAAGTTTGTGTGGCTGTGCGATGAGTGCAGTCTTTATCTATATATAATGAAAGTAGAAACTTTAGAGGGAGAAATATTCAACGTATTCCCAAAATGAGCATGACAGCGAGAGGAAATGTTAGCATTTGTGGATTGAGTCCATTTCGAAAATGGAGTAGAAGCACCGCCCACAGAAAAAACAGCATCTATACTCAGTTACGGACGTGCCTACGATCACCGCAGCGCTTTTATTGAAAATGAGGTGACAACTCCCAAAAACTTTGATGATGTGACAACTCCAACAGAAAATAGCAGGCTTCATCATCAGTAATCTCTGTCAGACCAGTAGATTTACTACATATTTCTTCACACTAATGATTCCACTTTTGTCACACTACATGTAGGTGACAGAAGACATAATTGAGACCAATTTTTTACTGATTCAAAGGTATCAGCAACCTGAATCCGTGTGAAACAAACTCTATCCACAACGCTACTGTAGGGACTTATGTAGGACGATGCGTTGATATCTGTTAGCATGCAATGATACATTGGATGCTGATTGGGTATTGTAGATGATCAGCTGTAAGGCCAGAATCATTGGAGATTCTGTGTTGTGAACTTTGAGAAACCATAACTCAAAACCCCTACTTCCACAGCTAAGATCTTGTCACGTTTGAGCTCAGCACAGCAAGATCTAACCAATAAGTCAAGGGAAAACGTTAGGAAACCAATTATAGCAATTTCAGCTCCAAAATCTGACTTCAAAAATACTGGAGACTCCTGGTAAATACAGGAGACTTATCATGTATGGTGGAGATCATTTATTCTCTCAGGCGCTGGCTGTGCTGACGGCTGTATATCCAGCAGCTACACTTATCTACAACTGGCTCAACTGTCTACGCGTCATCATTCCCACATTCCACAAGAAGACAAAGCAGCATGAGAAGATAACTCTAAAGGTATGATAATTTCTATGCTCAGGAATCAACTGTATGGAGTTATTACAGGTGCTGCCAACTCTAGATGGCAAAAAAGGTGCAGATTGCAGTAATCTGAAAATAAAAATGCCTCATGCTCACTCAAAACTCACCCTATCAGACCTCTAATGTAGAACATACCAGCTAACCAAATGCAAATAAATTATTGTGGATCTGTGGCGCACACAGGCACACAAAGAGACAGAACGATTTCTTGTGGCAAAATGGCCACCTCAGGGTATCAAGAGTGTAGGTCTATGCCTAAAAGTGTGAAATTGGCATCAGCAAAATGACACGAATTTGGGCTGCTCAACATCAGACCCATAGAAATCTGGGTAGGATCGGCATTGAAGAGAACACGCATATCACCAGGGTGAGCAACTATACAAAAAAAAGGGACTTTTCCAAAAGTCTTTGACTTTCCACGACTTTCCTGCAGATCGTCTCTAAAAGTAATCTGCAGTTGGGTATTCATTTTCTAGCCTCAGTTCTTTCATTCTATGTGAGATTTACGTGGATAGAAAGCCATATATGCAAAGTATTACCCCCTTACTACCAGCATGGAATCACTTTCATGAACTTATGGCACGAAAATGCAGAAAGCGGATATGACCCTATTGTTAGTGCGGTTGAATGCAAGATTCAAGTTAGTGATAACCATGTTTTGATTAGCAGCCCACGATTTCCATGAAAACTAGTGGCTGGTTCATTTAGTAACAAGCTCTATGCAACCTGTTCATTGCTATATGTAGTGGTTTGGTTTTGTCATAGTTTTCGTAGTGTAGTATTAGTCAGAAAATGCTGTTACTGACGCGTCACCACTTACCTGTAATTTGACTGGCAGAAACAACGTTATGAAACGGCAGCCGGCTAACCCTCTAGTAACAATGACCATTGTAGTTGGCTCAAAGCAATAATAGGTATGAGGAACAGCCTCTGTCAATCAAAGGTGGTTTGAAAAGTTACTAATCATGATGATATACACTAAAAAGTAGAGTAAAAATCTCAAGATTTTCCCAGGGGGCTCCGTCCTCTAGCCCCCACTAGAGGCCTTGGTGGGTCCATAGCCCCCTAGCCTTAAGAATAGTTACAGAGTTTTTTCTCCTCACTCCTCCCACTCAGGTTGGTCACCCTGCATATCACTCATGGCCATATTTGATTGATTCAAGAATTTTCAATCACAAATCAGGATTCAGTCAAATAACTAAATATTCTCGAACCAAGTAAGAAAATTGTTCACAGAAATCAAAACATCGAAAATTCGGTGGCCTAAACAAACTCTAAGTAGTTGAGAGCTAAAGTTCATTCTCTCTAATTTTCTGACTATTTCAACAATTTCCTTCAATCTATTTTTCATCCGTTCCTTTTTTTCCTCATTTACAAGAGATTATTGTACCTTGCAGCAATTGAGTGCCTTCACGTTTGCCTGTTTCATCGTGGTGACAGTAGCCTACACTGTATTCTACATAATACCGGGTCCTGGCTACTACATCATGAACACTGTCGTGGGACTCACTCCGGAACTAGCTCAGCTTGCGCTGGTACCTCTGAAGATATGCTCCGGACAGATCATCTGCGGTAAGACGTAAATGGTTAAAAAATGGTTAAAATTGCGAGACTGTCTCCATGCTTTCACACTAAGAAATAAACATGCCTTAAGGGCGAGGCTGCCATATGCGGCGCCAGGTTGCTCTCGGTTTCTAGGCAGGTCGGAGCACACCTGTGGCACGAGGGCCCAGCAGGAGGACTCAGTGGGATTCGAATCCACAACCTCTGAACACTTGTGTGTCTCGAGGTGCATGCTCTACCACTGAGCTATCTCCTACTTCCATCCATTTTGTTATTGATGGATGAAGAACATGACTGCTTGAAAATTGCTCAACCATTCATATTTTTTCTCTCCTGATAACTGCACCACACAAAATCGAAACATAAGGGTTCCCTCAACGTCAGTATGTGTCTCTCAACCCTGAGGGTATCATCAGTACTAAACTGCTAAAGACATCCTAAAAAATTGCAGTAGCTTCGCGACCTCCACAGGAAGGATTTCTCATTGCCTGAAGTTGAGAAATCCTTTTAGCAGAGGTCGTGAGGCTGCTAAATTTTTTTAGAAGTAACTAGCACTATCACTAGCTAGCTTACTAGTAACTAGTATTAATTACCAGGGAAGCAACAAAGTGACTAGCTGGTTCCTAGTAGCTAAGTTACTGGGAACCAGCTAGTACTAGTAACTACTACTAGCTGGCTTTCTAGCATCTAGGGACACCTGTGACAGCTCCAGATCATCTGGGTCAAGTTGGCACAGTTCAACTGGGAGTACTGGTACAACTAGCAACAACTAGTTTCTCTCACAGCACCACATCTTCAAATGCATGCACCGTCAGCTCTGACCCAACACAGGCCTTGGGACTAGTGCTGGCTATTACTAGTTACTACTGTTACTACTAACTAGTAGCTAGTAATGAGGAGCTGGTTTTTGATGTTGCGTACGCACGCACTGCAACGTCATTACGTTATTCTTGCAGTGACCCTGAGGTCTCACCTCTCTGGATTGCTAATTGTAAAGAAGAGGACTATATTTCTCACCCCGAGTGCCATTGCGCGACTGATTGCAGTTGTCTCCCTTGTCATCCTGCTACCAACAGTCACCAGGTAATAGAGGTTGAACTTCAATATTTGCACGCCATCTTGAATACTGTGAAATTGTAAAAGTACTTTTCATAGAGGCATAAACTGCTAAGATTTTCACTGATGGAAAGAGATGGCGACTGAAATAATTAAAAAATTAGATGAACAGAAGAAGAGAAGAAAATTCCAAATTACAGAAATACTTTGGATTTGTCTTCTCTTCTTCTACAATTAGTCTATTACCAATCATGCTGTCAGGAGAAAATGTAAAACTCTGCTTTTTGCAAACTATTGAAAACACCTAAAAACAGAAAAGATGATATAGTCGCAAAGGCCAAAGACATTGCATTAGGCTCTGCTGCATTGTACAAGCAAATGAAATGATTGCAGAGATCAAAGGCATGAAACTAAGTTCTGTTGCAGTTTACAAGGAGCGGTGTTGGGAGTCGTCTGCCTCCTGTCTGGTTTCACAAGTGAAGCTCTGTTCCTCCTAATTACAGTAACCTGTATCCAAATCAAGGTAAATCTATGTGATATGCTCCAATCCTGGTTGCTGTATAAGTAAAAATAAATGCAAGACAAATAAATGTGAAAAAAAACCTGTTGAGAAATAAATGCGATAAGTAAAAATTGCGATCTTACAACTTCTTCAATGAGCTGCAAACCTTCTGACAAAATAAATGCGATCCATAATAAATGCGGAAAAATGAGTTTTAGAAAATCACATTTAACGCTCAATCGCAATTATTTTTACGTATACAGTATGCGTTCTATTCGACTGATGTGGCTCCGAGTGGCATGAACATTACGTCATGCTCCTCTTCTGCACCACATCAACCTAACTAATGCTAACATGGTGTTTTAGGGAAAGCTATGTCCCTAGAACAAAGGCAACTAAGATAAAGTACAAAGATGGCGTCTCTGGAATAATCAAATGGAAGCATAGTTTGTTCTGCCATATGAGGAAGAATAAAAACGTAGCCATGCTTTGTCACACGCTGTTAAAATAGCATGTCTATGGGAGATTAGTCGATACGAAGCCCCATGATGAGGTGCATATCCATATGTCATATTGAAAAAAAGGCAGATGAGCTCAATTTTGATCTCCATTATAATTAGTGCTGCATTTTAACCGAGTTATTCTAAGTATTCCGAATTCCTTCAAAATAATTTATCTCTATTAATCTTCCAATTAAGATTTTAATCATTAATTTATTTTTTTAATATTTTTAATCTTGAATTAATCTTATTTTGACACTGGGAACTAGTTCCTGAGCTGTAGAATTCACAACAGTATCATTGCTACCAGCTGCAGCAGCTGACGTTGACACCACTGTAAAGTCTTTAGTGGGTCATTAGTAGTATTCAACTGCACTGGTGTTGAGTTTGCTTAGACAAATATGCTATCATACTCATTCACAAATGTTTGTAGCATATTGCTCTTGGTTTATCAGTGAAATTCACCCTCAAAATAACCACACAATTGATCTTGTGGCATGAAATTAATCTTCTGGGCAAGTAAGGTTAGAATAACTCGATTAAAATGTAGCACCAATTCTAAAACTTAGATTAATTGCTCAGAAGAATAATTTTATGCCACAAGATTAATCTTATGGTTAGTTTGAAGGTAAATTTCACTGAAAAATCAAGAATGTGCAACAAAAATCTGAGGACAAGTATGATAGCATATTTATCTAAGCAAACTCAACACCAGTGCAGTTGAATACCACTAATGACCTACCAAAGGCGTTACAGTGATGTCGACATCAGCTGCTGCAGCTGGTAGCTGTTGTGAATTCTATAGCTCAGGAACTAGTTTTAGTGGCAAGATTAAAATAGACTAAGAATATTAATCGGAAGATTAATAGAGATTAATTATTTTGAAGAAATGCAGCACTACTTATAGTTAGAATTACAGTTCCTGCGACGGTGTTTTGTTGTTACATCGTTATGACGAAACAAAATGGCGGATCTCTTGCCCAATGTACTCTATTCCCTCAGAATTCAGACATACTTGCTAATGTTGAAGAACTCATCAGTGCTGAATTCAGTCATACTCTTTCAACATGCAGCTCTTCTATGTATCGTGTGGCAACGCCATAGCCATTTATCATATGTTACGACTACCACATGCTTGATGCTGAGTGGAGGGAGGTCAAAACATGATAGCCTGGGCTCTAGGAAATTGTTCTATGTCCTAGGTCAAGGTCACGGGTTCAGCTCTGAGGTCTGCCTGGCCAGAATATGGTGAACATGAAGTTTACTAACCAAGTGCGGTGCAGTACACAACTTGACGAGAAGTTGTCCTCTCTCAATGCAGGGCGAACTCTGACCTCTGTACTGTCAAAGCTTTGTTACATTTGATGAGCAGGTCTTCTGTGTGGTCACATGTTCTGATCATGTGATTTTACTATGAAAGCAATGGGGGAAAGCTGTGTGGTATGTTGTGCTGCAGTGGACACACACCCCTCCCCCCAATCTTGGTGCAACATGTATGTTCCGAGTTCACACTGGGATTTCCATGTTAACATTATGGACATGACTGGATACGTAGAGAAATAGGAGGAAAATAGCAGGAAGCACAGCCATTGATTGACCTCCTATCTATGTCTATGTTGGAGAGTGTAAACGAGCCATACTCACGTTATTAGGAGTTATCCTCTCTCTATAATAGAGCTGCCTGTCTCGGTTTGTTTCATGAGCCTGTGCATCTTGTGTGCCTAATTCCAGACATCAGATTTTTTCCGTATTGTAGAGACAACAGATCGTTGTAGCACATATATTAAATCTCCTGTTATTTTTGGCTACAAAAATACCTACCTGAGGTTTATGAGGTGGATCTTGCTGGTCTGAGTGCAGATGTGACAAAATCTTACTTGCCGTTGTTGGTAGTGGTTTTAAGCCATGGCTTCTCAAAGCTTAGGTAGAATAGATCCCCGATATCGTTTCCTCTAAAAATTTATTGTCTAAGTATCATTTCAAGCTGGCATACAATAAAGAACAAAAATATTTAGTTCTTCTTACCATTGGAGTAGTATTTGCCAGCTCTTGGGTGGCATAAACTTTGTATTGGGCTGGGTGGTGTCAGCAAAAACTGATCAATATGTTCATCCAGATATAATTCCTGATCAGTTGGCTTTTGGCAGTCGGAGTTGAGCGCCCTGTGTCTACTGTGCGCGTTGCGTAAGCTTTCATCATTATCATATCGTCATATCACGTACACTGGACACCACGTGAACATAGAAATTCACGTGTAGTTGTTATACCGACCAATCAACAGCACGAGTTTACTTTGGCTCCGCCTACTGTAGGCGTTCACGCGCAAAGGAGGTGAGAACTGGCGTGTGGGTGGGGACGCTTCTTGTAAACCTTCGATAAAGTTATATGCTTTATCGTATGATTTAAAGCTGTATGAAAAAGACTACAAATGCATCGTATATCAGCTGTCGTGCATGCGAGATGGTGGCACCGGGGATTTACTAGTACCGAAAAGACGAAACAAGCCAACCAACGTCACTCCACAGTTCACAGATCAACTCCTGCTACGTTGAAATAGAAGAAGACTAGAATGAGTGAATCAAAGCTTTCTCAAAACAAGTACTACTATTCTTTGGTCCGAGTGCGCTACGATGTTTTTGTTCTCCCCTGCATTCGGTCACTGCGTGAATGATACTTTGATAGTGGTGAAGATATTCCCACTGAAGATGGCCGACTTGTGGAGGCTGCACCTCCGGCTGAGGTGGATACTGTCAATTCAGATTACCCGAGAACCAAAGTAGAGACATTCTGCATGCTGACGAAGTTCATACTTCCATTAGTTGTCACGCTCATGGTTCCAGATATGGCAGAACAAGTAAGATTTGACACAATCGACTGCCACCGGCAAACAGCTAGTTTCACAAACGTCGTACGGTCAAGAGTCTCGTTATAATCTTCGTATTTATACATCAGGCACTCAACAGAGGAATAACATCTATAGCTGGCGAAGAAATGACTGAACTCCTTGCCAGCTTTGGTCTTGCATACTATATAACAAGATTCATCTCCTGTGGACCTCGTACGTAGCGGTTTATCTATCCTTCTTGAGCGCTCATCCGAGTAAGTCGAAGCTGATGTCTCATGGTGGTTCAATTGTAACTTTCAGTTGAACTAAGGCATATTGGCATTGTGCTGGTACATTCCAAACAAGACAATAAGAAGATGACTATTCTATGTGTCATCATCGGTGCTACCCTGACGACATTTCAACTAGTGTTCAGTAAGTGACATTGTGTAGACAGATTATCTGTATAGAGTAACAGCTTTTCTAATGAACATCGCCCTAACGGATATCCCCCTACTGTAACTTCCCTACTGCAATTTCCATGTTGTAACCACCCTACTGTATTCACCCCCCCTGTAACTACTCTACTGCTATTGCCTATGTGATTGCCCTCCTGTAACCGCCTCACCATAATTTCCATTGGTCCAAAGTTGATCAATGTTCCTCAACTTTGTACTGATTTCCAAATAGCATAGTGATTGCTATTGAAGTTTCCGCTGTCAGTAAAATTCTAGTTGGACTTTCGTCTCCCAAATTGGAAGACGTTGAGAGCATGGTGGAGCCCCAATTAGATCACAAGGAGCCGTTGTTCTCTCTCTCTTATCGACCCGGGTTTATACGTCTCGCTGATTTTATTGATATCATATGACTGCAAATTCCTTCACTCATCGGTTAGCGACCATCTTACATCGGTACTGAGAGTAACTTACTAGCGAGTGAACGTAGGCATGTGGCCAGAGCTTGTTACTAAATATTGACATCTACGCTGCACCGCTACGATGAGCTGTTGTAAAGTTGCTGGCTATGACAACTACCGTAAACTCCCAATATTATTTTCATTTTCCTACAAGCCCTACTCAAAGTAGACCTGTAACCAATAGCCCATAGTAGCGTTGCCAGCTTCAAATAGCAAGAACTTAGCCTTTCAGCTGTGTGGAACTCAAACCACCACATGCTAATTGCAGTAGTTACAGTTTTGATCTCAGCTGTATTCTGAAGGGATCCCATCAGTTCCTGTCAGTTTGAGATATGAACAGAACGTACGCAGATAAAAAGTATATTATATGCCTCAGAAAATCAAATTTTTGTCGAAGTATGAATTAGGTCGGGGAGTTGGCGGTACTGCCTCATCGAGAACTATAGGCATAATGGCATTCTAAGGTATCACGTTTAGAAGCCCCTCATGTATTTCAGAGAGGTGTTACGATCCTGTGTGCTCGTTGGAATCTTTACTATCTGTAAACTATTTATGACCTTAGTATGACCTTTGCAAGCGTTGGCAGCTATTTAGAATCTAACAATTCCTAATGCTCTCCTAAGGCCGTGTATTGGTTGGAACTTGCTGAATAAAACTCAAATATGTTTGAGTATTAGAAGCTGTAGGGGGCAAGGGGGCGGGAAGGGGGTGGGGGGGGGGAAAAAAAAATAAATAATACAAAGCTAGATCTCCAGTCTTTTTGTAAGACAAGTTGAATAGTACACGCTGGCCAGCTATTTTGAGTCTAATTTATTTAAAAGTGCAGAAAACAGTATGAGTGTGCTGAGAGTTGGCTGCCATCTTGTATCCGATAGTAAAAAATCTGCTCATTTCTTGCAGCATTACTTCGTGTAAACGAGTAACTAAGTTTCCCATGATTCCTATGATTCATTCTAGTGCTGGTTCGATTCCAAGAATCAGCAATTCAATTCGATTCTCCCTCAGAAGGTTCGATATTCTATTTTGATTCTCTAGATCAATGTACAGTAAAACCAGTAATAAACCCACAGACTTTGAGTGGCTATCGTGAGGCTTCATAATAGTGTTGCCTTCTTGAGGCTGTAAACACGCATCCATTACTAACACGCTGTGCTCCGATAGTTTCGTTACGCCATAGCTAAAGGATTATGGGTAAAAAGCCATGTATAGCAATTTTTACTCATTGCTTTCCATCCTTCAATTCTCAAATTTAATTAGGATCCATCGAAAAATATTTTCCCATCTTCAATATTCGATGGTATGGAACCAGCACTAGCTTCAAGTCACATCACCATCTAGTCGAGGTACAGGTTCAGACGTTGCCTGGGTACAGATCACCTTTAGACTCTTCTACCAATCAACCAGCACCACCATTGGAATCATTTTCACCGCCAAGAACTGTTTGATGTCTGTATTTATGTCTTTCCTTTGACCCTCAGGTCTGTCACCCGCTGGTATGTGGTTTATAAGGGACGTCCACCAGCAGTCCGAAGACGTGTCCAAACTGACGTGTAGTATCTTAGTCTACCTCGCCCCTGTGTCCCTGCTAGAATCTATCGTAAGTTCC
>ERZ1740065.2630-NODE-2630-length-11188-cov-11.714542_pt1 | contig 11188 bp, 10 predicted proteins | sample MGYA00581738_ERZ1740065 | MGnify/ENA primary metagenome ERZ1740065 (study PRJEB43018, sample SAMN04849749) | marine metagenome | isolation source: floating plastic debris | place: Pacific Ocean | collected 2008-09-01 | study: EMG produced TPA metagenomics...
GGTGCGCTTCCTTTCCGGGTGTCGTTGGTGGGTGGGTGGTAGAGAAGCTGCTGAACCAGGATAGAGGGTGGTGGACACGAATCCAGGAAGAGAGCGCGGGTTATTAAAGGGGCGTGTGAGATAGTGAGATACGGAGAATGTTGATGTCATTCAATCGATCCTCACTGGGGCGTGTTAAATACGTGCACCAGCTCTTGTAACAGTGGCGGTCACACCACTGTGTCACACTGCGACGTCACGAACTGCTCCTGTTCTCCAGTGTCACACCACCGCTGTGAGGGAGACTATGGCACAAATACAGTCAGCCATGCCCCCACAGTTACCCTCCATCAGGCTTGTTGTGACAGAAAGCCTATTTTTAGAGAGCAGAACGTATTCCTGATGAAGGCTGGACCAAGAGGGAAACATTGCACAATGCTTATTCCCAGCGGCACCACAGACAGGGGCTAAGCCTGACAGATAGACACTGATAGGACCAGAGCTGAGTGACGCATAGACGCTGAGTGGCTGAGTGACTGATAGAAGCTCGGTGATGGCAGGGCCAGGGAGGACGCGGTCTCGGGTAGGCGATGGGATTTACTCACTCGATCCAGCACCGATCCCGCCCGGTTGGGTCCCATGTGCATGGCGTTGGCAAACTCCTTGTTGATCTGTTCGTAGCGCTGCTGCGTGCGGGGAGTTAGAACATACGTCTCATTGGAGTCGTCTGGGCTGTCCGCATCTTTGCCACTTGCTTCTTTCTTGTTGAGTGCCTGAAAGGGAAATCGGGAGGCTGGATGGGTAGGGTGGAGAGGTACAGCCACAGAGACCGCAGCGGCTACTGAACTTCACCAGAAACCTTTTGTGTTCGGCTTACATTAGCTGCAGTCTATCAATTAGTACTTGGAGTGCACTGCATTACGGCTAGAATTGGTAAATAAAAAAGTTAACTCGATATGGTGGCGAACTGCAACCCCCCCATGGCACGTAACCAGAAGCTAGGCTCTCAAGTACGGCATCAACAGATGGCCTTGAACTTTTGGCGGGTGGCCGCAGATACAGTGTAAAAGTGTATACCTCAACGATATCTTTGTTTGTTCGGCTCTCGTGGGGCTCGTTGTATTCTGTGTATTTCAGCAGAACCTTGTCCATGTCCGTGCTGGCATACTGGAATAACTTGTTGGCGCTGTTAAAGATGATGAGGGCGATCTCACAGTCACACAGTACGCTCAGCTCATACGCTTTCTTCATCAGGCCAAATTTCCTCTTTGTAAATGTCACCTGCAACAAGACAAAACGGATGGAACAGGCAAAAACGGTTACTGGCACCAACAGGCTACTAAAGTTGGTTTCAACATACGATGGCTAGTGTCAGCCAGCAGCACTCTGCTGGTAGAGAGATGAGAATTACCCACAACATCTGAGTACAATCTATCAGTGGAAAGGTTAAACAAACAGGTGCATGGAAGCAACATAGCGGCTAACTGAGTGAGGAGTCAGCTACGACTCAGTGGTAGCAAACAGGGCCAGCCAGCTAACCCTCTACCGCTGCACCCTCCCTCCTGACAACTCTCTGATAGGGTTGCGGCAGCTCCCCAGGTTGTTTGACCGCAATGGGGGGTGTCCTTAGTTCACCTCATCATCTAAAACCCACTTCACTGCACTAATTCGCTCTGGCAACCACAAATGGCAGCATCAGAAGTAGAAATCAAAAGTAGAGAAAACACTGGATTCTGGACTACAGGAACCTGTTGAGATTAAATCTAGGTCCACGGATGAGTGACCGTCAACAAGAAAGAGCCGGTGGTGAGATGGTGGAAGTATGGTAAACCTAGCTTGTATCCAGGATTAAGCATCCCAGTTCAGTTACTAGTAGATGCTGAAGTGAACATTGAACAGGTTCCTGCAGAATGAGTCATAACCGCTAACACCAGATGTAGGCATATAGAGTGCTACCAGCATCAAATCAATTAGGCAAGATTTCTCTCAGTATTGGGTTTTCGAGAAAAATGGTGAAGTAATTTTCAGTCACACTCAAGTCTACGTAGCACCAGTCAGCACGCGGTCGATTACACAGGGAAACAACCAACCTGTCGGTTTCTCTCATCACCAATTCTTGAAATCTGAATCTTCTTGCGTCCCATTGTTCGATGATATGTGGAGTTTTAGTCAAACAGTCCTGGAATATTAAGGTCACATGTGAATCAAAGGCAATTAACAGCAGGCATATCGCTGTTCCGTCTGACTAGAGTCTTTTAGAACCCTAATTCCAGCTCGGGTCCTAAACCCAGAAAACAGCCAGTCAAATGCATTCAAATTGGAGAAAAATACGGTTATAAATTTTCAGGAGTTGAGTAGTATATGGAACAAAATTAAAAGAAAAACGATCAAGATATGAACCTCAAATAACATGCAATGCATAGTCATTGGTAGCCATCAAGTACAATATAATGGTGCATGCCATGTAGGCAGGCCAACACATAATAATTCAATGCCTGTGATAGGTTGGAAAGCGAGTTTTTTAAAGACTAAAATCATAGATGGAAATGAAACCGGCGAAAATATTCCACCTGTAGATACTGAATGTCCAAAACAGTGCTATCCACATCACCATTTCGGAATGTTTTGCACATCCCAAGCTCAGAAATTAAGGAAATTTTCTCAATAATCCCGTTTGGCAACCTCAATTTGCCATATACACGCTCTGCAAGCTTCATTTCTTACCTTGGTACTCCCGAGTTTACGATGACAATAATAACTCAAACGGTGCTATTTTTACTGTCCAGTGAAATAGGCCTGGCTAAAATTTCCTCAACTGATCTATTTTTGGAGCAGGGAACCTCTAATATTCGCTGCGCTGATCTCGGTTCGAGTAATTGCGTATTTTTCCGGCTGTCTCCGTAAAAGCTTGTTTACTCCTAGATTAAAGCGCTAATCAACAAGCAGTTTAACACTTGAAGTATATACTTCGCCAGCAATGTGTTCTCTTTTTAGCTATTAGATAAAACATTTCCATAAGTACAATTATGTCTTTAGTCTATTTTGATATAGAAATATAACTGTCATAATGCAAATTATGAAGGCAGCATGATCGTCACATTTTTATAAGTCCATACGCAGGCTATATTTCCGGCTTTTGGCGACTATCGTACTTACAATAGTCATCTACAAACTACGCCGCCAATTTCACCGTTTCCATTCCGTTTCGTCTACTAACAACTGCCTGCAAGCCTCTCACCCTAAAACGAAGTGAAATTCTACCCTAGTTTGCCCATTATTTTAAGGCATATTTTAAAGAATATTTAGCCTACATGCTAGTTGTTATGTAGGTGTGGGTGCTTCTTGATCTGGTGCAAGCTGCGGACGAACCAGGATATTTTACGATCCACAAGGAAGAAGCCTCGAGTATCTTGTGTTTGCTTTTGCGGTGAGTACTTGCGTAATGCACCGTTATATGTACATGGACAAGTCCTCTACACCTCACTTGATCACTTGATCTCGCTTATAGGTTTCTGGCGGCTGGTTGTCGCTCGTAGGAATAGCCTTGAAAGGTACAACAGATTCCCACTGCTACTTGCCAGCTGCCGCTCGTTCAAGCTGAGTGATGACCATCGATGCTTACATGCCTCCATTCCTACGGTCATATATTGTGTAGCAACCATCAGTGAGTGAGTTTCGTTTACTTCATTGTAATCGTCCTGAGAATTCTTTAATATTTGGATCATATACTTATTATGTTTATCAGCTATTACTGCTGTACTAAGGAAACATACACCACTGATGGAATAAACTGGTGTGTATTTTGCACTGTGCATCATTTATGTGCTTTAAAGGTTTATAGTAGATAAGTTTGATTATGCCTGTCGTCTGTGATGGTGATTAAAGTGAAGCTTTATCCGACAGGCATTTCATCGATGCCCACATGACTATGGATGATAAGGCTGCCTGTTGCCCTACTCACAGTTATCAGTGACTGACATCCACTTGTGATTTCAGATAGTTTTTACAAATGGTCCTGATGCCACCACCACTGCCCAATAGGAAATCAATCAAAGACCGTGAGTACATTACTATGATGTCATGATGTCATGGTGTGTCGAAACATCAATAGAATCTTGGCATCATTTTTATGATATTTTCATGGTTTTTGTTATATATTCGCACAAAGTATTTAAATAATATCTAATTATATATATAAATATATATGTGGTCAAATCACACATGATTTATATCAAAACCTGAAAACATTACTTGTCCGTTTGTTTGTGCCTGTCGTTATTTTGATCTGCAGGGATTAGAACTTAGTGAGGTTCACTTGAGGCTCATAATTCTCGTAGAATGTGTTTGGTTACACCAGCAGTGTGTCTCAGCTACGTGACGTTTCATTGGCCCGTTGACTGCGGCATATGTACTGTAAGAACCCCAGCAGTGTGTCTCAGCTACGTGACGTTTCATTGGCCCGTTGACTGCGGCATATGTACTGTAAGAACCCCAGCAGTGGCCCTGGCTTGTAATAAGTTTTATATGTTTATGATTAGGTCTATTATTGAGTGATTATTTGAAAAAATAATAAATAGGCTTTCATTTTCATTGATTTGTCAACTTCAACTTCAATGACTTATGCGCTAGGCATGTGATCTAGTTCCTGCAGACTTTGATACATATTCATTCACGCAGGAGGCCGTAAGATGTCCTGTATTGCATCCTAGAGTCTTTGTTGATATATCTGTAATGCAGTGTTGTAGTATGTACGTATGTACGTATATACGTGCCTACTGCTGTCTGATGAAATTCGTATCGCTCTAAATCCATCCTATCTATGAGTCAATGAAGTGCCATCTATGCTTATTGCGTTGTGTTATAGACTGATAGAGTGCAGGTACTTGATATCATTTCCTTGTGTCTCTGTGTCGTTTTTATTTATGATAAACTTATGGGACTCGTCCTATGTCTTCATACCCGTAGTTACGTCTTACATTACGTATCCAGGCCTTTCGCTGGAATCTGTACAATATTGCTCTCACCAATGTTATTATTACCTGTGTTATTATCATTGTTGTTGTTATTCTAGGTCCAGATTTGGTGACAAGCCTACGTCAGCTCCGAGATGTGAGTATCACTGATTGACTCATTCATTCATTCACTGAGCGATGCTGCATAATCACTACTCTGTTCTCTAGTGTCCTTATTATTGGGGCCCTCTAGACAAGGAAGAAGCCAGCAGTAAGCTAGACAATCAACCTGTGGGGGCATTTTTGCTGCGGGACAGCTCTGATGACAGGCATTTCTTCGCTCTAAGTTTTCGCATGGAAGATGGCACTCATCACGTCCGCATTTCATACATCAAAGGTTTGTTGAATACGAGTTTTAGTTCTAAATTATATGACCTTCATTCTTGTTAGGCAATGACGTTTATCTTTGTCACAGGTACTTTCACGTTTGATCATATCAGCGAAAGTATGCGCTGTTCATCCATACTCGATCTTATATACAACATGATGACACGGTCACGCAACAGGGAAGTACAGTTCTTTGTACGCAGTCGCGGTGCGCACGAAGCCCCCATCCCGGTTAAAATTCTGTATCCTGTCTCACGAGATAATGTTGTGCATAGCCTTATGCATCTGGCAAGGTCAACAATCAGGAAGTATGTTCGGCTCGACCACATAGATCAACTAGTGTTACCTTCTTCACTAAAGAGCTACCTCAAAGACTCGCAGTATCTTTATGAAGAGGATGGGTCTCCTCTGCCCGTGTTCGACGTCAATCAGCCCCCAATGACTCCGCCACTGCCCGTGCATGCAGCGCCCCCACTGCCTCAACGGAATTCTTCTATTCATTGATAGCCCGATATTAGCGTCAACCATCCCCTCAGTTCTGATGCTCACAAGCTTAACTTTTTTAGGATTCTAATAAACTGGAATAGCAGTATCACATCATACAGTCTGTGGACTCGACACAGCAAAAACATTGTTGAATTCTATTTATTTTTTTACTGTCAGTTTTCCACGAGATCCTTGTTTTTCCGTGTTGTTTTTTAGCAACAAAAGATTAAATCCCTGTCTCCTCACATCATCCTATGATCTCATCAGTACTAGAAAACTTGTGTGATGAACTGAATGACAATTAGACTAGCAGGTCCAGACAAAGTACACTGAGACATCTCACTGTACGTATATTATTGAAAACAGGGCAAAACATGGAACACAGCATGATTCACTGATAAAATATACAGCTGAATAGCGCGTATGATGTCACATCAAAAAATAACAATAGAGACAGGTTACTTCCTGTACCACATCTGGGCTCTGTTCATCCTCTTTATCTTCTTCTGAAGCTGTAGGACTCCATATAGGAGAGCTTCGGCTGTGGGCGGACATCCTGCAGCAAAGAGTAAACATTCACACATCATACTAGCCATGTCCATCAGAGACAAAGGGAGCTGCCTGTAGTCCCTGTTGTAATTGCTTGGAAGAAGGACAAAATGATTCAAAACAGACATATGCTTTGTCAGTGAGTCTAATTTAACTATTTCATTTACTTTACCAGCCACACGGCAACTAATTTTGTTGGTAAATCCTATAGCTAACAAACAGAGTTGAATGAACCTAACCATCAACTATACAGCAATTTGAATTTTAAATCCACAATTCAAATGAAATATACAAGCTAGTCTCATAACAAGCTATGGAGAATATAGCGTTCAACTAGGGTTTCCTGACCGATAGCTATTCTAGCTATGAGGTCTGTATGTACAAGGTCGATTCACTACGGTAAACCGACAGGGGCAGACAACTCTCAAATAGGTGATGTAACTCATTATGTTTCATCATAGGTAGAATTTTACAATCTTCTCCATGATCCAGTAAAACATAGCAAACATTATATTGTTAGGAGCTTAGTTGTAGCCAAACGCAGTGTCAGCAGAATCCACTCCGCAGGCGATCCTGACAGTATTCTGGTCAGTTGGTATAGAAAACCATTCTGTTCGTATTCCAGTCAGCAGTCTTACTATCTGATTTCACCATGTACTAAATACCCCCCTCCCCCTATATCTATGTTAGGAGACACAATGGTTATACCTCCTGAAAACAGGAATTTTTGCGTGTCCGGTCATTTTCAGCTGATCGCAAAAAAATCGAATAGCAACCAATTCTCTACTGCATTGGTGCAGCAATCACAAGAAATGCAAAATTTATTTTCGCAAACCTTTTCTAGCGTATGAACACGTAAAAATTAGGCTCACAAATAAATGCTGCTTTACATTATCGTGTACGTATGCACACACGCACCTGGCACGTAAATATCGACGGGGACGATTCTGTCACAGCCTCTCACCACGCTGTAGGAGTAGTGGTAGTAACCACCGCCATTGGCACAGCTGCCCATGCTGATCACCCACCTCGGCTCGGGCATCTGATCGTAGATCTTCAACAAAACATATCATGAATTAACTACTTCTTTCCACAAGAGAGCAACAGTGAGCTTTGTAGATACTATCAGACCATTACCTTCCTAAATGCAGGAGCCATCTTGTTCGTCAGTGTCCCAGCAACGATAATACAGTCAGCCTGGCGAGGGCTGGCGCGAAACGTGACGCCGAATCGATCCATGTCATATCTCGGGGCAGCGAAGTGCATCATCTCCACGGCACAGCACGCTAATCCGAATGTCATCGGCCATAGGGAACTCTATGAAATCATTTAGACATACAGGATATCACATCAGATCACAAGATCGTCCTTCCTTTGGTTTGGCTTGAATGGAAAACTTACCTTTCTCGCCCAGTTAACCAAATCATCAACTCGGGCGAGAGCAAACTCTGCTTTGTTACTGGTAGAAACCTGGAAAGGTGAATATGGACGTGGCTTAAGTTCACCATCAGTTTTTTGAGCCGGTTCTGTGCTTTGTTTTCTGGTTGGAACTAGTTGCAACGATTCTTGAGGGGTTGTGGTGGGACTTGTGTAACCACTGGTCACACTGCTGCGAGGAGCTGTCTGCGTCAGAGAAAGCCTGGCCCAGCCAGGTGTGCGCAGCAGGTTTACACCTACAGAATATATATAATACATCATAACCCCGATTCTCATCCCCCTCCCTAGCAGCCCCTTGAGTTCTGACATCGTCGAATGAGTCTCTGGCTATCGTTAGCAACTGAAACCGAACTCAATCTCATAGCCTTCCGTGAATTCGCTTCTAGACTAAGCAAGATTTATAAAATGGCATAGGAAATTGTGTGCAGAGGATATGCATGCATTATAGATTTAGTATAGTATATTCCTCTCAAATCTGCACTAACAGGAAAATTACCAGGGCTAAGTTCGCAGTCGGCCGGAGAGAGAACTCGCTTCTGTGGACTTATTTCCTACCCTACCCGTCGATACAGGAGTTGAAGTAATGCAAAACAGAGCTAAGCATCAACTTACCTAATCTCGCAAAAGACATAGCAAAGACACTTCAAACACCAGTGAAGTATCTAATATTCAAATACATTCAGGGACTCTTGCTCCGTTGAGACCGTGACAGAAATCTCCAGCCAAGAATAGCGATGGCACAAGAGAGCTATTCTAACAGGGGAGATAATTGTTTAGTCTTTGTTCATAGTTTGCATTCATTTTCGTATAAGCGCTAACAAGACGCAGTCTAGTTTTGTGTACCACTCAGTCTAACGTGGGTCTCACGCAAAATCGCGGAAAAAACCATCATGGATGCTGTCGCCCTAAATGATCTACAGGTTTGCCTACTTTTTGTGCTGTTATCTAGTCAACTAGATAGCTCTTATGTCATTGATTTGTACTATGATTTAGAGGAATATTTTTTAGTTGTTTTAAGTTACTTATGTACTAGAATTCGGCGTCTAAACTTCTGTGTTCACCATATTCAGTTGAGACCATAAGGGAGTAGCTTGTTTTGTTTAGTTTCATCTCATTTTTGTATCCCTACCCTTTTTCGTATGAACTTAGCGACTGAGATAGAGTTAGTTTTTTTATGGATGGATTATTGTTCATCCCACACTACGTTTGCCTGATATGTGTTTTACACCGAACTTGTGAAGTGTGCAACTGGATAGTTGTCTTTGTTATAATATGATGTAGATACTGTACTGATGAGTGTAAGCCCCTATAACTCCGGACTATTTTTAATATATTGTAGCGCATGGTGCGATCTTTCCGTATCACTGAGCTTCAGGTTTTGCTCGGCTCTGTGGGCAAACAGAAGACCGGAAAGAAACAGGACCTACTGGATAGATCTCTCAATCTTCTCCGAAACCCCAGTTACCAACTCACCAATAAAATTAAAGAGCTATACTCGTAAGCTAGTGAAAATACTGGTTTTCTGATGTTTTAGTTTTACAAATATTCATACCTTGTTGATATTATTTCAGGCAGCGCATTCATCGCACCAATGGCAGTACCGCTCACAGACCTAGTCCTGTGATGATGCCGTATACTAAGGAGCCAGACCAATGCAATCTTTTTGCCAATCCTATCGTATCAGAATCACAGCGAATACTAAGGGATGTCAATTTCATAGATTTACCTTTTTATGACCACGTATCACAGGTGGTGCCTCCAACTTTACTCCGTTAGTATACCTACTTGTTCAGTCATTCACTGCTCCTTGAATGATTGGCAAGTGAAAGTGTCACCTATCTTACAGAGCAGAACTGCTTTACCACGCGGTACCAAGACTCACAGGTCTCATTCTCTCTATCTCCCCAGCACACGACTGAAATACAGAACAATCAGTGAGCATGTCGCTTGTTTATAGCTGCCGCAGATCTTGTGACATCAAGCACTGGATGTTTCGTTTTGCAGGAAAGTGGCCAGTGACGGCATAATGCTTGCCGACGTTCAAATACAGCTTCGGTTCGCTCCAGCAGACAAACCAGCCGATGATATTCAAGACCTGTACCCTCCATGCCTGATGGTCAGGCTCAACAACAAATCAGTGCAGTTACCCGTAATTATCCTAAAACTCTATTCATTCAGCTAGTACTGCGTGTGACATGTGTCTCATGACTAAGTGCCTTTCAGAACCCCATACCTACTAACAAGACAAATGTAGACCCTAAGCGGCCACCACGGCCGCTAGACCTCACATGGCAGGCGAGGATAACGCCGATGGTACAGAACACACTGCTGGTATCCTGGGCCACGCCCAATGAGCCTGAATTACCCAAGGTAGAGTCTAGCCTGGTAGAGTCTAGCCTGGTAGAGTCTAGCCTGGTAGAGTCTAGCCTAGGCCCGTCAGCCACTCATTCATCTGCAGGACCAGCAGTGGCATTGATTTTGCAGTTGTTGTTGCATAATCCGTCTGTTGCAGGCCTACTGTTATACAATTAACCTGGTAAGAAAGAGGTCCTCGCAACACTTGTTGGACAAGGTGATTAAAAAGGGATCAAGGAAAAGGAAGGAGACAGAAGCACTCAGTAAGCTTTGTTTCTTGTGCTCCATACTCTAGCAGTAGAGGGGGGGGGCGTATGCCAGCTCTGAGTGTGGTACATAGAACTACCTCGCCTCTGCTTATCCACGTTTTATCATTTGTCTCCATATAGCCTGCGCTCTATAAGATATCAAACTCTTTACTTTGTACTCGCTCTCAAGGCTTGTCAAAATTATTGTTTTTTGTAGTAAGAAAACCGAAAAAATGACATCTCTACACGCGTGTAGACAGATCGATTTACATTTCCTGGCCACTGGGGTGTTTTTATTTCACTGTTCATTCATATCGACGGCACTTTTCTCTCTATCGTTTAGTAAAGACAAAGTTGCGCGACGATGAAGACGATATAGCTCTAACTAGTCTCAAGGTCTCCCTACTCTGTCCCGTAAGTACTGTCTGTCTGTCTATCTACTGTGTGGTCATCTATTCCACTGTTGTCAGTCAGTGGTTGCATGTGCCTTGTATACAGCTGGGGAAGATGAGGATGAAATTACCGTGCTGCGCTGTGACATGTGATCACATACAGTGCTTCGACGTGCAGCTCTACCTCATGATGAATGAGAAGAAGCCTACGTGGATGTGCCCAGTGTGTGACAAGCCGGCCCGGTACCAGGATCTGGTCATTGATGAGTGAGTGTGAGCCTCCCCCCCCCCCGGACGGAGGGGGAAGAAAGAAAAACATAATACAAGGAAAAAATAGGGAAAAAAGGGGTACCAGAAAAGGAAACCAGGGGAAACAAAAAGGAGAGGAATGAGGAAAGTAAGG
>ERZ1740065.2631-NODE-2631-length-11182-cov-11.231329_pt1 | contig 11182 bp, 4 predicted proteins | sample MGYA00581738_ERZ1740065 | MGnify/ENA primary metagenome ERZ1740065 (study PRJEB43018, sample SAMN04849749) | marine metagenome | isolation source: floating plastic debris | place: Pacific Ocean | collected 2008-09-01 | study: EMG produced TPA metagenomics...
GAGGGAGGGAGGGAGGGAGAGTGTGTGCATGTGCGCTAGTGCGTGTGCGTGTGCGTATGTGAGAGAGGGTGCGACAGAGAGAGGGTGAGGGAGCGGAGGCATGAGGGTAACTTTCACTTTCTTATTGTAAACTGGGAGGCTATGATGGGACTAGGGAGGAAATTGTTCTACCTTCCACTTTTATCAACAATCTGGACAATGAAGTGGACAACTCCCAGGTGGAGTGACTGCTCCCCTTTAAATGATTACTAGAGGATAATGCAGTAGTTGATTGGCTAATTAGCTGGAAATAAGTGAAGCCTACCAAGTACACAGCCCGCTTGGTAGGCTTCACCATACCAAGGAGATCATGTCTGGAGGAAATACTTGGCGAATACTGTGATTTGTCTCCCCTGTCAGCACATGATGCATTCATAATAAGTAACAGAAGTTATTCATGTTTGAAAATCTGACAGATACCCAAAATTCTCTGCTGTATTTTACCGTTCCTTGGAATGTATTACATTTTTTCCACTATTGCAACATGGAGGCTAACATCGAACCCTCTTGGAAGGTGCGCTATCTAGCCCCTGTTAACTGCAACTATAACTACCACTGTTGTAGCAGGATGGAGGTATCAGCACATGATACATAAATGGCCCGATGGTAAGGGATTTTCACACAGTCTCGTGGTTGAGATATGGAGCATTATTCCTGACACACACTCTCAGAGAGTGTTACATATCTAGACGAGTATTCTGCGAAAATTCTCAGTGGTGAATTTCAGCCAAAATTCCAACAGTGCAGAAAATATTGCATGAAAACTGTCATAGATTTTCATAATCTATAAGTAGAGCTAGCGCAGAACCGGAATTGCCGGCGACAAAGATGTCAGCGTAATCCGTTCCTGAGGGCCTGTGGTGCATACAGGATGTTATTAGATAGCCTGATGTCTTTCTCACAGAATCGAAACAGTCATAGCTCTATGAGTGAAATCGTAGAGTTGCCAACTAGCTGAGTGGAGGATCAACGTCAGGAGAAACTCAAGAGGGACAAACTAAGTTCTCCCTTAGCAATCACAGGAGCTGAGAGACCTTTATGTAATAGGGGGTTTATAGAGTGATTGAACATTCAACCAGTCCCCTGAATGGCCTCCTTGTACACCGACTGTCAAGTAGAGCAGGACAGGTTGTTTGTGATTGGTTGCTTGCAGTGCGAGCCTGTTCGTGATTGACTGTTTGCAAGCTACAAACCTCACAGCATTCCATTCAACAACCTCAAATGAATCCCTAGATCTCTCACTGATAGTGCCGCTTTGAAGCCTGAATACTGTAATTGTGATTCATAGGAACACAATAGCCAATCAGATGGCCGAGTCTGATAGCATTCACGTTTAATGGACGATGAATCCATAACATAATTTGGGCAAAATCTTTATCATGGCTGCATGCGGTCACAGCTGAAGTGATAAGATCAATCGTTTTACTGATCACCCTTTCATCTAGATTATGTTCCAAAAGCAAAAGGTTTTAATAGTGATTCTTAAGTTGGTCAGCTCGCCTATGCCAGCATAGGGTGATTTGTAGAAGTACCCAGAGAGTTCTAAGCGATCTTAGGTATGCTTAAGTGTTACAGGGTCCTATTCCTCAGGCAATCCTCCATTTTGTTAGGTGTCCCCATGATCGCATAGGAAACAGATAGATTTTGAATTTTAAGAACTTGTTCCTATCTTTTCTAGCCGTACTATACGCCAATTCTTATACTTTTGGCAGACACCCATTGATGCCCCATCATTGTTAGTTGGAAGCCATCATGATTATATAGGTCAACTACCACACTCTCAAAGATAGACAGCGGCAATTTGTCAAAATAAATGCTTATTTGTTTTATACTAGCTTGTGTTTTACGTTAATAACATTTTCACTCAATGCCATAGACCTATTTCCTTGCTCCATCAATACAAGACTTAAATAATTGTACGGCTTGACTCATCCACAATCGTTCTCCCTCTTCTGTCCCTCTCCAATTACTATTCCAACTGATAACAGGATATAGGTAGCAAGCAAGATGTCGATTACATCATCAATGTTAGTATGTGACATGATTGCTGAAGGACAACAGCAGCAGAAAGGAGCAACTCCATGTGTAAACTACTGAGTGCGAAACCATTGAAACAAAAATTAAATTTTGGCCTGCACCAACTGATTCTTGAAATTCCATTGGCTGATCTGATCAATAGTAGCTGTTGGATGCAATACCGTATATTGTGACCAACAGAACAACTGCAAGTCACACCCAATTATTAGTAGTATCTTGCTCATAGACATCAGAACATGGGACTTCTGATTGGGCGTCACAGCACAATAGCAGAAAACGTACTAACTGTTGAAAATTTTCCAAAGTGTGTAGTCAGAAAAAGGTATGCAAGTCTGACACTCAGTAAAATACTGGTCCATGAAGCCTTTGTGTACAGCTTGCCTTGGACTTTGGAACGAAGTTGCATGACAACCTACCAATTAAATTACTTGATCACGTTTCATTAGCCAATCACGAGCGGAGCATGAAGTGAGAAGTGACCCTCCCGTTCATTAGTCATTGGTTGGAATACTACCACTGGGCCCAGTCTGCGACTACTGCTTGTAGCTCATCCATATCAGGCGCATGCACTTCTAGCCGATTGACTGCTGTTGTAGCGTCATCATTATCACCTCAAAGTCATCAGTTATTTACGGTTGTCTACCGCCACTTAAGTGAATTCAGAACGCTCTCTTCCTGCGAGGTGACTCACCTGTCAACAAATCTTCAGGACTACTTGGACGCATTTTTCTTCAGCTGAGTTTCTGCAAAGGATAATGACAACTAAGATGGATAAGGAGGACATCTGTCTTCTCGAGGTGGGATGTTATACCTGTTATTTATTTTATATGTATAGACCCAGCTACCCACCCACAGAAAATATGCAAGGTTCAATCAAGAGTACCGCCCATGCAAGAGCGATAAAGGCGTTACACAGTATGAATGCTTTCTATTACTTTGGCACAAATTTGCACATGTAAAAGCTGTAAATTTAGCTAGTTCTAACACTTGTATGATCTACTCTTCAGACGTAGCAGCATAAATTATTGTGTGTAGTGCGGAGCGTCTGATATCTCATTATTTAACCAGCAGTTGGTGACTCAGTAGCGCTCTCATAGACTGAAACGTCTTGAATCAGTAACTAGCAAAATTATCTCAATCTCCAGCCGATTGGAGTGGAATCGAAGCACAACTTTCAAACATTCCGGAATACGTTACTGAGTGGAATACAATACCAAACGCTGAATTGAAACTGTGCCACTGTAGCAGTAGAAAAAGGGATAAGAAAAGCTGAAAGCAACATATACTTTGACTTATTTCCATTTCATCTCTTCTTGCATATCATGGCTTGAGAACTAAGGGAGATTGGCTACAAAGATATGTGTGACATTCGATGTCAGCTCCTCTTACAGTTCGTAAACAATAGATCGGTATTTGTTTGTTATAGTAGGCAACTAGTTTCATAGATTGTCGATGAGTAAAAGCCGTCGGCTTTTTCTATCAAATTCCATCACATGGTTTTGCGAGATTGAGAAATGGAGCTAAAATCGGTCAGAGTCACCAGTGAATCAGTTGGGTTTCATCGAATGGCCGATAGAAATCAAAGCCACGCACTCTAATCCGAATGTCCTGTGATTTTGAATCTACAAATTTTTCATTCATCACGCCTGCTGCCAGAGGTGTAACAATTTGCTACACGCACGATTGAGATTAAACTACAATTGGCAGGCTCATGACTGGCAACTAAATCACAATTACCTTCAAATGTATCACGAGCTCGATTGGATTACGATTGCCAATCCAAGAAACCAAGCATATTACGACTAAATACGATTGCGATTGGGGATTGAATTGGAATTATTGCTGAGCGTAGCATGAGCTCTGAAAGAGGCAATATGATCCGGATAACAGCTAAACCATATAACTACACAACACTTTTACACTACTGAGGACGTTTTTTCGACTACTGAAGATACCATCAATTCCAACGCTCAAGCAGGAAATAACATCACAGGTCTTTTCACACAAGCCATTGAGCTCTGTCGCTCCTACCACTCTAGAGTACATGCTGCTATAAGATATGATATTGAGTTCTTATTAGTACCAGTGGCAAGTGAACCTGATGACAAAGGCTGGTATGATTATGTTGGAGAAGACCATTGCTTCACTGTTTATACGCTATGCCACTTTGCTGACTGGACAGATTGGCATCTGCTGCTACCAGTAAGCTAGTGTTTCCAGAGTAATGAAAACCAGACACAAGACCCTCCACTCTTAACTAGACAGGCACTCCATAAAGTGTTTGTCAAGTCTACTGTTATTCGGTCCAACCAGCACCCAATTATTGGTTACCTGTGATGTACTTGTGAAAGCAAGCTGAGCTAAGATCAAAGGATATTCAGGGCAGAGGAGGGGAAGTGATGTTATGCAATCGATTGGGTACTCATGCCAGGATTAGGAATGTAATTCCCGCTCACTCCCACACGCTCCCACACCTTTCAATGCCCAAATATTGACCGGAGAATGACAAAAGCAGCGCAGTCTAAGAAAAGAAAAGAAGACGCCATTATAACTCAAAGACTTTCACTGCTTTTATGTAAGGCAACTGGGCGTCTGCCATCATTCTTCTAAAGCCGTGGCTACGCAGAGCGATGTTTTGTCGTTTAGGCCAGGGGTGTGGTCAACCACATAGTAGGGTAGAAAAAGTATGGTGGCTACACAGAGCGACTGGTCTACTAGTTATATAACACCTGTACAGCAAGCATGGTCATAGTAAACGAAGAGAGGCCCAGTGCCTGTCACTGCTCATAAACATGGCTCCAGTGATTACGCAACTATTAACTAGAAATGGACCAATCAGAAAGCGCATCTGGACCTAGCATCGCTTAGATGTCGAACACTTGTAACTTGTCACTTGTCTGCACTTGTCAATTAGGGCAGTGGGAAAAATATAAGACAACTCTCCAGTACGGTATTAAGGTCAAGCTCACATCACTAATACATACATGTAAAAACAAGTAGAAATACGTGATTTATAACTACTTTGATTGCAGAGTAGTATGGATTACAGATCACTGCTATTCCTTTTCGGTGAAATCAAATAATGTCGATAATCTCAAAAAAGCTTTAACTGGTAGGTTTGCTTTACAACGATCAAAGTTTGAAAGCTTCTAAATACTTTTGCGCAATGAGATTCGACAGTAGCATTACCCAAGGTTCGTCTGGTATCATCATTCATCCATTGTTAGAGGCGCTTGGTAGTAATTAGCAAGGTCGTGACCCTGCGACATGTTGAGAGCTTTATATTGGTTGGACAAAGCTCTGTCTGGAGGTAGTGAACACCGCTGTCGCAAATGTAATAAAAATACTCGTATTCACGTGGGCGCGGCTTATTTTATTCCCCGCCTACCTTGGGATGTGACACAGTTATGACAAAGCGTGCTCTGGCGTGAGAGGTAAGATAGCTTTTTACACTGGTTACTGGCGCAATGGATTCCATCTACAGGAAGTCAATGAAATTAATGAATATTGGACTCGCTGTTCTAATGACAACGTATTTCCTGCCTTTCGAGCCAGCCAATAAATAGGAATAATCACTCGAATATTTTTCGAGTAGATAAAATATTCGGCTCGGAATATGTTTGAATATTCTATTTGGAAAACTTGACATGTCGCAGGGTCACGAACTCACTTAGTGTCAGAGAAATGATTTTTTATACAGTTTTCATTTAAAGCAGCGAATCATCAAACTCAGCAGCAGTCTAACTCTCGACGGTTCGACATATGAGTATGCGCCCCTATGTGCTAACACACACGGTAACTAATTAATACAAGGCTGAGGGTGATATGATATGCTTTCTGATTTTGAACATCTTAATGGATAATTTTCACATTATGAAGTAATTGTAGATTTTGCTCTCAAACCATCAATCATTTGAGTAGGGAGGCTATCGGCCGTCTCGGAAACCCTAATAGCAAGAAAATGTATATTTTGATAATACGAAAATAAAAACACCACTTTTGGAGCCAGAAGTTGATTCTATGACCTCTAGTTTAGTGCGTAGTTGGTAACTAAACACATGATCAGGTTCGCTGGGACCGTGATGTGCAAACAAAGATATTCAATGGCTAATTGCGGCAAATTTTCTGCCCCGAAATGAAAAAAGCTTAGGTATAGTACCTGACAACATAGAGTCGGTTGTTGACACAGCGCTGGATGTGATGCTGTTATCGCCAGCCTCAGCCGCGCTCTCAACCAGCAAAACTTAAACCGGATAAAAGCGGTTTAAACCTTATGCCGCTGACCAATCATATACCAGGAGATATTTAGCGATCCATAAGAAGTGAGGGTGCCGACAACACGAATTGATGAAATTTTGTGAACGCTTTTTGGCTGTGGAAAAGAACAAGTTGAAAATATATACACAGGCAACAGAACTTGAGCAATGGGTAACAGACAGAAGAAGGAAATATGATTGCTGCCAGAACCAGTTCTCAAAGGCATATGAGGTGGGCCGGTTTGAGGTCTAGTAACTGGATTATTTACTAGAATCCAATCAGTCAATCCTGCTTGCAGTTCAACAGCCAGCATAACTAGCAACTTTTCTCATCAATTATCGATGCCCTGCTACAGTTTGTCATTGATTGATACGCACCCGTTTCTAACAGTATCTACATTACAGCATTTTGGAAAACATGTGCTCTGTGTGAGCCCCTTTATCCTCGTAAACACAAGAAAATGTTATGTAATCAGTGTTTAATAGTCACAATGCCACAGTTACTAGTACTGACATCTGCTAGCAAAGTCGTGGCCTATCACAGTCAGTGGTGCGACATTTAAAACACTCTGTTGCATACGAACACTAGCCCCTTGGACTGACTGAATCTGCTTGAGTCCACGTGAGATTTGTCTCCAGGCTGCCGTCTGGTGGACCCGAGTCAGCTGAAGCATAGGGTATAAAAGCAAGCCAGTCGTTCTACCATCGTTGTATGTATACTCATTCTTCTATTACCCTGCCCTTTCTCTTTGCTATATAATGTTGGATGACCTACTTTTTTGTGGTTAGATTGCCCAGAAGCGGTTTGCTAAGTTATCATCACTTAGTTTACTAAAACAAATGTAACACAGGCTGTTGCTTATTCGTGAATCACACTGACTTGTACCAGCATACGGTCACCAACTTTACCCAATACCAAGGAGTTACAGGCATGCTGGCACCCAAGTTCTCCTGGCAACCAGCAATTCTTGAGCTTCCTTAGAATCATTTTTTCTTAGTCAGCCAATCACGAGTACACTTACAGCTGCTTGCGATTGGGCGTAGATCTACTGCTACCCAGATTCGTTGGCTACTGCTTGTATATCATATGAATGATTGACCCTGACTTATAACCAACTGGCTACTTTCACAGCTCTGGATAGCACATCAAAATCATCAGTGACTTGAGTGAGATTCAGAAGAGCCTCTTTGAATTACATCCCACCCTTCACATACTGCGAGGAGATCATTTGAAGCAAGTCTCCTCAGGAGTCTCTCTTGTGGAACATATTTCAGGGTTCTCCATGATGATCGCAGAAAGAGAAGACGCAAGTCTTTTAGAGGTAAGATCTTCTACATGTCATAAATCACAACTCAGCATCGCGTTTTGGTCCAGTCAGAAATCCCAGAAAGGTCATGAAAAGTCGTATGACAGTCCATCATTCATTCCAGCGCCATGTATCTTAATTGTAAACAGCTTTGAGTTGACGTTTTAAGTTGACGATCTAATCAAGAGACATAGTCAGATAATAGTGTGGCAGTCTAGCAAGATCCACTACACCTGCACAGATCATTTTTTATTGGCATTAAGAGTATTTTTTGGAAATGAAGCCACACATTTGTACTCCTCAGCAGTATATTACTACTGCTGTACTGTCTTACTGCACTTCAGTCGCGAATCTCTGTCAGCTGTCAAGGTCAAGATAATTCCTGGAACCAGGTTTCTGGACTAGCCAGAAACACCCATTCATCAGGATTATAGATATACTCATTGTCTGATTTACATCACATGATAGGTTTATGATCGCCTTATACGTCCACAGCAGAGAATGAATCTACCTCGACATGCTGTCATTCTGTCTACACCTCCTTCGTATCAGATTTTGTTACAAGGTTTTTGGAGCATGATATCTTAGTAGCAATTGAGTTTCAGTCAGAACTGAACCTGTTGAGGTCGTATGAAACTCAACCCGCATATTCATTCACTGGTGACTCATGATTTGAAACCTATTGCTCTATGACATGATTCATAACATAACACCTCCTACACACTTACAAATGAAGGTAAACTCAATGAGGAAAATAGTCCATCAAATACTCGATTGATGGCATCCAATGTTGCATAACTGATTTCTAGGTCAGTATTCTGAATGTTTCCTACTTTCCACCCAGGAATTCAGCTAGACCGGCAGGCCTTTTACTATAAAACATAAAAAAGTATGGTGTAGCCAACTGGTCTAGCCATAATGCAGCTAAGTAGCAGGCCATAGCAAGGGTAAGGTATCATACCTGTCAACCTGTCGGGCTATAACTCTGGAGATTCTGTCTTTCTTAGCTTTGAAAAGTCATAGCTAAATACTTGTAAAACCAGATTCAGCTTTTGTCATTCTACCTCCAATATCCGTGCGTTTGTGCGTGCGTGGGCGCACTCATTCCCGCCTATATGCACGAATGCTCCCGCATGTGCTCACACACACATCCATGCATGTAGAGCTCATGCGCACGCATTGCCGCTCTCTCCCGCATGTGCGCGCATGCGCTGCATGCACGGATATTGACGGGAGAATGGCGAAAGCCGTAGATTCCACCATATTTGTGGTCAGCTCAGCGAGCTCTAACTGGTGAGCTACAGGAAAACATCAGACAATCAATAACAGCAATTCTGACTCTAAATTCTTACATCTAAAACACGGGAGTCTGCTAGTGAAATACGGAAGCCATGACATACTTTGATATTTGAGCTGAGAAGCAAGATATATCATATCTGTATTATATCTTCCCTGCCTTTCATATCTCAGCTCTGCCTTCACTATTCACCGGACAGTTTTCAGATGGTATTAAAGTCGAGCTGGTGTAAGAAACCTTGGAAAGATGATGCTGACTTGGGTTGTATAATTTGCAGAGAGATGTGCCGGGACATTATGACGCAGTTCTCAAATCACCAACGTATCACCAGACGCAGTCAACTGATGACAGTGGAGTGACTGGCCCGAGGAAACACAAACTGACATTGGCTACGAAGGCAGAGATCGGACTCTGCACATTGGTGTTTTTGGGGCGTGTGAGTTGACTTGATGTTCTCCTGTAAGTCCGTATTTCTATTGGTTGTACTCTGCCTGCATGAACAGCTGCTAAGCACGGGCCAGTTTTAGTAGTAGAAACCAGACGCCAGAGGTTGCTGGTATTGCAGTTCTTGCACTCCAACGATGCTGACTATATGGCCATAGGATTGTTTTACTTGACACATGAGCTAATGGTGGCCAAATGCACTGCAACTGCTTCTGTGCAAACTCATAAGTCATCGGAGCCATACGAACAGTATTGTTGTTGGGAAAGCTCCCAACCCTGATCGTAGAGAAAAACTGGTAAAGCTACTCGTACACTGGCTCCAACACATCCTCAGATTTAAGGCTTGTGAATGTACCGTCAAATACGGCTCCACTCGGTGGGCTAGTGCAGCCGATGGGTTCTTTGTGTTATGAACATAACTCGCTCAGTGATTGGTCGATTATAGTCTAGTGACTTTGTCTCTCTACTGTGTCACTAATGAGTTCTACTCGAAATTCACATGTACGGCTTGAGAATGAATGAATAAAAAGATCCTTGTTGCTCAGAATGATAGCTGCGAATGATAGCTAGCTATTTTCTTTGGGTTAGATGAGAGACCATGGGACTAGGAAGCAAGCAATTAACTGAGTGAGTAAAATGCCATGAAAGTCGATCATTATCTCTGTGAAACTAATCACTTGGATTTGCACAAGCAAATTTAGCCATAGTGTGCTCACTCTCACACAGCCATTCATAGATAAAACATGTGAGCTATGGTCTGTTTGTGGAATAGAGGTTGTGATTCATCAGCAGCTGATTTAATCAACAGTTTGCTTTTTCTGGCAGTCTCTTTGGCCAGTCATCATTTCGTCATCTTCGGGGAAATACTGGCCTGTGATTGGACAATAGGCAAAAATTCCGCGGGTTCGATTGATTTCAATCCAACTCAATTCTCGCTCGTGATTCAGTCGGTGGACTCTGACGTTTCGCTGTCCAGGTACCAAAAACATTTTTGCAACCGATCCGCGGATGGCTTTTTCACTGATTTGGAGACAGTGTGCACAGACATTTACCTCTGTTTTCCCTCCACTCTCATGAACCCTAAGGGGTACCTATGAATTCTCATGAATTGTTATTATGTCCTACCACTTCTCAGCTTTCCTGCGATCCAGTTCCAGAGGTGAGTGTGTTGATGGTTGGTCGTTGGACGAGCAGAGCTAAGGGGCTAATAGCGTCAGTAGTTTTCCATTTCCATAGCCTAAGATTTCTTGGTAGAATTCTGCAAAAACTCTTCCAGAATACTTTAAAATTCTCCAAGAAATGTTAAAAATTCATAAAAAAAATATTTAAGGAGCTCTTTAGAAGTCTCGTTCTTGAGGAAATTGTAGACAGGGAAATAAACAACTACTTCGCGCTCTAAATCTTTGGTGTTGTTTTAAGAAGTAGGGGCAATGAGAGGGGGCGCCGTTCCCGTAAAATAATTACAGACTCACGTAGCAGGTCAGGATCTACTTCTGAGGATAGGTGATTGGCCATGGTGACAGCCAGAGCTAGAGACGCAACCCCATTCGCTTGTGCTAGATAGAGTGGCAATGCCATATAAAATCTCATCGGCTTTTGGGAAACAATAGCCTTTGTTATGCAAAATTATTTATATACATGTGTTCTTATATCAATACGCCTCAAACATTCTGGAGATCAATGTGTATTGATATGAAGAATTTTGCGGAACAAATGCTATTGCTTCCTGAAAGCCGATGAGCTTTTATATACCGTGGCCCAAAGCGGCCACCTCTATTTTCAAACACCACCTGTTACAGAAT
>ERZ1740065.2632-NODE-2632-length-11181-cov-11.985260_pt1 | contig 11181 bp, 11 predicted proteins | sample MGYA00581738_ERZ1740065 | MGnify/ENA primary metagenome ERZ1740065 (study PRJEB43018, sample SAMN04849749) | marine metagenome | isolation source: floating plastic debris | place: Pacific Ocean | collected 2008-09-01 | study: EMG produced TPA metagenomics...
CCTTGAGAGCAACAAAGACAGTCTTAGACAAAAACTTTGTGCTTAATGTGTTGGATCCTTTTACTTCCGACTCAGACAGACAGACACACATACAGACAGACAGACATACAGACAGACAGACAGACATACAGGCAGACAGGGTGGAGGTTCGCACACATAGCAAGCAGAGCGTAGAGTGGTATTGATGTTTGTTCTGCATAACTGGATATGCAACATAGTCTGTACATATTTAGCGTCCATAAGGAGGACAGTTTTATTTGATGGATGAAATGAAACCTGATAATGAATTAGTAGAACTCACCTTAGGCTCCATTACTGAGGTGAGCAGAGGTTTCGCTAATGCTAACTCCTGTCCTTGAAGGCACTGCCAGAAAAGAATACCTATAACTACCAGTAACAATAACCAGTAACTATGTGACTCACAACTCTAGCACTCATAGATTACGCTATAGTGAAATATCCAAAGTAGCCCAACAACGGTGAGCAGTGACTGAAGAGTCAAATTAGGAGCTAAAGCTGGGGAAAAGATGCAGCTGTCATGCTCCCTGTCCGGGGCTTTCTGATGACACCAAAGCAATTAACCTTGTCATTATGAAATGATACTGTGAGTGTGACCTGAATTATAGGTTGCAAGGATCGTCGATAGAGAAGATTTATTTGACCATGGACTGGTATGTAGTCTTAATACTTAGTATGATAGTAGAAATGATGGTTGAAAGATTGAAAGAGAGTAATCTTCTACGCTTCAGGAGCTACGGGCACATCAAAGGAAAGACAGAGCTCCATAGTCAATGTTTCAGGGCGCAATGTGAGCAATTTTAAAACTCTGTCTTTCTCTACTGATGAACTTTTACATGGCAGTGTAATTTTTTGCTCTCCTGAACATTTTATTTCTCAGCCTTTTTAATGGTGCAGAGAGAATAAAGAATATATAGAAGTTAAAAAGCACAAGGTAATCCTCAAACACTGTTCAGCTTTTACTCCGACTCGCCTGAGGGATTCCAACAGGTACGATAGGTTATCTCAAAGGAGATTGGAAGCTCAGATCGACCAACCAGCATCAGGTTTTAAGACGAGCTGTCGTATCTGGCAGCAGGATGAGCTGACACCAATACATTTATCTCCATCAGCTACCTAACTTTTAATATGACTCTCACTCGATTGCCCGCATACTAACACATATTTTACATCTCTGATCAACAGCTTTTTTTGGATAGAAGACCAGTCAGGACACACTGTGGGTGGTCTGTTCTTGCAGAATTTATTTATTTATGAATCAAATAACACGAATATTTTCAGTGGAAATTCATGAAATGACTCATTTGCTGTTCTTCCGATGAGTTTCTATCACTTCGAATGCCAAGCGTGTGGCTGTACTCGGGAAGTGGGTACGGAAAACTTTTTGGAGAAGCCTGATGCAATTTTGAAATTAATATATCCGTTATACTTTTAATCCTATCAATAAATAGCTTCCAGCACCCATTTTCCTCATGCTCTGAATTTGTGTCAACATCACGAAGGAACAACCCCGAGTACCAATATATAATATAATATAATATATGATAATGTAATAGTATAATATATAACGATATAATATATCTGATCTTAAATTTACAGATTTATTATTGCAGAAGCAGTATAAGCGTGCAAAGACAGCAAACATGTCATTTACACTAAGTTCATGTAGCTTGTGCAGAATAGCTTGTTGCCTTCCTCCTCTGTCTCCTTCCATAGCGGAAGCATACTACTAAGTGCAATAATGCAATAGATCACGATAAAAGTTGGGCACTTTTTACTGTCCTATCGATAGGCGGGCTGGTTCACGCGCCAGTGATGAGCAGGTGCTACGCTGGTATTGCGCCAGGTTTAGCGTGCGCTAAGCAAGCTGTCGTCGGCTTTAGTACTAATGTAATACCAGCATAGCACAGGTTTAGCAATGGAGCTTATGAAACCGTGTGCCTATCGATAGGACAGTAAAAAATGCCAAAAGTTGAACGGGACGACATATTTTCACTGGAATGTTATGACGAGTTTTAACCCACATCAGAATTTCTTGGTCGAATGAGAACTTCTCACATGAATTGCTGAATATGATCATCAATACAAGTCTCAGCTCATATTTCTATCATTAATATATTGTACAGTATCTGAAAAATCTGCAAGAGCATAGTTCTCTAATGGCGGTAAATGTATGACGGGTTGGAGGTATCGCGCCATGTTGACCCAACTTGGGTCAGAAAATAGTGGAGAGAGATATTCATAAGCATAAATGTCGATGCCAATTCTGATGACAATGTCTGAAATCATACTAGGTAACTCTCCCCTCCCTCCCTCCCTCCCTCTCTCAGTCACGTGCTCACCCCTTCCCTCTCTCCAACGACCACCATGCTAACCTCATTTTACGCATAAAAATCCATCCACATATCAGAGTAGAGTTAAAATGAATTCATTTATCGCAACTTCTACCTCTCAGAAGCATAGTGCTAGACAAATAACCTGACATCCAGGTTTTCACCTATTTGATTAAAGCCCGCGTATGATGCATTGTCACATATCTGATAGCTTCAGAAACTAATACAAACTGTCACATCATAAATGCCAGATAGTTGGTAGTTGTCTCCCTTTCTATGGGTAGCGCCTGGTGAACTCTAGAAGGTAGGGCTCTGGGGAATTTATCAGAGTCATTACTGGAGCTGTCGATGGTTTCGGACTTGACTTGGGAAACCTTATGTCATACTTTTGGAAAAAAGTCACAAAGAACAAGAAGTACTCCATTCGAGCCAAGTTTTCCCCGACACAGTTCCTTCGGCCTGAAATTTCATAAAGCTTCTAAGTTGTTTGAAGTTTTCATATCACAGAACTGTAGCTTATTCCCCTACCGATTCCAAAGGGTATAGTTCTCTGTTTCTTCGTCTTTACATCTCCTGTGAAGTATCGCTTCGGGTCAAAGGTCAGCGGATCGGTAAATACTTTCTCGTCGTGCATTATTGAAGACATGTTGATTATCACACCTGCTCCTGCAGGAATCACCTGCAATCACATGACCATCATCGGTGATGAGTGAACAACTGAGAACAAGGGGAAGACAATTCCAGAGAGAACTGAAATGGTGCTAAGCCACGTCTTCCACAAACTTATCATAAAACTGTTATCGGGCAGTAGCTCGCTTTGATAGTTCCGACAGTTTTTACTCTTCTATTGCCAGTGTTAAGCTTAGACTAAAGCAAGCTTAAGTGCGGCGAAAGCGTAATAACTGCTGACAAAAGCCAGTGTAACACATGCGAAACACCAGAGCACGATCCCAGTCTGCTTACCGATAGAAGAGTAAGAAATGCCAAACTCCTTGACTTCACTCCCAGTTTACCTTCTGGGAGTTCCGTTAAAAAAAATCCTGAATTTTCAGCCCAGCATATAAGCCACCTCTCAGTACAAAACTGATATCACGCAGTATTTCAAACCGGATGAAAGCTTTTAACACAAGGAATGGAATGACCACTAGTAAACGCAGTGGAGGAAGAGTTCGCAGCCCATTAAATAGCATCATTTTGTTACAAGACCTATTCACATTGACAGACTTGATGGATATGATATTGTACTGCTTACATCACTACAGTCCCCCCTCCCCAATTAAAAAACAGCTCATGAAAGCGTTCCTATCAGTGTTAATTGGCATGCATCACTAGTGAGATAACCCTGTTTTTATGTTACAAAATAGTTAAATGCATTAAATGGCATAGTCTCTATACTTACAGATCCTCCCAGCTGGATATCCGTGTCAGTAGCATGTGGGGCAGCCTGAGGAGCAATGTTAGCTAGCCTCAGGGTTTCTGTTAATACTGCTTCTGTGTAGGGTAGCATCATACGGTCCGCATAGCTCACCCGCCTGTCATGTCCTGAGGGTAATGCAAAAATATCATTTAACGGCTAGCTAACTATCTTTCATAGATATAATTAATATATTTTGGTCATTTGAAGTTATCCTCTCATGGTTTAACTATTTTGTACATTCTTCGCAGTGACGATCAGAACTATCTGCATGGGAAATTCCAGTACGAAACTTGCAGTATACTATGCAGGTCTATCGATTCACTTTTAATATGTCACTAGCAATACATACATTAGAAGGGAAGATAACTCTTACCTATGTTTTCGTCAATTTCCTGTATCACCTTGTCCTTGACGTCCTCATTGAGGCACGTGTAGAGAAGAGCCCATCTCAGTATGGTGCATGTTGTCTCCGTACCAGTAGCATACAACTGGTGTGCTGTCGCAGCGGCATTGCCATCTGTAGAGACAGCAAGTTTCTGAATCAACCTGTGACAATACTTCCTCTACAAGATGCACACATTTTTCCCACCATACCTGTATAGATGCAACCATATTTATCTCTGCTCTGGTGCTGGATAAAGTGGCCGAAAATGTCTATTACGTTGGACGAGTCAAACTTCTCCTTCTTCAACTGCATTCGCTGCTGCATCTCTTTTCTTAGGGCGCCGTAGCCATCAACAAACTCTTGGAAGCCAGAAAACTTGAAGAGATAAGCTAGAGGTATATTGGCGGTGATAGTTGACTTGACGCAGGCTTGATCTAGACGTTCAATGGCTTTGATCAGCTTTGAGGTGTTTGGATCACCATAATCTGTGCGGCTGCTGAACAGGAGCTCTGAGATGACATTACATGTGGCATTGCGCAAGCTGCCAATATCTATCGGTTCTTCCAGGTGGTTGTCGATAAAGAAGCCGCAGTACTGCTCAATTTCATGTGAGATTCTGGTCTCCAGGGACTGGTTACCCAAGCCCTCGTCTCTGAGCATGCTGAGCACCGAGCCTCTCAAGAGCTTCCATTGTGGATAAGGAGCCCAAAGCAGGCCTATGGAGGAAGGCAAATTGACGGACGGTTTGGATATTTATGGGTGTGATATTGTGACACTGCGACACTGTGACACTAAATCCAAATAAATACCTGGATCAGCAGTGACGGCAGTTGACAATGCTGTCTGTCGATTTTCCCCCACACTTCTCTCACTAGAGTTCTCACCCTTCTTGATGAGAACGTAGGCTGCATTCTCATAGCCGCTGATGACAACTTTCTTTTCCCCTCCGATTTCAATTGTGAAAAGCTGAAGCAGACGCAGCATGATGCCATAATTGAAATGGCACCAGGCCAGTTTGAGGAGATATTGATTCACTCACGTTGCCATAGACACTTCGGCAGTGGTCAATGAAATCAGGGACTGAACCGTAATAAATCACGTGTAACAGGTGACCCAGGATGGGAAGGGAGAAAGGTCCAGGAGGGTAACGGCATTGAGTGGGCTGCTTCCTCCACAGCTTGTAGACAGCTAGCAGAGCAGCTATACCAGCAAGTATGCTAGTGGTCAGCAATGACTCGTCAAGTAAGATACCTGTTGATAAAAGAGCAGCTGCATTAGGGTCCAGGTTATCACTGAAACTTTCCTCCAGATGTGTGGAGCACTAAGCTATCATCCTCCGTGAATCTCTGAAGCAAGCATACAGGCACAAAATTTTCCAGTAACATTCCCAGTGCATGAATCAAACTATACCAGCCTGATAACTTGGCACGAAAGCGAGGTTTTACCCCCACAACCAGTAGCAGGACGATAAATCAACCGCACACTGAATTCATTAGCGCTCCCTCGTTAATGTACCGCAGCGTGAAAACATCAGGCAATGCCAAACCTCATCAAATACCATCTAAATTCTACCGCTGATAACTGCTATGGCTCACTGACCATAGCTGATATCTGATTGGACGTATAATTCACTTGAAATTCAGACAGACTCACAATCCTGATTGATTAGTTTTACGTAGCCAATAGGTTTCTGCTTTGATATGCATAGGTGTCGTGTTGCTGATCAGAAAATAAGTTGACTCCTTTAATGTTCGTATTTTCACAAGCCTATTTTGGAAACAGTAATCCGCTAGGTAGCGATAAGCTGGCCAAGTAGGATTTTCATTCACACATAGGCCTACGCGCTATTAATTCCATCAATCGTCACACGTTTTGTCCTGAGTGAGCACGTGGGCGGCTGATAGTGTGAATATCTATCACAAAAACTGGTACTGATCAGACGAGAGAGTTGACATCGTGAAAGCTTAAAATAAAATGAAGTCAAATATTTTCCACTCCAAGGTGACATTTATGAATCTCAACTCTCAATGGCCGCTAAATCATATTGAGTAGTGAGTAACGAGGAAATCGATAGGTTTCCTGCAAAACACCATATCGACTAAAAGTAATTGAAACAAGCACATCCTGTTTTTGCATACAGTAAAAAATTGCATGAAATGCTTTCGCAGATTGAACTATCGCATCTCACCCATCATCCTGTGGCGATACGAAGTAGCAAATCACATCTGATGCAGCTGTCAAACTGTGCACCAGGATGAAGAGAGACCAGTTTTATCAGTTCGCCAACTCAGTCACGCTCAGACCGCAGGAGTATCTTACAGCTTTAGCTTGAAAATATCCGGCAAAGTTTCTCATGGCCACAGATGGCATTGATGTGGCTGTGTGGATGAGGGAAAGCTGTGAGTGTTTGACTGTAACAGATAACAAATGTCACCCACAGATTGGCATGGTTTCAGACAGGGCTGTGATAAACTGGAGTCAGATAGTGCTGCTCCCAATGTAGCCCAAGAACCTACCACTAATGTTGGGAGCAGCTCGCCTCATACGTAGCAAGAAGGTAAGTCTGAGGACCCAGGTACCCAGAGGAATGACAGAATGTAGCAGAATATTCAAGACATGATGATAGACAACAGGAGATATTGTGAATATTCGCTTAGTGATGAGTTCACAGTCAGCGGAAGATGCCAGGTATCAAATATCCTGGAGAGAAATAACACTGAATTCTGGTATTGAGTATGGAATTAAAATAGTAGTTGACTTTCAAACACCTGTTAGATCGCATAAAACTGCATCCATCAATGTTTGTATGAGGCTGAGGAGCCGAACCAGATGTATCAGGTGCTGTAGTAAAATTCCTGCCACGCAGCTGAAAAATGGTCTTGACAGCACTAACTGTGTCACATATGATATGAGCTGCACCTGGTGTATTGTGGACATCGGTGTGCATTAATTGGCTATTTAGCGTTATCAGACGGACCCTCCCTCTCTAGCAAACATGGCTATAAGGATATATGTTATGTATGATGGCTAATCACCTATCTGAAAATGATGAGCTATACATCCACCACTGCTGTCACGGATGTACGTGTAGGTTGTCTTGTCTTGTGGAATCACTTGCAGGCATATGGCTCTAGCTTTACTAGTGTAAGTAGCGCAACCAACCATTAACAGTGCACCTGGCCTGAAACGTGCTGAAGTACTTTAACATTGGCAGCCTCGGTAGTAATTGACAATTTATTTTGCCTGCAGCTGGTGGCTCTTGAAAATTTGGCGTTCAATCAAGCAGTTTCTGTTTTGTAGAGCTGAATGACCCACAGTAAGTATTTCTCTGAAGAGAGCATTCCATTCAGCAGCGGCGGGTCAGTGGCAGATAAGGGCTGCAGGGATTAGCTTCTAAACAGCTGATTTGCAAGCGTAAGAGGTACTAGATTATAGGTCAATGGTACTCTAACCTGAAACGGCAATGTGTAACCAAAAACTGTACAGGTTATCATACTGAAACTTAATCTGACACTAGCGCCCTCGGCGAATGCTTCAAAGTCCAATTAAGCCATTGGGAATTGAATATGGAATTGAAAGGCCAACTACAGATACATGTTGAGGTTTGTAGCTTTATATTACATTAATTGGGAAACACAGCAGACGGTACAGAAAGCTACAATCATATCGTTTGTGGGATACTGTTCTTGAATAGATAGAGCAGCAGAACTAGATGCTTTACTTTGACGTATACCGACATCTATGCATAGACAATGGTGACCAGGGTTTGCCGAGGTTGACTGAGCTAGTATTTCTGGTCTGAGTTTGTACATATGCAGTATCAGTTCCACAAGAATAAGCATTGGAAGATCTAGCTACAGGTGAGGATGGTGTAATCAGTAGTACAGCTCTGGTTGTGGTAAATACACAGCAATATCTAGATACCTACTTAGAAGTTATAGCTGTAAGCTCAATTAGTAAAGTCCAACCATAAGGTAAAAGTTAATTTTTTCCATCAGCCAACTGGCTTCGGTTGAATAAAATTAAACATTGAAACTTAAATGTATCCAGAAACGACAGGACTGGATATTTAGTTACAAGCAAAAGCAAACTATGTTAGTGTTGATACCTGAAGAAGCTCATTACTGCTTGGCATGTACTCATTGCCTCCTGGTAATCTCTCATTTTGACACCATATTCCTCTCATTTTCCAATGCCACAGTCATTCTCTCTATGTTGAGTCCAGGTGTACGCGATAGTACGCAAAACATGCAAGAATTTAAAGTAGAAAATGATTTTGCAAGGGATTTCGACACTGCCATACCTTGAGACAAACTCAATAGTTCCACTCTCGCAATGTTGACTAAGTTATTCTGATTTCCATATTGTGACATGATCAAGCCAGTCTTAGCTGGAACGAGAGTTTGTTTATTCCGTCAGAGTTGGTGTCAATGGCCGCGAAGACTCAACTGTTAGAAATTACAAAAACAGGAAATACTATTTATGTCTCCGGGGTCAAAAATGGTGGCCAATGTGCCTCTCCAAATTGTTCTCGTCCTATCAGCCTCGACTCCTTAATGCCCATACGCAAATTTACATGCAGAACCACTTTACTTTATGCAGATCTAAAATAGCTACAAAATGTTCTCACAAACTGAACTGAACATTTGTTTCGTCATCCGCTTCACTAGTTTTAAATTACATGAGGTAAGATGAGCTCGCATCAGTCATAGTCATAGGAGTGTGAGTTGATTGTTTCTATTCAGTCAAGTATAAAAAGCTCGAGCCCAAGTACTGTGTTTCTATTCAAAATGGTCATTTTCTTAGTTTCCTACAGTTTTTGTCCGTGAAGAACAATTATGCTACCTGCTATCCAGATACAGTCATACGCCATCGCTCCCACCATCAGAGATTTCTCTCTCAGGCAAGCCACACAGCCAAGTGTCAATCAGGTATTTTGCCACTAAATAATTAAATGAGTGCTTCTAGTTCTCCATCAAATTTCAATCAGCCACTAACGCTGCGTCAGGTAACTCATCGCAGTTTTGAACAACTCATTTGATATCATCACCTATCAAATTGGGGCTCAAATTTGGAGAATGATACTTTCACCAACGCTTTCAAAAGACTAATACTTGGTGCATTACTCACAAGGACCATTGCAAAAATATAACGCCAAATTCATGAGTAAGAGGAAAATTCCAAGACGTGAAAGGGAAACTTCAAATCTGATTTCTAGCTGCAAGGTCTGCAAGGTCAAGATCTTCGGTAAAGCAAGAAATCTGAGCTCCTTTGAGAGCTCATTTACCCGTACAGATTTCCTAGTCATCTATGCTGTATGGAGAAATATTGGCCTCTGTATTTGGTGGTTCCAAATTTAGTGCTGGTATATGTTTGTAAACCATGGATGGTAGTTAAAACTTGGTACAGCTATGGTAGAAAAACTGCCAAAATATAAACACTCATACTCATGATGTTTCGTGTGAATAAATGCTGACACTCAACCAAACATGGTACCAATGTTTGGTTGAGGTTGGGTGTCTGTTGCAGTAGGACATGCCAAACTGACAATGCCAACAGAAAATTACCATAACCATGAACGATGGGTCAAGTTAATCAATTCCTGGCAACTCGAGTTAAGAGAAAGTGAGAGCTGTTCTATATACCCACACTCTCCCAGACAATGATTTTCCCATTCATCATCTATCAAAAGCGGCAGCGCAAAATAAGAATAGTGGCCAGGAGGTGTCGAAAGTTCCAATGTATTTTTGCATTTTCTTCGAAAATCGCTGATGCAATCATTGAGACATCCAAGTATTTTACATTTTAGAGTGTAGAGAAAGATCTAGACAATCAGGATGCATTGATCTTTGCTGTAAAAACACTGCAAGAAGTATGACTGTATCAAGTACATTCCAAGAACTGTTTTTTTTCAATTACTGAAGCGGTCAATGATTGATAGCCTGACAATGTCAGGGTCATAACCTCTACAGCCTCGTTGGTTTGCTGTTAGAAATCCACCGTTGACAGGTACCATCGAAATCATAATTGGAGAGATTTGCTAGACCACGTCATCACGTTATAAAAAACCAGCACCCGCTTCTTTTCAGCTCGTTAAGTCTAAAAACATGTCCATGTGTCTAACGGGTAGATATTTGCATGTGAAAACCGTTGGCTTTGTCTATCCTCCCTACTCACTATTCACCGTTACCAGGGAACAGACGTTCAGCTCTGCGTATGGTTAGCCCGTGAGCCGTCGTGGCATAGTACCGCAGTGTACGTGCTACGTACTCCTGTTTTTTATATATGACATGTGACATATATTCTGTGGTCTCTCACTAACGCTAACAGGATACAAGCTGAAGCACATATTTCTCAAACCATAAATATTTTATACACTGATACTAGCAACTGAGCTGAATAAGGAAGTCTATGTCCTTAAAGTCGGGAATTCCATGCCTCAATTGGATTAGTTTTAAGAATTGAAGAGAGCTTGGAAAATCAGCTTTGCTACACTTTGTGCATTTAAAACTTCATCACATTCTATCAAATTTTGTTCGAAGCTTCCCTAACCTAGAAAAGCAGAATCAACATCCTCTCTTCCAGCTGAGGTTTCACTAGATGAAGCCAACTATGGAGCCAACATTCCACTGGCAGCCAGCTTAACATCTTAGCATTGCTGCAAGGAGACAGAGTCAACTATCATATGAGGCTTTATGAGATTCTCTAAGGCATTCGTAGAATGCAAGGAACCCGATGTTCATGTCCCTCACTCTGACAGGCATCGGCTATAACCTGGTTCATGGGATGCACCCATTCTACGTCCAGATGAGTAATGAGCAGCAGCTTGATATCTTCCTGAATTATCTACTAGACTTGGATGAGGATAACTGCACCAATGGAGAGCCTCAGAGTTAGCTTCTGTGAGCGTGGCATAAAGCTGACAATGTGACAATGCAACAATGTGACAATGCGACAATGGGACAATGTGACAATGCGAAAAATCGACAAATACACAATTAAACAAATCGACAAAGTAACAATAAGAC
>ERZ1740065.2633-NODE-2633-length-11179-cov-11.321287_pt1 | contig 11179 bp, 5 predicted proteins | sample MGYA00581738_ERZ1740065 | MGnify/ENA primary metagenome ERZ1740065 (study PRJEB43018, sample SAMN04849749) | marine metagenome | isolation source: floating plastic debris | place: Pacific Ocean | collected 2008-09-01 | study: EMG produced TPA metagenomics...
CCCCCCCCCCCCCCCCCCCCCCCCCCCCCCCCCCCCCCCCCCCCCCCCCACTACAGAATCCTAGCTGTAGGGGATAGGGGTTTTTTTAACTATAGCTTCTCAAAGTTCAGAAAAACAGGATCTCCAGTATTTTCGGCCCGACAGATTGACAGCTATGATCCTTACTGTTCGGATTTTCAGCTTGCATAAGGATGTAAGGACAGATTTCATGTAGCATAAGGATTTTCTTTGACTCACCAGGATTTTTGCCTTTCAGTTCAGATTTTGGATGTTATCACTCACCTTTCTTGGTAAAATGATATCAGAAGTGAGCAGTGTGTCTCCGACTGCCACCCGATTTAACTAAAACTAGTTTTTGATGCTATGAATGTCGGAAAATAGGGTAGCAAAACGGTGATGGTGAGCTGTTCATGGTCTTATAGTACTGCCTGATATCAAATTTTCTTCTTTGTGGCCTCCTGACCCTCGTTGAACCCGGTTGATATCCCTGAGTTCTATACTGCAAAATCTTACCTGTTGGGTTCTGGGTTACAAAGCATCCAGTATTTTACTTCTGCTCAGCTGTGGAGCATTGACAGCCGCAGTGTGTGAGTGCCTCTTGGTCAGTCGTAGATTGGGTTTCGAGAGTTGTCCTCTCTTATACACTGAGCCACCATGTGGGATAAGCGTGACATAATCTCAGGGACTTACTAGCCGCACCAAACATATCATCATCAATTAGCAGACTGACAACGGCAGATCTTATCTGATCACTCTTCGTAACTCTAACCAATGCATCTTTTCTCCAGAACATAACGGCTGGCATGTAGTTAGCATTAATCCATTACAGTCCATAGATGAGTACTGGTCAATGTGCATATAGACACGATGTTACAAAGATTGTGAAGTTGTAATCATCATTATCATAAAATTTACCCGCAAACAATAGGTCATGAACTATCGGTGAATGCAGTGTGCTCATCAATTTCGAAATAAATCTGCTTTACATACACCCAATATTTCATACTTATCATAGTGGCACTGTGATAAGTAGAGAATATTCATCCAATTATCACGAAGTTTTGGGGCACTGCCAACAGGCATGAATCACTTGATTACATTGTCACCCCAATACAATACTTATTAGACAACAGAAAATAACAAAAAAGGAAGTCGCCCGAACTGGGACTCGAACCCAGGACCCTCAGATTAAAAGTCTGATGCTCTACCGACTGAGCTATCCGGGCTCCTGACACCAAGGCGCAATTCACATAATATGAACTTCGACTAATATGAAAGCGAGTTGGAACACATTCATTCTTTGGTGGTAGAGCATACAAAACAGTTTTTTACAGGGACGATAGAACGCTATAAGACACGAGATTTGATAGAGGACCAATCTATTCTCGATGCAGTCCATCAATCCATTGCGCTACTAAACCCTGTCACCAATCAGACGCTACTAATGGAATACATATATCACGCCTTCAATTTGAAACGCTAATCAGATGACATTTAAAACGGAAAAAGGCTGCTTTAGACCAGCGACTTAACTCGTTATTTCTATCCCTGGCAGAGAGCATCGAAGTCAGCTGCTGTCTGTCACCAGATAGCAATAGCATAGCAGAACTATAAATAGTCCTCTGTCACTACTACGGAAGTACGGTAGCCAAGTTAACATGGAATGCTGATGCTGATGTGTTTATTATCTCGCCACTCAAGATAAAACAAACTCAGGAGACCTTGAAATAACGCCCTGTTCGGGACGACGTTGCACCCACCCACACCTTTATAATTGAATATAATTTGCTGTGGCACCAAACACTCGCAGGTGAAAATGTAGCTTCGCAACCAAATAGATTAATTGAGTGCCACAGGCTGACGAGTGCCCTATGACGTGAAGAAATTGAATCATGGGTGTCAGCAGTACAACAGTACCAGTACACACTGGTGAGTAAATACTTTACTGGGCATCCTTCCTACTCACAGAATTATCGGATGAGACAAGGTGATAAAAAACAATCATCATCGCTGACATCATATATCAGACGGCTCATACAGACGTCTATGCTCACTCAGCCCTCATATATCAGACTGCTGATACAGACGTCTATGCTCACTCAGCCCAGTTATAAGCCCTCATCTCAGCCCCGAACCCACCACGATCTTAGGTGGCTCAAGTACCATGGCTTGTTGACAAGTTGTTGCTATGGCACACTTGCTGCCCCCACACCCATCCAGACGAAATTGGAAGACAAGTGGGAGTTTCATGCTACGACAGTCTGATGGGTAAGTGGGAGGGTAAGTGCATGTGATGGTGATGGGGTAACGTACGAAAAAAGGGATTTACGTCTATCTAGTGACTGCCATCAACCATCGACTTTTGATCAGTCTTTAAAGATCCATTAATTCGCAAGAATTCGGCTGCTGACTTGCGTCACAGGTCGAAAGACTATGATTGAACACAGCCTACACGGCATACCTCGAATGGTCTTCACTGAACTACCGACACTCTTCCGCAGGTGCTTGCTTCACTGCATGAAAGCGTGACACTTGTCTCACTAATTGTGTCAGAATCTGATGCTGCCAAGACGAGGTGCTGCCGCTTACTTGGAACCATGAAGTGCAGCAGGACGCCGCCTGCCAGACCGCGTACGCGTGGGATGCAGTGCCACATTATTACAACGCACTCACAGTGTCCTGTTGCCTAGAGAAGAGCAGTAAATATGCACCAATATGGCTCACTCCACTGCCAACACAACAGCCTGGCTATGGAACATACAGGACCTTCTCAACTGCTGTTTGTTATATCTACATCTTAAAAAATAATGAAGAGCAAAGCAATGGTCTGTTTTCACCTCATCAAAACCGAGTCTATGCCTACTGGACACCCACGTGGAATACACTCTGTGATGGACATTCAATACCAACTCCAGCCAGTTCCTGTAGCTGGTGTTTTCATAGCGAGGGACAAGTTCGTAAATGTGTTCATCAATAAAGCCTTGATCACGTAACCACAGAGGCCTCCAGGTGATCAACAAGTAAACACTGATGGAAGGAAATACCGGATGAGCCATAGTAACTAAGCAGGTGTATCGAGGTGATATTTCCACCCATCCGCTAGGATGTTACCATTACCACAGGCATAGCAAATAATAGTAACTCATTTTACCAGGGTCACAGTATTCAACAATTGGCTTGTTGCTTCATTCTTTCTCAGTTTTATTGACAGTCTGAGATCCATGGAAAAACGGTAGATGCTTAGGGCAAAGGCACACGCCCGTATATAGAGACTAGGATACAGCCACAGAGTAAGCTTTTCGCTGAGGCAATTAGTCTCATGAGACAGATAATTGCATCTATGAGACAGATTCGCCTGCTGGTCAGAGGAGAATAAATAGACAGTACGATAATTTATGAAAAAAATAAATAAATAAATTAGTTTATCTTGTCTTGACTTTGGCACGGGTGAGAGTTGTTTGGCTTTTGACAGCGATTGATTATAGATAAGGAGATAGATGTTGTTGGCACAGAAGTTGAGTTGGAGCAAGGCTATGACCTCGTTATATGCTTGCTGAGGTATGCTGATTGCCTCTTGTCTTGATTCCGCTCTTCCAGAACTTGAACAGTCTGCCAGACCTCTTGATGAGACTTGACTGCCTGGGCATGAGTCCGGATACGAAATCTACAATGGAGAGAGCGAGCAATGAGCCACAGGAACAGGCTGTGGGCGGTCGAATTGCTAACACACTTGAAAACTGTGGAATTAGCAATTCCAGAATAAAATTACTGGCCCGCTATCATAGGCAGATGAGTGGCGTAAGACTGTGGACAACTGACCTGTGTTAGATAAACTATCTGCTGCTGAGAGACGGTCGGAGAGTCGGTAATCCGAAGGTTTGTTTGAGCTTATGTCATTGCGGCTGGTGGCCTCATATACCGCCTGGAACAGGGCTGTGGCATACCTGTGCAAACAGATTGCATGTGTTATTGTGGAGGAAAAAAACATTGAAAAAAATTGTACATAGGTGTTTGTATAACAGCTGATGTGGGCTTACCTATCCAGGTCGTGGTAGGAGACCCGGCGCCGGTTTAGGGCGCCGATGTCTATGTCACCAATGTCGCGCTGAGGTCGTGTTGTGCTGCGAGTGTTAGCTGTCATGGAGTCTAATGTTTGCTGTGATTGAGCATCTCGGATGGCAGTCTACAGGCAGAGAGACGTGCCATGAAGATCTATATTTCATCTTACTTAGATACTGTCACTCTTCCACTTGCGGAACAAATGGCTGGCTGGATGACAGTGATTGACGTGAACACTTACTCTGTACAAATGGAGAGAATGGACTCGCTGCATCTGAGCGAGTAAAACGATGATTGTCGATACGGAACTGAACAGTAGTGCATTCATGTTTGCTGACGTTAGTGTAAGTCTACAAACAGAGACAGCGTGTTAACTCTGGTACGTACAAACCAACTAAAAAATAAAGATAATATCTCTCTCAATTACACTTACAGTATGGAGAGGGACTGAAGGTAAGTTTAAGGTATCCAATAGTTAGGTATGATTATCCGTGGATGATGCAATAGCACTCCGCCTGATCTGTTCTCTCGCGTTGGCACTCGTCAAATGTCTGCCTCACACTGGCTGCTTTCGCTTTATAAGAGGCCGATCATTGTGATTGGGTAACGGCACTCATTTTTAATTGGCTCAGAGTGAATGGGTATCTCGGCAGGCTAGATTAAACGCCCATAAACACCATTCACTCGCTCATAATGCAACACCAGTAAGAAATAATACACTGCATGCCATCCCACATATGTCATGTCCCGAAACTTGCTCCAACATGATGATGATGCAAATACAGCGCTAATCATCACCCTGATCGACTATTCCACCGTTATCACTGCGAGCGCTTGTCGTCACGCCGTATTTACATCTACATTAACATCTATGACACAACGCCAACATCAGCGCTAACACCACAAGTGAGTGAGAGTTAGCGCAATCACATGGTGTGACATAGCGTAATTGTCTCAGATAATTCGTCTCGGCGTGAGGCATTGGCTATTGGAGAGCAGCGGAGATACCGAGATCGGAGATACCATTTCGGAAGAGTTTATGGGCTTAATGCCTCATATGTCATCTAAAATAAGCTCGAAGGAAGAAGGGAGGATCAAAGGTTGGAATTCCTGGCATACCGTGACAACACGTTCATCTCAAGCGTGATATCGCCGAGTCACCCGTAATAGACAGGGATCCCTCTCCACGGAGACACACAGGTGGATTCATGGCCCTAATCCTCATATCTACACGATGTACTAAAAGACCTGCTGATCAAACGACAGCAAAGCTCAAGTGAAGAAAGTGGTATGGGACGTAATCGGACAACGGACGGCAAATGCCCCTCCCCACGTCACAGTGAATCATGACATCGGCATCAACCAGCTGATGTTGATAGGGCAATACGGTCTACGTATCATGTAACTATATGAAAGCAGGAATGTCTGCTATGCTCTTTTGCAAGGGAGAATAGCTTTGTGATTAATACATATATTGATAAACATTGCAATAAAATACAGATACGGATAATAAATATCGGCCTTGACCTTGCTAAGACATCGTGACGGAAGTTGTGCCGTACTATTGGAGCTCATCACTGTCATCACGAGAGTTATGAATGATTGCTAATGTTCCGCGGCAACGACGTACCTACTCACTCTTACCACACTTGAAGAAAACAGAGCACACAATAATTTGGATGAGTAACTGTTACAATATTTGGCAATAACAATAAATACCAAACAGCAGTAGTAACAACTCGGAGCTGCATTAATCTCGGGCTGCGTGAATAAAAATAGTACGGAGAAGTTACGTGACGATAACCGAGGGAATGTGGCCCTCTAATAGCTACAGTCAGCCGGGTGCAGCAGCGGCAGCAGCTAGAGTCTTACTCGAGGCTCGGGTCGTGCCAGGAAGGGTAAACTTGTCACGTGGAACTCTGTTTGTAAGCTTTTGTGTCGGTTATCTTTTTGCCACACATGGCGCATATACCTACAGCAAGCAGAAACGTCGTCGGACGAGTTATTGTATTGGCTGTCGGTATGGAATTATTTGGAGGAGAATGTATGAAATTCGCTGAACGTACTATAAATAGATGACGCAAGCAATATCTAAGGGCCATCGCACGGGTTAATTTGATCTACCCACGTAACTAATATAGACCTGGGTATGAAGGTATCACCTATCATCTCTCATTCAATGCTACAACAGAATAACTCATCGTCCAATGTGTCAGCGGGAATCCTCGCGTTACACCAGTAAACTTCCCAGCTGGTAATGGAGCCAGCAAACAGAGCTATCACTTCTCTACATCATCTCTACACAAAGACTGGCATGAGTCAACAGAATCAACAATTAACAGGCTAAGATTCTACCCTCTCCACGTCTGCCTTCTCACCTTCACCCCTTCCCTGCAGTGCCATGTCATTCTGTATCGCTATCTTTCTGCCTTTCTACGCACATTCTTTTGCTACCTCACACTTCTCTATTCTACCTTTCGTTCATCTTTCCCCCCAGGACTGGTGTTGCCCTGAATCGCTATACCAGCCTACCCCTAGACTCATCCATTATTCCTACGATATTGTCCTCTCAGCCCAGAAACTCTGCAGTCATTTCCTTCATACAGGACAGATCAGACAAGACAATATCGCGAATTATCACAGCGTGGGAAAACCCAGCGCGGCCCACACAGTGTGACTGAGAGCGTAGTACGTATGCCCTGCAGCTCAGAATAAACCTTCACAAATAGTGCGACCAAAATGATCATATTATTAGACGGACATGACTCAGATGAAAGGAGAGCAGAGGCAGTATTTGGTAAGCATTGTATCCCCTCCTCCCACAGCTGCAGTTTACTGACGCCTTGCGGAACAAATGCCAGTACAGTTATTGCGCATTCCAGCCAGAGTTGAGAGTCAATAGTTCATGGTCCCAGATGGCTGCGGTAAACGCGCTGACTCGAGGTCACCGACGCCGCTGCCCACCGTCGCCGCTGCCCACCGCCGCCGTAGAGGCCGGAAGCTGATAGAACCGCTGCTACAGACAAAAGGCAGTTCCGGGTTTGACTGTGAATCAGCGTCACAAACATCCACCTGGTACCTATAGCAGCGGACAGGATGGGAGTGTAAGCCCTGAGGGCTGCGCCTAACATACAGAATGTCACACGTCTCGTATCTCTCTGACGGTGTCACGGTGTCTCCACTGGCCTGGGGCCATTTAATATCGCCTCACTGAAACATCATAAGTAGCGGTTTTATGCTACAGCGTGATTTAAAATTCACATTTTCAGGCGAGTTAATGACAGGCGAGAGCTTAATGACATATCGCCAGCATTCCATGTGTCTTAGGCTCGCATCATAGCTGCTTTAAGAAGTTTTTATATTGATTTGTGAGCTGTCATAGCCGCATTGTTAATTAGGTTGACGGGGAGATAGGAATGGAGGGAGGTGGCTATGAGAGGAGGCTGAGAGAGGAAGAGCACAGTGATTGGCTATGGCTGTAGGGGGGAAAACTAAACAAGGCCTGAGGTTGATAACAGTTCGGGGAGTTGTTTTCTTATGGTGGACCACTGGAAACAATGGCTATGGCGTAATGCTGCCAGCGGTGCTGCCGGAGAGACTGAGCCATTGTTGACCAGTGATTCCTATTACTATATATAGATGGATCAGGATGCCTGCCTGCCTCCGTCTGCCAGTTCGTGTTTAGCGTCAGATATGGCATATTTTCTAACACAACTATGAGGATGGCCAGCACTGGCTCTGGCTATGGCACTGGCTCACACAAACACTGACCACACAGCATTCCACGGCTGGCGGCTCCTCTATAACTGAGGTTTCTACCAACATCTGTAGTCGATTTTGAAATTGATAAAATCTTAAGTCTGTGCATTACAAGGAAACCAGAAAGCCACTCAAATGTCTATGGTGACCAACGAACCTGCCCGAGTCTTATATCACTTCCCCCGTTTAGCGTAGACTTTGATGTCGGTAATGAAAGCATTCTTATGGTTACCAGGCATCGGTGCCCTCAAGACGGCTAGAATTTTAATTATTTTACTTTACCCATTTTTTTTTATAATGAAAATTCCGTTTACGTGAGGGAATATCAATGTCGACCCGTGTTTTCTTACACGGACATAAAGGTGAGATTTACGAAGATGACAAAGGCTTACCTTTCTTATAGGCACAGCTCTGACAGTAGTGCGAGCCTACTTGATGCACAGATGTTTTACATATTCTACACTTGGCAAACTCTTTTTGATAGGGATTGAATCTGGACTTCCTTGACGTCAGAGCTTTATTCTCACCGACCTTGCGACCACCGCCATCTAAATTGGCATTGATTACGTTAGGATGTATGACACAACTCCGGCGCTCACGTGTACAAGCCTCGGAGAAGGATTCCTCACTACCTGTCGTATTTCTGGCGCCTGTCTTCCATGGGTCTGGTGTGATCACCTTGCCGAGTTTACTTTGGCCTGAAATCAGCATGCGTACTGGATTATCAATCAATCATATGGATCATAGACGGATCCTAGTCGCTCGCACTGTGATAGATGTAACTGCACATAGGTTAGATTGATGTCAATGATCAAAAACATGCAAATATTATGAGATTCTTTGCTGCCCGCAGACGCTTACAGTTAAATCATGCGATTAACATATCAGAGATTCCAGGGTATTACTGCTATCACTGATAGGGGGTAAGTTTAATGCGCAAGGATGGTCCAATGGGGTTCATCTTCTTGGTTGATACATTCTATGCAACCAGCTCTGGCATGGGGCTCACAATCATGTTTCAGGAGGGCAGCCTCTTTAACTACTTAGCGTACAGGATGTATGGGTTAAAAGGACTGTAGACGAGACACACAGACAGAAATTCAGAAGTTAATACCATCATCGTACTGTAGTAAGAGCAGTGGCAGCGTGATCACGCATGCCTGGAAAGTATTCAGTAGTACGTGAAATAGGGAATACACAGCACTCCTATGACTGGGAGCAATGCAATGTTACACGCGTATAGTAATATAATATAGTTCTATACACCGATATGACTATATTGTTATATCGAAGTGTTATAAGGGTAAGTGGAGGACATAAGCAATCAAACTAAAGTCCAGACGACATTATTGTTTCCGTCCCTGATGCCCATCAAATAGTGAAATTCAGTGATATGGAACTGCAGGATCATACTTGTGTCACAGAAAAAGTGCAAGTATTAGTAGGTGAGTAAGTTAGTGGGACTGTCAGTGACAAGACTTACATTTTTCACAGACCATTATGACCGAATGCGTGGAGCTCCCAAGAAATAACTCACGATGTGAGAATGACCTGACTTCAATCGGCTGCTTTACTGGGTATAATTTTGCGAGGGAGAATAAGTTTTCTTTGTATCAGTTGATACTGTTATGTAGCACCACACAGCTCAATAATAGTACACGGTGGATTTTGTTTTCCTCAATCGTCGTCGAAGTTCAAGCGCTGTCGGAAACGTTGAGACGCGACAATAGTAAGACTATGTGATAAATAATAAGAGCTATATTCGTAGGAACCTCACTGTATAGGCACATCATCGAAAGTGTGCGAATACCGAAGCAGAGAAAAGTCATTAAAATACTGCTAAGCAAGCTTTTTCTACTACACTATCTCATCATCGTGCGTTAGAAATTGGTATATAACCCGTCCTACAACTTAAATAATTAATGCAAGCGTTGATAAATCCTTAGTTGTACTTGGGACTTATGACAAAGTGCTTATCGTTCACTGTTGTATTGCAACCATACCGCACAAGCATATTATCGGTTTGTTTGTTTGTTTAGAACTAGTAGGCTGAATAAGAATGTTTCCAAATTACCTGAGCATAGTGCACCAAACTCAGAATCTACTAGCTGGACTGACTGTTCGTCGTACGCTATCAATAGCAGCACGAGTAAGTATGATTACTCACCACACTTCACGTGTCTTACCTTACTGCTAGGTTACTCCTTAGAGAGATTTCATGCTCGAAATTCGAACACTATGCTAATGGCGCGTACCTAATCCTCCTATCTTACAGAAGGAAAAGGCGAAAGCTGTGTTGCCAATAACCTCTGCCCGGAAATCTCTAAAATCTAAAGCTAAGAAAGTTTCACGGGTGCATCCCGTAGTAACAGATGCCACGGCATCTCCACTTGTCATATCATGCAAGAGGAAAGAGTTCAATCACTACAGAGGTACAGTAGCTGCAGTCCAGTCTGTATCATTGTTTTGATTCAGACTCCGGTGTCAACTTCAACTTTACACACTTATGATTTCCTGGTAACTGCTACTTGACTACTTTTGTTTTCTATGGTTTCAGTGGTGTTGCCATTCTGTTTTGGGTGCTAAAATTACTCCAAATGCGCTGCTCTTTCTCACCTATCACGTTGAATTTTGTTTTGTAGATAACAAGTATGGCAATAGGCATGACGAGCCAGTGCCCCTCAAGTACCTGGCGTCTGGCGGATGGCTACACTACAAGTCCAAGGGGGACTATTTCACCATTAATCCACACACCAAGGTAATGTGGCATATCTCTGCAGGCCTGTAAAGCATTGATCAGAGACCCTGTGCCTTCTATATCTGATTTGGTATTGGGATGGTGTCTCATTGTGACATGTCTCAGTGTGACATGTCTCAGCATGATGCATTAGCCAGTGATGCTTTGCCTGCTTTTAGGCTGACTACTTGGGCGAAGGGGTAAAGTTTGAGGACACTGGCCTGTGCTACCAGCTCATCCAACTTCTCTCTGAACAAGGGATCACAACTCCCAGCGACATCCAGGTGGGCCCGCCTCTTCTCCTATGATTCCAGTTATTTCCAGGGTTTCTTACTATTCGTCTAAGTTTTTGGATGTTTTCTTGGTATTTTGACTGTGTGGCAAAGACTAGAAAGATTGCAAGTCACACATGTTAGTATGTACATCACTGATATCAGCTGGTGTTCTATAACGATAAGTGTCAGTCAATTTGACCTTGAACCCCCTCCCCCGATCAACCTATAGATAGACCAGGAGTTCTGGTCACATCTTTATCATATTGGCTATAGGATGAGAAAATACAATATTTTATTGTCAATTGAGTATCAACAGGTCATTTCATACTAGGCACCCCCATCCCATCCC